>VOFH01004057.1_pt1 | contig 17791 bp, 25 predicted proteins | sample 5384091 | NCBI WGS metagenome assembly VOFH01 (sample SAMN12384727, study PRJNA508395) | human gut metagenome | isolation source: healthy gut G | host: Homo sapiens
GTAAATACCCCGTACGATGGACCATAGACCCTTGTTATGATGAACCGCTTTGTGGAAGCGGATATATGTGGTGGTAAGAAAATAAATAAATGAGAAAAATATTGCACTATAATCGGACTGCTTTTAGTAGTAGTCCTTCCCGTTTGCGCTCAGAACTGGACACCTCAGGACTCTCTGCGATTGCGCCGTCTGCTGGATGGAGAAGGAGAGATTAAGCTGAATCCGGAAGTTCTGAAAGAGATGGGAGTACAGGAACCTCTGGGTAAACAGCAGATATCAATGGAGAAACAATGGCTGGATTTCAACACAACACTTCCCGAAATACCAAATACACCGAAGAAGAAAGTTGTTCTTACCTTGCGCCCGTATACTGCAACTACGAAGTACAATTGGGACCCGGTGTATCAGAAGAAGATTAAAATAGATAAGGACACGTGGCGAGGGGATCCTTTCTATGAACTTAAAATACTCGCATTTATTCCGATTGGGCAAAGACGCCTTTCGAAAAGGGTGTCCGTAAAAGTATGGATGAAATAGAGGCAACCGGAATGCGCTACCGAATGACAGAACGGGCTAATAATATGGCTGTAGGTAGCTGGCAGGGTGCTAGTGGCGGTTTAGGATTTTCCGGTGATTTTATGGCACCTTTTACCAAAGAATTCTGGAACGTCAAGGGGCGTAAGCGCCGTGCCCGTACGCTGGAAGTGTTACGTGCATATGGAGACTCGATAACGGTACGGGTAAAGAACCTGTCAAGACGATTAAGAATTAAGGATTTGTATAATTTGAACATCCGGTGATATGTATGTTGTAAATTCGTATTTCCGGGTGTGTTTTTTATTACAATTCGCCTTTTCTTCCCGAACCTTTCATCCTTTTTTTTTCTTGTTTCTTCCTAATAATCCCTAAACGGAAAAACTATGAACAGAATTACTTCCCTTTTCGGAATTCGATATCCAATAATCCAAGGTGGTATGGTTTGGTGCAGTGGCTGGCGCTTGGCGTCGGCAGGTAATGCGGGTGGACTGGGCTTGCTTTTGGGGCAGGTTCCATGCATCCTGAAACGTTACGTGAGCATATCCGTAAATGCCATGCTGCTACACATAATCCTTTTTGGAGTCAATATTGCATTGATGTATCCGCAGATTGAAGAAATCATGCAGATAGTGGTAGAGGAAGGAGTCAATATAGTTTCACTTCCGCCGGAAGCCCTGCCAAATGGACGGGATGGCTGAAAGAGCGGGGAGTGACAGTGGTGCATGTGGTCAGTTCTTCCCGCTTTGCGATGAAAGCCGAAGAGGCGGGTGTGGATGCTGTTGTTGCTGAGGGCTTCGAGGCCGGTGGGCATAACGGAAGGGAAGAAACTACCACTTTGTGCCTGATGCCTGCCGTGCGTGCTGCTACTACCTTACCATTGATTGCTGCTGGAGGAATTGCTACGGGTGAGGCTATGCTTGCTGCACGGGTGTTGGGAGCAGAAGGAGTACAAATAGGTACGCGTTTTGCATTGACTCAGGAAAGTTCAGCTCATGAATATTTCAAGGAATATTGTTTGCGTTTGCAGGAGGGATACCCGGTTATTGTTGAAGAAGCTTGCTCCGGTACGTTTGGTGCGGAATAATTTCCGTGACGCTGTAGAGGCAGCCGAAGCCGTGGGGGCTACACAAGATGAACTTCGTATTCTTCTGGCTCATGGACGTGCCAAGAAAGGGATTTTCTATGGAGATCTGGAAGAAGGAGAACTGGAGATTGGTCAGGCTTCTGCATTACTTTATGGTAAACAGATAGAGACGGTTGCTGAGGTGATGCAGGAACTGACAGAAGGGTATAGAAGAGCGTGGGATGCGCTAAAGGAATAAGAATTTAGCTATATGAGACGATGAAATTCGTCCTATGAGATGAAAAAATTTGTATCATGAGGCAAAAATAAATGTCTCGTGGGTCAAAAAGATTCATCTCATAGGACGAATTTTTTTGAATAGGGGGAATGAAATGGAGTCATTTCACTTTCTTACCGTCCAAAATAAAAAATGGGGCTGTACGTCAATCTGTACAGTCCCATTTTTATGTTTTCCGGTTGTATCCCTATGATTTAGGTGTGCCGGAATTATTTGTTGTACTAGTTGGATTTACGGTAGGATTTGCAGTTGGTGTTGCCGTAGCTGTGCTTGTTGTGCCTGCTGCTGTTGCAGTGGCTGTTGCTGCGTTTGCTGCAACTTTTGGTTGTTCTTCCCAATGGAAGGGTTCGAAGTTAGTATTCGGATCAACCCAAGTCGGTTTCTTGCAAGCGTAAATGATGAACGGAGCTGCCACAACAACGATGGCACCGATAATCAATACGGAGAACCAAACTGTATTGCTACCCGTTGAAATCTGGCTGGGCGGGATAAAGCTCAGGATGAATGCCAACAGAGAACCACAGAAACCGAGTCCGCCGATGAACCACATCAATCCATTACCACCCTTACCGATACGGAACGGACGGTTCAACTTCTTCATCTTGTAACGCAATACGATAGCTCCTGTAAACATCAACATATACATGATAAGGTAAAGAACTACTGTCAACTGTGACAGGATCTGATAGAAGCTCTGTACGGAAGGCATTACTACGAACAAGAGGCTCAATACTGTTACAGCACCACCTTGTACGAACAGGATGTTCTTCTGTACACCCAGTTTGTTTGTCTTCTGGAAGAACGGGGGCATGTAACCTGCCTTACCTACGGCAAAAATACCTTTGGACGGACCTGCAACCCATGTCAGCACACCTCCCAACACTCCGAATGCAAGAGCGATAGCGATGATCGGTGACAACCAGGAAGCATGGATGTACTTGAAGTAATTGTCGAAACCAACCAGCAAGCTTTGTGTCAGACTGATGTCTTTGGCCGGAATGATAACACCCAGTGCGAAAGTACCCAGTACGAAAATGATAACTGTGATAGCAGCACCGATAAATACTGCTTTCGGATAATTCTTGGAGGGGTTTTCTATATCCTTAACGTGGATACCGCCCATTTCCATACCGGCATAAAAAAAGGAAGATACTTGCGGCGAGTACGACGTTGTCGAAGTTCGTCAGATCGGGGAAGAAGCTGCTGTGGAAGTCCAGATTGGAGTGTCCGCCTGTAGCCAGATAAATGATCCCCAGGATAATCAGCAAGGCTGCCGGGATAATGGTACCAACCATACCGCCGACTTTGGCTACCTTTTACCTACCCATCCCATACCTTTCAATGAGATGAAAGTGGCGAGCCAGTAGATGATGAGCACTACGGCGAGTGTGTAGTACTTGTTACTTGCCAACGACATATCGTGTGCGTCGTTCATTCCGATGAAGGCGATGGATACAGCACCGAATGTCAATACGGTAGGGTACCAGATAGTACTCTCAATCCATTGCACCCAGATGGCAAGGAAACCGAGCCGCTTACCGTAGGCTTCTCCACCCAGCGGAACACACCACCTTGTTTGTCCTGGAACATCGCAGCCAATTCCGCAGCGACAAGTGACGTCGGTATAAGAATACGATAGCTGCAAATAAATAGTAAAAGGCCGAACTCATTCCGTACACGGCCTCGGCAGGTAGTCCACGTAGGGATACTACTGCCGTTACATTCATGATTGCGAGGGTGAACACACCCAGCTTCACTGTTTGTTTAATATTTGCCATAAGTTAAGGTTTTTAGGTGAAAAATATGTTTTAAAATCAGTCTCATAACAACGACTCGGTGGAGTTGTTTTCAGGGATAAAGTGAAAGTTGGTAAATTAACACTTAAACAAATGTCTTGTGCAAGACGTTTTAGGGCAATCGGGCAGAAATCAATAATATATTAAATCAGAATAAATAATAGGTATTATTATGAAAATGGCTCTTTCAGAATTTGCATTACGAGAGAAGGGAATTTATGGTGTCTTACACATTGTGATTCTGTTACTTTCGTTATTTTTAGTGGTTAGTATTTCAGTAGATACATTCAAGGGTATTCCTTTCTATACTCAGACGGTATTTATGAAGGTTCAGTTTGCCGTGTGCATCCTGTTTTGCTGGACTTTATTTTGGAGTGGTTTTTAGCAAAGCATAAAGGACGTTATTTTGCTACTCACTTCGTTTTTCTTCTGGTAGCTATCCCTTACCAAAGCATTATTTCCTGGGCCGGATGGACGTTTTCAGAGGAAATCACTTATTTATTGCGTTTTATTCCTTTAGTGCGCGGTGGTTATGCGTTGGCCATTGTGGTAGGTTGGTTGACGTATAATAAGGCATCCGGTCTGTTTGTTACTTACCTGACGACTTTGCTTGCTACGGTTTATTTCTCCAGTCTGGCTTTCTATGTTATGGAGCATGGGGTGAATACATTAGTTACAGGCTATGGGGATGCTTTGTGGTGGGCGTTTATGGATGTAACGACGGTTGGTTCCAATATTATTGCTGTGACGGTGACGGGGCGTGTACTGTCAGTTCTGCTGGCAGCATTGGGGATGATGATGTTTCCGATATTTACGGTGTATGTGACGAGTCTGGTACAAAAGAGGAATCAGGAGAAACAAGAGTATTATAAGGAGTTGCAGGGAGGGATATAAAGTAATGTTGTGTGTGTACTTTTTCTTTCGGCTTGTCCCGAAAGAAAAAGATACCAAAAAGAAAGGGACCCCGGCTACGTCTCCGGTGCTACTCCGGTACTGCCATTCGCAGACGGGGCTCGAACTCGCTTCGCTCAGACAGATCGCCCCTTACCTGCGCCTGACAGTGCCTACGCTTACGCACCTACGCCTATGCCGGAGGGCTGCGCGGTAGGGTGCTGCGCTATGGCGATGGTTATGTGCTGGAGGTATTAATTTATATTGATGCGGTAATGAGCTATATTCCCATTAGGACTGAACGTACTTCCCACTACGACTGAAGCCACTTCCCACTACGACTGAACTAGTGTTCCACTACGACTGATCTTAGTGGAACACCAAGTAGACTATCACACAAGAAGTTATATTCTTCAGTTCACTTCTATATAATGCATATCGGTACAGTAATGAGCTAAATGCTGATAATGATTTAGGCGCGGATTACGCGGATAACACGGATTAATGGCTGCGCTATTACACTATATTACAGAAAAAGAATCCGTGTAATCCGCGTAATCCGCGCCTAAAATTATATTCATACCGGAAAAGAAAAGAACAAAAGTGTTTAGTGATAAGTGATTAGCGCCATTCGGTATATTATTTTTTAGACGCGGATGACGCGGATAACGCGGATTTAAAAGGCTGCGCTATAAAAAAAGATCCGCGTCATCCGTGTCATCTGCGTCTAAAAGATTATTTATCATTTAGTTCATAACCCATCCGAAATGAATTAATTTAGCTGATAGCTTCTATAGTTTACAAGCCGTATATTGAGTATATATAGTACAGGCGCCGCCTATCCTCTCGGACTGACGACGCCTTTTATTTATGAAAAAGAGAGATTGTCTTATTCTATAATAGTCACACGGTCACCATTGAACACGCCCAAACCTAATTTGTTCATGATATACTTGATGGCGAGCTGTGATTTAACAGAATTTCCTGCTTCGTCCAAAGGAGGTGCAAATGCAGCTGCGCCGAATACACCGGGCAGTACAGACATAACTCCACCACCTACACCACTCTTGGCAGGTATACCGGCAGTGTACATCCAGTCACCTGATTGTTCGTAGAAACCTACGGTAGAAATCATGGAAGTAATCTTCGGAGCCTAATGAAGCTTCAAACACTTCTTTCTTGGTGACAGGGTTTACACCACTGTTAGCGATGGTTCCGGCAGCAATCGCCAGTTGTCCGGCAGTAATACCTAATGAGCATTGACGAGTGTACAGGTCGAGTGCCATATCCGGATTATCGTAGATACGGTTGTAGTTCTTCAGTAACCATGCAATAGAGCGGTTGTTGAAGTTCGTAGCCGTTTCCGACTTATACAGCTCATCAATCAATTGTGGAGCTGAACCGCACAAATCAGTAATATTCTGAACGATAGCTTCCCATTTCTTATCCGAATAGCCCACAGGCTCAACCATGGAACATGCTGAGATGGCACCTGCATTTACCAATGGGGTAGAAGGGTGATCATTCTCCAACAAAATGGCGATGATTGAGTTGAAAGGTAGTCCTGTAGCATCTGCACCAATCATATCCAGCACCTTCTGTGCTCCGTATTGACGGAGGATGAGGATGGCTGTATGTACTTTGGAAACAGATTCTATACCGAAACGGTAGTCAGTGTCACCTATATTAATGGTTTGTCCGTTCATCAGGCAGATGCTGATGCCGAACAGATTCTTGTCGATGTTGGCAAGGTAGGGGATGTAATCGGCATTTTTTCCCCCGGTGTTACCCTTCACCTGTTCATAGGCTTCCTGGGCAACCTCTTTTAGTTGAGAGATTGAAATCTTTTTTATCCATACGTTTTCTTTTTAGAATTGGCAAGGGGACGAGTTGGCTTGTCCCCTTGTTGATTGGTTCCCTTAATTATTTCGCTGCTTTGTGAGCTTTACAACCGTGATTGAACACTTTAGCTTCTACTGGCAAGTTCTTTTCTGAGCCATGCGGGTAGGAGTAGGATAATCCAATTTTTCCAGTTCAGTGATGGCATTCTTGATGTCGCCCAGCAGCATGTCTGCCATGTCGCGGCTGAAGCCCTGGCGTACTACCCACACGCATTACGACGTAGTCGTCCAGTTTAGAAGGCAGGGTATAAGCCGGTACCATCCAACCATGTTGCGACAGTTTATCCTGTAGGTCGTACAACGTCCATTTAGCATTCTTGGCGTACTCCGGTTTTCATGTACCAGATGAACAACGGGTTCACCACTTCTTCTGAATAGTTGACGAATGGTTCCATCTTAGCGATTTCATCATGGATATACTTCGCGATGGTCAGTGAGTTATACTGTACCTCTTTGTATCCCTGGAATCCTAAGCGAATGAATTGGTAGTACTGACCCAGGATTTGAGCAGCAGGACGGGAGAAGTTCAATCCCACCTGAGTAATGTTTGCACCCAGATAGTTTACGCTGAATGACATTTCTTCGGGCAGATATTCTTTACCTTTCCAGCAAACCCAACCCAGACCCGGATAAACGAGACCGAATTTATGTCCGCTGACACTGATAGAAAGAACCCACTTCAAACGGAAGTCCCATTTCGTTTCAGGATAGAGGAACGGTAGGATGAAACCACCACTGGCAGCATCTACATGGATAGGAATATCGTAACCGGTCTTGGTGTTGTAAGCATCGAGAGCTTTTGTCCAGTGCTTTACGTCATCGTTCAGTCCGGTCCATGTCACACCCTGAATAGGTACGATACAAATGGTGTTTTTTCATCACACATCTTCAAGGCTTCTTCCGGATCAAGAGTAGTCTTGTCAAGGGTCAAAAGGCACTTCACGCATTTCAATCTGCCACAACTGTGCGAACTTTTCCCATACTACCTGAAACCGGTTGAGATAACGAAATTAGGTTTATCGAAAGGTTTGCCTTGAGCCTGGCGTTTTTACGCCAACGCAGCCATGCTGCCACGCCGCCCAACATACATGCTTCACTTGAACCAATGGCCAGCGCACCTGTTTTCCAAGTATCCTTTTCGGAGAGTTCCACAGGTTTGCTACGATGTTGATACATTTTCCGTTCATCACGGCGATACAGGGGATATTCCGTTTCGTCAATGTAGTTAATGTTGATAGCCTCGTTCATCAGCTTGGTGGCGTAATCGTCCATATAAGTGGTAACGAAAGTGGCCAGGTTCAGACGGGGTTGAGTTTGAGCGAAAGTTTCGTCTTTTACCATCTGATAAGCAATTTCGGGAGTAGTAGGTCCATCAGGGATCTTCTCTACCGGAGAGGGTTGCAACATTCTGTTTGATCAAACACTTCTGTTTTGGCATCACCTTTTCTGAAATTTACATCTTCCATTTTACTAATATTTTAGTTTAGGTTTAGGTGGCGAGGATTTTCCCCGTCGAATTTCCCACAACAACGGCGTTTGCAGAGGAAAGTTCCGACGTTTTACATCTTTTGGCGTTTATTAAAGGGAAGGTAAATGATAATTTAGGAGTGTAGTTATTGATATTCTGACTATCTCAATTCCCTCCTCCGAGGAGGAGAGTTTAAAGATACTCCCGACTGACATTCTCTCTCCGTTAAATGATTATTTATCCTTTCCTCCTTTTTTGAACTTTCTATAACCATAATTGTTTCTCTTGCACTATTTCAAACCCTATAAATATATATGTGTATATGAAAATCAATACCGCCGGGGAACCATTCCTCTTATTACATTGATCGGCATCTGGTCTATTTCTGCATTGACCTCTTTGCCGGGATTGGCTGTTTCTCCTATCTTGGGGCAGCTTTCCACTACTTTTCCGGATGCTTCGGAACTGGATATTCAGATGCTTAGTTCTTTACCGTCGTTATTGATTATACCTTTTATTTTGTTGGCGGGCAAGTTGGCTGAGAAACGCGACTTTGTCCGTCTGTTACGCGCGGGGCTCTGGATGTTCGCCGCGAGCGGGTGCTGTACCTGTTTTCCACAAAAATGTGGCAATTAATAGCTGTCAGCGCCCTGCTGGGAATTGGTGCGGGACTGATTATTCCGCTTTCTACCGGATTGATTTCCCGTTATTTCACGGGAACCTACCGGGTGAAGCAATTTGGATACAGTTCCGCCATTACAAATGTTACGCTGGTGGTGGCAACCGCTGTTACCGGCTATCTGGCAGAAGTGAACTGGCATCTGCCTTTCCTGGTCTTTACTACCTTTGGTAGCCATCATACTCACCATCCATCTGAAAGACGAAAATGCGGATGGTGAAGCACAAGTCACTTCATCGGATAAATCTCCTGCCGGTACTTCTTCATCGGCAGAAACGGCTGCTCCCGCTATCCCCGGTAAGTATGGTATTCATGTCCGTCATCTGCTGCAACTAATGCTTTTCTACGGGCTTACCACTTATATCGTATTGATCGTGACGTTCAACCTTCCGTTCTTGATGGAAGAACATCACTTTTCCAGCGGGAACTCGGGGATGATGATTTCCCTTTTCTTCCTTGCTATCATGGCACCCGGTTTCTTTCTGGGGCATGTTGTAAAGTATCTGAAGGAAAAGACGAAGTTTTACAGCCTGCTGTGTATTGCACTGGGGTTGGCACTGATATGGATTTCTCCCAAAGAATGGCTGATCATACCGGGCTGCATACTGGTAGGATTGGGCTATGGTGTTATTCAGCCGTTGATCTATGATAAAACGGTGGATACGGCTGTTCCCCAGAAAACCACGCTGGCACTGGCTTTTGTGATGGCAATGAACTACTTGGCTGTGCTGCTTTGTCCGTTTATTGTAGATTTCTTCCAATCATTGTTTCATGTACGTTCGCAGGAGTTTCCATTTATCTTTAACCTTTGCATTACGATACTTGCATTGATATGGGCGTATAGGAGGAAGAAAGATTTTCTGTTCGGAGATAAACTGTAAGTCGGTAGTTTCACTTCAACGACTGATATCGACGGTTGAATTGCTAAAATAGCCGGTTCAGCACACAGCCATTCTGTGTATAATTCGGATAGTTTACTTTTGTGCAAAAACCAAAAGTATAAAACATGTTCGACGCTATCCTACGATTTTCAGTAAAGAAGAAACTTTTTGTGGGGCTTACCACTTTGTTTCTTTTGATTGGTGGAATTTATTCCATGTTGCCACTTCCTATAGATGCTGTTCCGGATATTACGAACAATCAGGTACAGATTGTAACCGTGTCACCAACCTTGGCCCCACAAGAGGTGGAGCAACTTATCACAATGCCCGTGGAAATTGCCATGAGCAATATCATGAATGTCACTGAAATCCGTTCTGTCTCCCGTTTCGGGCTGTCGGTGGTGACGGTAGTCTTTAAAGAGAGTGTACCTACTCTGGATGCCCGCCAGTTGGTGAACGAGCAGATACAGAGTGGCCGGTGAGATTCCTTCAGGAGTTGGGTAAAATGATGCCTATCACCACCGGACTGGGTGAGATATATCAATATGTATTGAAAGTGGAACCGGGATATGAGGATAAATATGATGCAATGGAACTCCGCACCATTCAAGACTGGATGGTGAAACGTCAGTTGTCCGGTATCCCGGGTATTGTTGAGATAAACAGTTTTGGAGGTTATCTGAAACAATATGAAGTAGCGGTTGATCCGGATGTACTTTTCTCTCTCAATATCACTATCGGAGAAGTATTCGAAGCCTTGAATAAGAATAACCAGAATACAGGTGGCAGCTATATCGAGAAAGTAAATCGTGCTTATTATATTCGCTCTGAAGGGATGATAAGCCGTATTAAAGATAGTGGAACAGATAGTAGTAGCCAACCGTAATGGTATTCCTATCCGTATCAGTGACATCGGTACAGTACGCTTCGGAGCACCCAAACGTTTCGGAGCGATGACGATGGACGGAAAGGGCGAATGTGTGGGTGGTATTGCCATGATGCTGAAAGGCGCCAACGCCAATGTCGTAACCGGAGAACTGGAGAAAAAGTGGAAAAAGATACAGAAAATATTGCCGGAGGGTGTTACCATCGAGCCTTATCTGAACCGTTCTGAATTGGTGAACCGTAACATTTCTACTGTTATCTATAATCTGATAGAAGGTGCGATCATCGTATTTCTGGTATTGATTGTTTTTGGGTAATGTACGTGCCGGACTGATTGTGGCTTCCGTCATTCCATTAGCCATGCTGTTTGCATTCATTCTGATGCGTATCTTTAATGTTTCTGCCAACCTTATGAGTTTGGGAGCGATAGATTTTGGTATTGTTGTCGATGGCTCCATTGTTATATTGGAGGGTATATTGGCACATATTTACAGTAAGAGGTTTAAGGGTCGCACTTTTGTCGGCAGAAGAAATGGATGCGGAAGTAGAGAAAGGTGCTTCAAGTGTGGTACGGTTGCGACATTTGCCGTATTCATCATTCTGATCGTATTTTTTCCCTATATTGACTTTTGACAGGAATAGAAGGAAGTATTTCACGCCGATGGCTAAAACCCTGGTATTTTGCATAATCGGTGCCCCTGTTCTTATCACTGACTTACGTTCCGATGATGGCTTCCCCCTGTTTCTGAAACATCATATTGTGACAAAGCCGACTTTTTGCCGATAAATTCTTTGAAGCACTAAACAAACTCTATGCCGTGCCTTGTCATTCTGTTTGCGTTTTAAGTGGCAAACTGTTGCAACGGCGTTTGTGGCTTTGGTTATTTCTCTCTTTCTTTTCACCCGTCTGGGAGCAGAATTTATTCCTACGTTGGATGATGGAGATTTTGCCATGCAGATGACGCTTCCAGCCGGTAGTTCGTTAAGCAGAAAGCATTGAAGTATCCAATGAAGCGGAGAAACTCTTGATGGATAAACTCCCGGAAATAAAACATGTGGTAGCAAAAATAGGTACGGCAGAAGTTCCAACAGACCCGATGGCAGTGGAAGATGCCGACGTAATGATTGTCATGAAGCCTTTCAAGGGTGGACCAGTGCTGCCAGTCGCGCCGAGATGGTAGAAGATGAAAGAGGCTCTCTTGAACCGTTATCTGACCGTGCAGAGTTTAATTTCTCCCAACCTATCCAACTTCGTTTTAATGAGTTGATGACAGGAGCCAAAGCAGATATTGCCGTTAAACTTTTATGGAGAAGACACACATGAACTCTATCAGAAGGCAAAGAGGCTGCAGCTTTTGTAGAAAAAGGTACCAGAGGGCATCGGATGTGATTGTAGAACAGACAATGGGGTTGCCTCAATTGGTAGTAAAAAGTATAATCGTGGAAAGATTGCCCGCTATGGTATCAATATAGAAGAATTGAATACTATTATTCGTACAGCCCTATGCCGGAGAGGCAAGTGGGAGTAGTCTTTGAGAATGAGCGTCGTTTTGATTTGGTGGTTCGTCTGGATCAGGATAAAGTGGCTGATTTGAATCTGGATAAACTCTTTGTCCGTTCCAATGAAGGTATTCAGATACCGGTCAGTGAGGTGGCTACCATTGATTTGGTGAATGGTCCGTTACAGATTAACCGGGATGCAACCAAGCGTCGTATTGTAATCGGGGTCAATGTGCGTGGGAGCGGATATTCAGCAAGTAGTGCAGGATATACAGAAGACGCTGGATAAAAATATTCAATTGAAGCCCGGATACTATTTCGAATATGGAGGACAATTTGAGAATTTACAGAATGCCATCAATACTTTGTTGGTGGTTGTACCGGTAGCTTTGATGCTGATTCTGTTACTATTGTTTTTCGCTTTCAAGAACATTACTTACACATTGGTGGTGTTCTCTACCGTGCCTCTTTCATTGATTGGCGGTATTCTGGCACTATGGCTGCGCGGTCTTCCATTCAGTATTTCCGCAGGAGTAGGCTTCATAGCGCTCTTCGGTGTAGCGGTTCTCAATGGTATTTTAATGATTAATCACTTTAATGATATAAGAAAAGAAACTATGTATGCTCTTTCTACCAGACGGGTGATTGCCCGTGGAACCGCTCATCTGTTGCGGCCTGTCTTCTTGACAGGGCTGGTTGCTTCTTTGGGATTTGTTCCTATGGCCATTGCCACCTCGGCCGGCGCCGAAGTGCAGCGTCCGTTGGCTACCGTAGTCATTGGCGGGTTGATTGTATCTACTGTATTGACACTGCTTATTATTCCTGTTTTCTATCAGATTGTAAGCTATACAGTGGTATGGAAACGTCGTTTCTCAGCGAAAAAGTTCTTGTTCTTCTTTCTGTTGTTGGCTGTTGTGTCGCCCTTTACGGCGAAAGCTCAGGAGAAAGTGACAATGGATCAGGCCATAGAACTGGCAAAACAGAATCACCCCCCGGCTGAAAATAGCTTCTGCGGCAATCCGTCAGGTAAAGGCGGGCAGGGGAGAAGTATTGGAATTGTCTTCTACCGAGATGAACTATTCATGGGGACAATTGAATGGTGAACTTAGAAAAGATAAGCAGTGGGAAGTAACCCAAGGATTAGGCTCTCTGTTGACTCCTTTTTTATAAGAATGCCTTGGTGAACAGGCAGGTTGAAATGGGACTTTCTATCGGCAGGTTGTTGAAAAGAAGTGGTTGCAGAAGTGAAGCGCGCATGGGCATATTATCTGTATGCTTGCAATCTTCGTGCTTTATACAATGACCAGAACAAATTGGCTGAGCAATTGCAGCGTATGGGGAGTTGCGCTATCATCAGGGGAGAAATAACCCTGCTGGAGAAAAACATGACCACCAGTATGGCAGCGGATATGAAGAATCGCCTTTTTCAGGCGCAAGAAGAAGAAAACTGGCTTTGTCACGACTGAATTGGGTCTGTTATGCAGATCGACCATTGGTTCCGGTAGATACGGCATTGGTGCAATTTCCGGTAGATTATCAGGCACCGTCTTTTTCGGAAGTTCACATGAATTATTTCCAGAGTCAGGCTAATGAGGCCAAAGCACAACTGAATGTGGAACGAAGCCGTTTTTTTCCTGAGCTGTCCTTCGGTTACGTACGTCAGGATATACTTCCACTGAAAGGATTGAATTCGTGGATGGTTGGGTTTCCTTTCCGGTTTACTTCTTGCCGCGGCGCAGCAAGATAAAAGCAGGCGAAAGTGGCTGCCGTCATAGCAAGAACTGAAGCTGAGACTAATACACAGAATCTATATAACAAGGTTTCGGAAGCTGTTGCCAGTTTGCGCCGCCAGTCTGAAAGTTTGCGCTATTATACAACATCGGCATTGAAAGAAGCGGATGAACTGTTGAAAGTGGCTAACCTGCAGTTGCAACATAGCGAAACTAATATAACTGAATTTATACAAGCCGTTAAGGTGGCGCGTGACATTCGTCGCGGATACCTCGAAACGGTATATTAATACAATATAGCAGCCCTTGAATACGAACTTTTTAAATAGAATGATGACGATGAAAAGATAACTTTCCCTTAATTCTGCTGGTGCTGACGGCATGCGGCGAGAACAAAGAAGTCCAACCGGCAGAAGAGGCTACCGCTATTGCCGTAGTAGAAAACGTGACAGATAGCATTCAGGTAGATGCTATTACCTCAGCTACTTCTAAACCCAATCAGGTGTCATTTAACGGTACAATGGTTATTCCTCCGCAACGGATGGCGACAGTTTCACTTACGATGGGCGGGGTCATTAAGAGTACTTCTTTGCTGCCCGGCGAACCAGTCCGACAAGGGAGTGTATTGGCTACTCTGGAAAATCCCGACTTTATAACTTTACAACAGACATATCTGGACAGTCATGCACAGGCTGAATTTCTGGGAGCAGAATATCTTCGCCAACAAGCTCTTTCTGTCGAACAAGCTGCCTCCCAAAAGAAACTTCAGCAAAGCAAGGCAGATTACCTTTCAATGAAGAGCCGTGTAGAAGCGGCAGCTGCACAGTTGAAATTACTGGAAGTTGAACCTGAAGTCCTGCTAAAGGAGGGTATTCAACCTTTTTGCAGATTAAAGCTCCGATCAGTGGTTATGTGGCAGATGTGAAAATGAATGTCGGTAAATATATGAATGTAGGAGATGCTCTTTTGAAATAGTAGATAAAAGCCGGACTTTACTCAGATTGACAACCTATGAAAAGGATTTGGCAGATATGAAAGTGGGAAATCCGGTACAATTTCGTGTAAACGGAATGGGCAAAACTGTATTTAAGGCTACTTTGATATCTATCGGGCAGAAAGTGGATGAAGATACACGTTCTGTTGAAGTCTACGCCAAGGTAGATACTGTGGACAGCCAATTGTCCCGGCATGTACGTCACGGCAAGGATTATGAAAGAGCAGGCTTCTGCTGAAAAAGTAAGATTCCTTATCTTTGAAAAGATAAGGATGTGATAGAATAAAATGTATCTTTGTAGGTAAAATACTGCAAGCATGAAAAACCGGTATACCCTGTTCATACTCATCGTTTCCATTTCCGTGGCAACATTAATTCATTTTCGGAATTGGTTTTCTCTCTTTGATGTCTTCCGAGAGCCAGACACTGTTTCCGGGCATGAGGCCTGCTGATGTGGTAAGCGAAGTGTTTTTCACTTTCATTTCTCTTGTGATTCTGTTTGAGGTGAATACCTTGCTATTCCACTTTAATCAGCCGTAAAAATCACCTGGCAGAAGATGATATTGTCATTGATACTGACTTGGATCTTAAGCAGCTTGTTGGGAAATGTTTTGTATTCTTTCATCACACTTTCGATATTCCGGCCATTGATGCCATGGTACATCATTATCTGCATCCTCTACGTGATTTTATAATAACCTGTACCGTATCGGGAAGTTGTTATATATCCTACCTTATTCGGCGCCAGCAGAAGTCGTTATAGAAAACCCAGCAGTTGCAGGCCGAGAACATCCTGAACCAATATGAGGCTTTGAAGAATCAATTGAATCCACATATGCTTTTTAACTCTCTGAATACTCTCCGGTCACTGGTACGTGAAGATCAGGATGCTTACAGGGAATACATTCAGGAACTTTCCGTGTTTTGCGATACACCTTGCAGGGAAATGATTCGAAAAGTGTGTTTTTGAAGGATGAAATAGAATTTGTGTCGGCCTATATCTTTTGTTGAAGATGCGCTTTGAAGATAATCTCTCTTTTGATATTTGTATTGATAATAAATATGCCAATTATTATTTGCCTCCTATGGCAGTTCAGATGCTGATAGAGAATGCAGTGAAACATAATGAAATAAGCGACAGGCATCCATTGAATATCCGTATTTATACCGAAGAGGAAGAATTAATCGTTACCAATCCGGTGCAGCCTAAACTGACTGCTACTACCGGAACTGGCATAGGACTGGCAAATCTTGCAAAACGCTATCATTTGCTTTACAAGCGGGAGATACAAATCAGCGAGAACGAGCAGTTTACCATACGCGTATTCCTTTAATATCGAGTGCCTCATGAAAGTAATTATTATAGAAGATGAAAAGCAGCGGTTCGCAACCTGAAAGCTTTGTTACAGGGAAGTAAAGCCGGAAGTGGAAGTAGAAGCTACTTTGGACAGTATTGCAGCTGTATTGGATTGGTTTGCCATGCACTCTGTGCCGGACATGATCTTTATGGATATTCATTTAGCTGACGGATCAGCTTTTGAAATCTTCGGTCATGTAGATATTACCTGCCCTATTATTTTCACTACGGCCTATGATGAATATGCTCTTCGTGCATTCAAAGGTGAACAGTGTGGATTATTTATTGAAGCCTATTGGCTATAAAAAGTGATATTGAAAAAGGCTTTCCATAAGTTGGAGCAGTTGCATGGTTCGAACAGGGAAATCTCTGACAATGGCTGCAATTAATTCATTCGCTGAAAAAACAGGAAAGTTATAAAACGCATTTTCTCATTCCGGTGAAGGGTGACAAGTTGCTACCGATTTCGGTGGATATGATTCTACTGTTTTATATTCAGGATTGTAAAGTGAAGGTTGTTCTTGCCGATGGTAAGGAATATACATTTCCACAAACGTTGGATGAAATAACAGAGTGTATCGACCCATCCCTGTTCTTTCGTGTCAACCGGCAATTTCTTATTTCCCGCGAGGCTATCAAGGATATTGATTTATGGTTCAATAATCGTCTGTCTATTAATCTTCGTTGTAAGGTCTCGGATGAAAAAGTGCTGGTAAGCAAGGCACGTGTGCAGGAGTTTAAGGATTGGTTTTCCAAAACACATTGAGCGTGCCGTGAAGAATCACAGAGAGAAAAAAGGAACATAAAATAACGTGCCGATCAATTCAACCGACGTTGCATGAGCTACGAGCTACAAAGTACTTTTGCAGCATGATAAGCGCAGCCACTCGTAGCTCGTAACTTGTAGCTCGTAGCTATTACCACTCTATCGGTTCATATTCCAGTCCAAATACATCCGCTACAGCTTTATAAGTAACTTTACCTTCCACTACGTTCAGTCCCAGTGCCAGAGCGGGATCGTCTTTACATGCTTTTTGCCAGCCTTTGTCCAATGCCACGTATAAGGTAGTGTGGAGTTCGTCAGTGCCATAGTTGAAGTGGAATGGTACTGCTCCCGGAATATTGGCTACCCATAGTGCACGACAACACCATTACATACGTCGTCTGCTGTGGGTGGTGGCTGAGAGGCTCATCCTGACGGCGGCAACATCTACGAGAACGGTTCCCGGCTTTCATCATCTTCAGCATTTTGGTAATCAGATGTAGGCGCTTTTATCTCCCGGAATCAGTAGGAACCAATCACGAGGTCTATGTTGGGCAATTCCATCTTGATGTTATGATAGAAGAATATAGAGTTTTTACATTTTGGCTTCACTGAGGTAGCGCAGGCGGTCAGATTAATATCGGTGATTATCATCGCACCCATTCCGGCGGCCATCTGTGCAGACATTGGTTCCACACACCACCACCCAGAATTAATACAACGTGCAGGACGGACACCGGGTACGCCACCCAGTAATTTCCCTTTTCCGCCTTGCGGCGTTTTCCAGGAAACGGGCACCTTCCTGTAGCCATGCGTCCGGCCACTTCACCTCATGGGGGCGACAATGAGGAGTGGCCTTCTTCTCTACGGTTTCTTGTAAGATGCAGATACCACCGCTTTCATCATGGCTTCAGTAAGTATTTTATCTATAAGTATGGAAACAGGTAGTCACCACTTGACCTCGCAAAATCAGTTTGTACTCAGCGAGAAATTTCTTCACAATCATTTCAGCTGCGGCATACGTAGCTTCGATGGTTGGCAGCATTTT
>VOFH01004097.1_pt1 | contig 17783 bp, 30 predicted proteins | sample 5384091 | NCBI WGS metagenome assembly VOFH01 (sample SAMN12384727, study PRJNA508395) | human gut metagenome | isolation source: healthy gut G | host: Homo sapiens
GCTTACGAATGTGAACGGTACGGATAAAGACTGGATTTCTCTCCGCCGTAGCTTGTGAGTGCGAATGCGGAAATACGTGCCATATCGATGGTACCGCCGCCGCCGAGCATGGTGTCGAGACATCGGACTCTGCGCCGAGAACACCGTTTGCCTGAATATCAATCGTAATACTTCCGCCGGAAAGTTCTTCTACCTTCTCTTTGAATGCGGTTGCTGTCTGTCCTACAATGGTTCCCTCCAGCGGGTTTACCTCTGCGTATACCAGGTGACTGCCGGTCCGACCGGCTCTGTTCCTGTCCCCTGGAATCACCAGCCTCGGTTGCCGCTGCTTCCGTTGCGTCTGATGTAGCTGCCGCTGCGTCTGTGGTCTGGCTTGTCGTCGTATCTGCCTGCCTCTGGCGACTTTCAGTCCACAGGCAGTCATGGAAACCACCATTGCTGCACATAACAGTGCGGATAAAACTTTTTTCTTCATGTAAAAATCCTCCTTCTTCTCCTCCCGCCGCGCTTCATCCGGCGGCTTTGTTTATGTCTTAATTATAAAAGTTCTATCCTCACAATGGAAACCGTACATTTTATTAACTTTAGCACATTTTTAACAATTTTAATAGTTTTTTTATATTTATATGGTCAAAATATTCTATTTCTTTCTGAAATTCTAACGATATACAGATGAAATGCAAAAAAGAGCCAGTACATTGACTGGCTCTAATATCTTGGAAATATCTTTACAGTTTATTTTGATAATTCCCGTCCTGTTGCTCTGGCATCCTTCACCTGTCCTTTTCAACTTTTTTATTCCATCAAACCTGCATAGCCAAACGAACAGAACTCCATTTACTCCGCAAATGTCTCTGCCACCTTCACAAGCAGGTCGCGGATCGGCAGATGCTGCGGACATTGTCCTCGCACTTGCCGCAGCGGATACAGACATCCGCACTGCCGCCATCAGCGGTATGCCGCCGGTAACTGCCGTGGTTTGTCTCATTGATCCCGAACTGCACGGTCATATTGTAATCCTCAAAGACATCCGGAATCGGTATCTTTTCGGACATCCCTCCACACAGTAACGGCAGTTGGTACAGGCGATCGTCGGCATGGCGGCAAGCTCCTCCACCACCCGGGCGATCGCCGCGCGTTCCCGCTCATCAAGCGGTGTGAACTCTCTCATATAAGCCGTGTTGTCCACAAGCTGCTGCTCATCCGACATACCGCTCAACACCAGCATCACATTTTCCAGTGACGCCGCGTAGCGGATCGCGTAGGAAGCGAAAGCTCGCCTCCGGTGAAAGCTCCCTTAAGATCTCTGCCGGTCTGCCGGTCATGTTGGCGAGTGTTCCGCCCTTTACCGGCTCCATCACGATCACAGGTACTCCATGCTTTTCTGCCACCTCATAACATTTGCGTGACTGCGTTCTCAGACTCCCAGTCATAATAATTGATCTGAAGCTGCACAAACTCCATCTCCGGATGATTTTTCAGGATCTCCTCGAGCGCTTCTGCCGTATCGTGGAACGAAAATCCGATATGCCGGATGCGCCCTTCCGTCTTCATTCTCTGCACAAACGCAAAGCCTCCCGTTTTTCTCTGTCTCTTCCACCCGTGTCTTGTTCATGGCGTGAAGCAGATAAAGTCAAAATAAGTCACGCCGCAGCGCGCCAGCTGTCTCTCAAAGATCTCGCTGTAGTCCTCCGTATTTTGCACCAGCCACACCGGCATCTTGTCTGCGAGAAAGAAACGCTCTCTGTCATAGCGCTCCACCAGACAGCGACGCACTGCCTCCTCCGACTTCTGATTGTGGTAAGGGTATGCCGTGTCAAAATAGACAAATCCCTGCTCCATATAGCGGTCAATCATCCTGCAGAATACCGCGTCGTCAATCTCTTCGCTATTGCCGTTTGCGACGGGCAGGCGCATACAGCCAAACCGAGCTTCTTCGGCATGATCTGTTTTAAATCTTCCATAACATATCTCCTTTTACATCGCGCAGAACTGCTCAATCTCTTCCGCAATCTCAGAAAGTCCCGTTCTCCAGAAATCCTTCTTTGTGAGGTCGATTCCCATCATTGCGCCTGCCTCCTCGATCGTGCAGCACGGGGTTGCCGAAAGCATTGCCTTATATTTCTCAATAAAAGCCTCCCCTCTTTTTTCAAACTGGCTGTAAAGTCCGAGCGCAAACAGATTGCCAAAAGCATACGGGAAATTGTAAAAAGCTCAGTCCCTCGCTGTAATAATGTCCCTTGCACACCCACATATACGGATGCATGTATTCCGGGTCCAGCCCGTCGCCGTACGTCTTCTTCTGCGCATCCAGCATGATCTGCTTTAGATCGTCCGCCATGAGGAACTTATTCTGGCTCTGTTCAAATACTGCCGTCTCAAACAGATAGCGGGAGTAAATGTCCACGTTACACTGCGTCTGCTCCTTGAGGTCGTTCTCCAGCAGATTCAAAAAGCTCCTCTCCGGATGCCTCTGCCCGGGCTGCCTTTCGAGATGCACCTCGTTAAAGGTTGATGCTGTCTCGGCTACCGGCATCGGGTAGTCCTGATTAAGCGGTGCGTGATTCTCGATCTGGCGGTTGTGGAATGCATGTCCGAGTTCATGTGCAAGCGTGTCAACCGATCCGAAATAACCGTCGTAATTGGTCAGAATCCGGCTCTGTTTTAACCACATGGCTCCCGCGCAGAAAGCACCGCCCTCTTTTCCTTTTCTCGGGTAGAAATCGATCCACTCGTTCTCAAACGCTTCCCGCATCAGATCTGCCATCTCCGGTGTCAGCTTTGTGAATGTATCAATAAGATACTGCTTGGCCTCCTCAATGCTGTAGGTCTTATCTGCCTTGCCGAGCGGTGCAAACAGATCATACCACGGCAGGCCGTTGACATGTCCGAGCATCTCGCCCTTTTTCCGCAGATACTTGCGGAATACCGGCAGGTATTCGTCGATCGCCGCCATCATAGCGTCTAAAGTCTCTCGTTTCATGCGCGACTGCTCTAACGTCATGGCAAGTGGTGAAGCATAGCCTCTCTTTTCGCTGAGCATCGTCACCTGGTTCTTAATGTAATTCAGGGAAAACGCGATGGCATCCTCCACCTTCTCATAAGCGGCAATCTCCGCCTCATAAGCGCTCTTGCGCACGGAAGCCTCCGGGCTGTACGCTAAGTTCCTTACTTCCGACAGTGTAATCTGCTTTCCTGATAATCCACTTTTACCGTGGAGGTCAGATAGGACTGCGAAGCTTCGACCACGCCGCGCCGCCGCTCATGTTCATGGAGGCAGCCATCTCCTCCACTTCATCGCTGAGCAGATGCTTTGCCTCTTTCTGCTTCTCTTTCAGGTAAAATGTATGCTCACGCACAAGCCCACTCTCTTTTGCCAGCGCATCCACGTCCCGGATTCCCGCTAAAAGCTTTTTCCTGCTGCAGCCTCTAACGGTGCCATTTTTGCCTGAAGCTTCATCAGTTTCGCATTTTCTGCCATCACTGTGCCGTCCTCTGTATTGACGGACTGTCTCAATTCCACATAGAGCGATAACTGATAGAAAAGCTGTGCGATCCCGCTCTGCGCCGCAAGCACCTTCTCTGTCCTTTCCTTTTCCTGCATCCTTCCGGCATCTGCAATCAGTGTGGCGAGCGCATCGATCTGCGCCGTAAGCTCTGCCACATCCTTTCCGTATGCCGGATCATCAAATCCTTTATAAAGTTCGTCTAACGACCATTCTGTTGTCATTATTCCCCTCCTGTAATGTTTTTTGCTTCCCAGGACACCTTTCCTGTGAAGCGAAAAAGTGTCCCACCGCTTGCATGCGGCAGAACACTTTATTATAGCATGGATTCTATTTCTGGTAAATCTGAATAAAATTTGTGACCACTTCCACAAGCTTTTCATAGCTCATGGACGTCGTGTCCAGACAGAAATTATAATTTCTGGCGTCATTCCAGTCTCTTCCGGTATAATAGCGGTAATATTCCGCGCGGTACTTGTCGATTTTCTCAATCCGTCTCTCCGCTTCCTTCTCCGAGAGGCCGTTCTGGTTCATCACTCGTGCGACGCAGTCTTCTTCGTCGCACAGAAATACAGTTTGATGACATCCGGATCATCCGGAGTAAATAATCCGCACACCGGCCGATAATCACGCAGGATTCCTGCGCTGCCAGCTCTTTGATGACCTTTGCCTGATAATTGAACAGGTTATCATCCGATACGAAATCCGCGCTCTCCGGCGGGATTACACCGCCCTTGTACGGATTTTTCTTCAAAATTCAAACAATGGAGATCGCTTCAACCGCTCGTCTGCCTGTCCGAACAGCGCCTCGTTGATGCCGCTGGCATCCGATGCCATTCTTAAGATTTCCCTGTCATAACAGTTGATTCCAAGCTGCTCAGCCAAAAAGCTTTCCCAGTGTTCTTCCACCACTTCCATAGCTTCTCGCAATGGTAATGACGTTTTTTTCATTCCATTCTACCTCCCTGCATTTTCCGTCTATTCTCCCAGATATGCCTTCTTAATGGAATCATTGTTCATCATTTCCTTTGCGTCACCGGAGAGAACAATATTTCCGGTCTCAAGCACATACGCGCGGTTTGCGATTGCAAGTGCTTTCTTCGCATTCTGCTCCACCAGAAGAACCGTCGTACCGCTCGCTGAGATCTCCCGGATGATATGGAAAATCTCCTCCACAAAAATAGGGGACAGTCCCATGGACGGCTCATCCATCAGAATGATCTTCGGTCTTGGACATCAGGGCGCGCCCCATTGCAAGCATCTGCTGCTCACCACCGCTTAAGGTTCCTGCAAGCTGGTTTTTACGCTCTTCCAGTCGTGGGAAACTCTTGTAAACCTTTGCCAGTGATTCCGCAATCTCGTTTTATCTTTTCTGGTATAAGCGCCCAGCTTCAGATTCTCGTAGACGGAAAGTTCCGCGAACACACGCCGTCCCTCCGGCACATGCGCCATTCCCATCGATACGATCTTATGTCCGGCACCTTCACGATATCCTGTCCCTCAAAAAAGGATCTCGCCCTCGGATGGCTTTAACAGACCCGTTATCGTCTGAAGTGTCGTCGTCTTCCCGCACCGTTCGCTCCGATCAGCGCAATGACTTCCCCTTCGTTTACTTCAAACGAGATCCCCTTAATTGCCTGAATGACACCATAATGTACTTTCAGATTTTTTACTTCAACATTGCCATAGTCGTTCCTCCATCTATCTCATGTCATTCTCCAAGATATGCCTTGATTACCTGCGGGTCATGAAGTACATCACCCGTCGCGCCCTCCGCAAGTACCTGACCGAAGTTAAGCACCGTAAGTTTCTCACAGATACCGGAAACAAGTTTCATATCATGCTCGATCAGAAGGATTGTCATGTCGAACTCATCCCGCACAAAATGGATCGTTTCCATCAGCTCTTTCGTCTCGTTCGGGTTCATGCCTGCCGCCGGCTCGTCGAGCAGCAGCAGCTTTGGATTCGTTGCAAGTGCACGCGCAATCTCAAGCTTTCTCTGCTTTCCGTATGGAAGATTGGAGGACAGTGAAACCCGCCTCGCGCTCCAGATCAAACACTTTTAATAATTCCATTGCCTTCTCATCCATCTCCGCCTCAACCTTGCGGTATTTCGGCAGACGTAAGATTCCGGTCAGCGTCGAGTAGGACATCTGGTTGTGCAGTCCGATCTTTTACATTGTCAAGCACGCTCTGATCCTTAAACAGACGGATGTTCTGGAAATGTACGCGCAATACCTGCCTTGTTGATGTCGATCGTTTTCTTTCCTGTGATATCCGCACCATCCAGGCTGATAGTTCCCTCATCGGCGTATACACACCGGTAAGCATATTAAATACCGTCGTCTTGCCGGCCCCGTTCGGACCGATCAGACCGTACAACTGTCCTTTTTCGATGGAAATATGAAAATCATCTACCGCACGAAGTCCTCCAAAGGAGATGCCAAGATTTTTTACCTCTAACATTGCCATAACTATACTGCCTCCTTCTTTGTGTTTTTTGCGGAACTTCTGTGCCATTTTCTGTCTCCATTCAATGCACTTCGGAGCCCAGTTGAACAGCATCATTACGATCAGCACGATCGAGTAGATTAACATACGATAATCGGACAGTCCTCTTAACACCTCCGGAAGAAGGGTCAAAGAACGGCTGCAATGATGGAACCACGGAAATTACCCATACCACCAAGTACGACGAATACCAGAATCATGATGGACATATTGTAACCGAAGTTCGCCGGCGTCGCCGTAACCGTGGAAAGGTTGTGCGCATAGAGCACGCCGCCCGCTCCCGCAATCGCCGCAGAGATCGTGAATGCCATCAGCGAACTTGGTGATGTTGATGCCGACAGACTCTGCCGCAATACGGTTATCACGGATTGCCATGATCGCACGGCCGCTTCTGGAATTGACCAGATTGTATACAACAAATAAAGAAATCAGAATTAAGATCACGCCCGCTGTAAAGCTGGAGAGATGCGGAATCTTTGCGATTCCCTTCGCACCGTTAATCAGCCAGACACCGTCATCTGCGAGATCAATCGCGTTTCCGTTCGAGATTGCAAAGTGGAATCCGCTTCCGTCTTTTGCGATATAAAGAACGTTGATGATATTTTTGATGATCTCACCAAACTCCAGCGTCACAATCGCAAGATAATCGCCGCGCAGACGTAAGACCGGAATGCCGACCAGAAATCCGAAGAATGCCGCCATCGCAGTGCCCATCAAAGCAGCGCAATGATAAAAGCACAATCTGGCTGCCGATCACACCTTCCAGCATCTTGGTGCAAAGGCACTGGAAAAAGCTCCCCACACATAAAGCCCGCATGACCGATACTCAGTTCGCCGAGGTATCCCACGAACAGATTCAGACCGATCGCCACGATAGATAGGTGCAAATGGGAACGAGCAGTCCCTGCATCAGCGAAGAAATTGCTCCGGCAGCTACCAGATCTGAACCACAATGATATCGCAATCACCAACACAAAGGTGATCAGCTGGTCTTTTGTTTTTTTTATTCACCGTTTTTAAATTTAACTTTGCCATAGCTGTTCTCCCTTTTCCATTATACTTTCTCATGAATCTGTTTTCCAAGAATTCCGGTCGGTTTTACAAAAGTACAACGATCAAAACTGCAAATACAATAGCATCAGCCATCTGGGAAGAAATATAGGCACGTCCCAAAATCTCAATAATCCCCAACAATATACCACCAACCAGAGCTCCTGGAATGGATCCGATTCCGCCAAAAACAGCAGCCACGAAAGCTTTAATACCGGGCATGGAACCGGTGTACGGTGTCAGGAAGGATATGCGGAACAGAACAGAACACCTGCGATCGCCGCAAGTCCGGAACCGATGGCAAAGGTCAGGGAAATCGTCGCATTGACATTGACTCCCATGAGCTGTGCCGCATCTTTATCCTCGGATACCGCTAACATTGCCTGTCCTGCTTTCGTCTTGTTGATAAAAACATCAGACCTGCCATAATGATCAGACAGCCAACAACGGTAACAATGGTTGGTTCCGGAAATTGTCAACTGTCCGTCTGCCAGCTTCACAGGCCGGAACGGATACTACAGAAGTAAATGCCTTGGCATTTGCACCAAACAGCAAGCAATGCCGCATTCTGCAAAATAGCTGACACCGATCGCTGTGATGAGAAGCAACACGGCAAGCGGCGTTGCTTTCTTCAGCGGCTTGTAGGCAATTTTTTCAACAACAATCCCAAGAAGGGTGCAGGCGATAACAGCTGCCAGAACACCGATCACAGGAGAAAGATCCCATGGTACTCATTGTATAAGTAATAAATGCACCGACCATAATAACATCACCATGTGCGAAATTCAGCATCTTGGCAATTCCATATACCATCGTATAGCCTAATGCGATCAGCGCATAGACACTTCCAAGGCTGATACCGTTGATCAGATAACTGATAAAACTCATGTGAACTACCTCCATTCATGCGAATGCACAAATTATCATATAAAATAAAGTATAACAGAACATACCGGGAAAAACAACTGCTCTCCCAAAATTGCAAAGTTCTGACATTAAGCAAAGAGGGCTACCCTGCGGTAACCCTCTTTGGAAACTTTGTCAGCAAAATTACATAGCCTTGTAAGCACCATTCTCGATCACAACAGCCTTAGGAGCCTTGTTAGCCTCACCGGTCTGCGGTCCAGGTCATGCCGTTACCGGTCAGACCATCTACAGTGATCTCTGTCATGGCAGCCTTCATACCATCACAAATATCAGAAACACTCATATCAGGAGTAACACCGCTCTTCTCGATAGCAGCCTTGATCACATAGATAGCATCATAGCTGTCTGCTGCGAACTGGTTGGGAGTCTCACCGTATTTTTCCTTATACTTAGTTACGAAAGACTGGGTCAGATCATCGGTTGCATCAGCTGCGAAACGGAGTTAACAGCATAACGCCTTCGGTCAGAGATACATCAAAATTATCTACACCACCGAGAATCCATCCATACCATCACATGAGAACCACTTGGGAGCATAACCCATAGCAGCTGCCTGTGTCAGGATAACGGATTCCTGATAATAAATAGGAAGGAATACCATGTCTGCTCCGGCATCCTTTGCCTTTTGTAACTGTACGGAGAAATCCGTCTTGTTATCAGCAGTAAACGCTTCTTCTGCTACAACTTCAAAGTCCCTGATTTTCAGCTTCCTTTACAAACTTCTCATAAATACCGGAAGAATATACATCGGAGCTGTCATAAATAACAGCAATCTTCTCAGCCAGACCATTCTCACCAATATACTGTGCGGATGCCATCTGAGCCCCCAATCCTTTAAGGAGTTGTAAGCATTGACGGATTTCTCGGCATCATGCTGGTCATCCTCAAACTTATATGCGATCTGATATCCGTTGATACCGCCCGCTGCGTTAATCTCATCAACAGCAATCTGTGCTCCGTTCATAACTGCTGTACCGTAGATCGCTGCTGCTCCGGTAGTCGGTCCGATACCGCCAATCTTAAATGCCGCGCCATCTGCCGCTGTGGCTCCTGCGCTCTCTGTACCTGCCGCTGCGCCGTTATCTGTGGTCGTACCGGATGCTGCTCCGTCGGAAGAGCTTCCACAGCCTGCCATCATACTTGCAGCCATCGCTGCTGTCAACAATACACTCAATGCTTTCTTCATAATATTGTCCTCCCTCAAGTGCCTTTATCTTTTCTGAAATAATAGCAAAATTAGAGATGATTCACAATGTTAAAATTACACCAAATTCTTGATTTATTTTATCGTATGATTATGCAATTTGTCTTTTTCAATAACCATAGGTTATATTGCGTATTCCAGGCGGCTATATTGTCCGTTCTTCTGCATTTTTAACTGTTTGACGGGCTTTCTTCCGTGTTGTAAATATACTTGCGCGTCATAAAACGCACCATCTGCTCCGCCTCTGCCCGGCGGCACAGTTCCAGAAACCGGTTCCAGAAACGCTCGCCGCAGTAATCCACCAGATAGCTGTTGCGCTGCGCATTCTCCATCTCCCGCAAGGATCCCCGGTTCTCATGTCCGAGATAATATGCAAGCGCGAAGAAATCCGGCTCCTCCCAGCCTGTCGCATCCTTCAATACCGCCGCCACATTCTCAAGCTCACTCCGAAGCATGATCGCTGCCAGCTTGCTCCCCCGCCTCGGTCTGCGCCTTCGCCGCGTGCTCCTCATACTCCGCTACCATCTGTTTTAAGCTCTGAATCGTGGACTGAAAATCGAGATCGTCATCCCGGATGGAACAATCATGATAGACCTGGTCCAGATCTCCCATCAGCCTCGTCCAGGCTCTTTTTTTGACTTCACTTACCGGACTTTCCTTCATGCACTCCAACAGACGCTCAATCGCCGCCCTCGACTGCGCGAGGTGCCTTCTCGCCTCCTCATACTGTTCCCGCAGAGTATCCCCCTGTTCCAGCGCCGCCTGATAATCCCTCAGCGCCTCATTCACATACGCCTTCTCGCCCCCGCATTCAGAAGACTCTTTTTTAAATCCTTCAACTCCCCCTTTTAGCTCTTTTTGACTTCTTTCCTTTCGCAGCTCTGTCAAACAACATTTCCCTCGCTCCTTCTCCCTGATCTGACATTTCTACCCTTTATTATATAAAACCCATCCGTCATCTTCAAGCCAATTTCAAACGAAGAGGCTGCCGCTTGAAGCGGCAGCCTCCCCGGATAGATAAGTAAATAGGATAAAAAAGATCACACCACTCGATTTCGATGGAATGTAGCTGGAAATCCGGATCAAAAAAGCGGCATTTCTAGCCAGCCGAATGTCTGCATCTTCGATGATCCGTGTCTTTCAAGTTTGGAGCACTCCGCGGGTCATGTCCGCATCCCGGAAGACAATTTGTAGGACTTTTGTGTGTGTCCCTTATTGGCACCAGACAACAGGTGGCATAAATGCCACCTTTATGTCGAAACAAAACATAACCGCGCGAAGCCGATGTTTGTTGCCATCTGCCATGTTTTTAATAGCAGATGGCAAAGAGTTTCGGTGCGCGCGGTTTTATATTGTCTGTGAAGAGGTGCCATTAGGGACACCAGAAAGTCCGCCCATTGTCTCCGGTGTGCCGGACATGCACCCGTTGGATTGTCCAAACGTGGAAGAGACACGGAATCTGATGCCAACATTCAGCCGGAAGAAATGCACGCATTTTTTCAACGAATGTTCCATCTACACTTCCAGCGAAATCGAAAAATGTGATCTTTTATCCTAGTACATCTCTTTCGACGCCAGCCTGTCCGCCTGAAGCGGCAGCCTCCCGTCTATTTTTCATCATAGAGATGACATTTTACCTTATGTCCGTTGCCGACATCCTTGACCTGCGGCTCTTCGTGTTTACAGATCTCCATGCACTCGCTGCAGCGGGTGTGCAACTTACATCCTGCAGGCGGATTAGCCGGGGAAGGAATATCGCCCTTCAAGAGGATACGTTCTTTCTGACATCCGGATCCGGCATCGGAATCGCGGAAAACAGCGCTTTCGTGTACGGATGCAGAGGGTTGCCGAAAATATCGGCAGTCTCGCCGGACTCCACCATACCGCCAAGGTACATAACACCCACGGTATCGGAAATATGCTCTACGACAGACAGATCGTGAGAGATAAACAGATAGGTCAGTCCTCTCTCCTTCTGCAGATCGCGAAGCAGGTTGATGATCTGTGCCTGAATCGACACGTCCAGTGCAGATACCGGCTCATCACACACGATGAATTCCGGATTCAAGGCAAGTGCTCTTGCGATACAGATACGCTGTCTCTGTCCGCCGGAGAACTCGTGCGGATAACGATCCTTGTGATACTCCTGTAATCCGCAGTCCTTCATTACCTTGGTGACATAATCATCAAACTGCTCCTTCGGCACAAGTCCGTGCTCGCGCACCGCCTCACCGATGATCTCCCCGATCGGGAGACGCGGAGACAGGGATGAATACGGATCCTGGAAAATGATCTGCATCTTTGTACGCAGATCGCGGAGCTGCTTCTTATCGTACTTGCTGATGTCCTCGCCATTGAAGAGAATCTCGCCGTCTGTCTTCTCGATCAGACGTAAGATCGTTCTTCCAGTCGTGGACTTTCCACATCCGGACTCTCCGACAAGTCCCATGGTAGTGCCGCGCTTAATGTTGAAAGACACATCGTCGACTGCCTTCACACTGCCTGTCGCACCGCCGAAGAACCCTCCCTTAATCGGGAAATATTTTTTCAGATGAGACACTTCAAGAATATTGTCGCTCTGATTGATTGTCTTTGTCGCTTCGTTATTGCTCATTCTTCGTGTCTCCTTCCTTGCCGACTGCCTCCGCCGCACAGCGGTAGCAGCTTACAAAAAATGAGTCGGGGAGATCTGGTACATTCCCGGATATGCTCCCTCACAGCCGTCTACGCACATCTCACAGCGATCCTTAAAATAGCAGTAGTCCGGCATATCAATCGGATTCGGAACGCTTCCTGGAATGCTGTAAAGCTTCTCCGTATATTTTCCGACCACCGGCTTAGACTTCATCAGTCCGATGGTGTACGGGTGTCTCGGATCTTTGAAAATCTCGCGTGCCGTTCCTTTTTCCACGACACGTCCCGCGTACATAACGACCACGTAATCTGCCATCTCTGCAACCACACCGAGATCGTGTGTGATCAGCATGATGGAACTGTTGATCTTATCCTTGAGTCCGCGGAGCAGATCGAGGATCTGTGCCTGAATCGTCACATCGAGCGCTGTTGTAGGCTCATCGGCGATAATCAGACGCGGATTACATGCGAGCGCCATTGCGATCATGATTCGCTGGCGCAGGCCGCCGGAAAGCTCGTGCGGATACATCCGGTATACACCTTCCTTATTGGCAATGCCGACCATCTCAAGCATCTGGATCGTACGTGTCTTGACGTCATCCTTTGTCATGTCAGGATTGTGAAGTGCAATGACCTCATCCACCTGCTCGCCGATACGAAGTACCGGATTCAAGGAAGTCATCGGCTCCTGGAAAATCATGGACATGTAGTTGCCGCGCAGCCTTCTGCATCACAGAAGTCGGGGTGTTGACCACATTGTATACATGATCGCCGGTATTAAAGCGGATCTCTCCTCCACGGTCTGACCGGATGGGCGCTGTACCAGCTGCATCAGGGAAAGGCTTGTCACGGATTTTCCACAACCGGACTCACCTACGATACCGACCGTCTTGCCCTGCGGCACATCAAACGATACACCGTCGACAGACTTGACCGTTCCGATGTCCGTGAAGAAATAAGTCTGAACGTTGTCGAACTCAACGCAGTTCTCCGGATTCTTCATCTTTGTCACATATTCCTCCTCCGGAATATGCTTTCTGTTTCTTTTTTTCTCGATCTCCTGCGTAATCTTGGGTTCTCGCGCAATCGCGCGGGATTCTTTTGCGGAGATATAATTTGCGTTTTTCTTCTTATTATTAAATGCCATTCCTGTCACCTACCGTTTCATCTTCGGATCGAATGCATCACGCAGACCATCACCGATAAAGTTATATGCAAGTACCGTGAGCAGGATCAGGACGCCTGCCGGAACCCACACGAATAAATAGTTCGTCATAACGTAAGAGACGTTGACCGCATTGATGATACTTCCCAGGAAGCCGCCGGATACTTGATACCAAGACCAGGAAACTCAATGTGGACTCGGCAAGAATGACATCACCGATTCCCATACTTGCGAATACGACAAGCTGCGGGATAACATTCGGGATCAGATGTCTGAAAATCCTACGGCTTACGCGGATACCGGTTGCCTCTGCCGCCGTCATGAACTCCTGCTCTCGCAGGACAAGATCTGTCCGCGGATAATACGGGCAATGCTGACCCAGCCGATGATACTCATGACAATACACAGCATGTAGATACGTGTCTTTCCCGAAGCCTTGTAGTAATCCATGATCGAACCAAGGATCAGATACAGCGGAATCGCCGGGATACAGTAAACAACATCAACCACACGCATCAGGAGTGTGTCCACCCATCCGCCGAAAAATCCTGCGATACCACCTACAATGATACCAATGATAAGCTCAATGATAACTACGACAAACCGATCATAAGGGAAATTCGTCCGCCGTACATCAGACGCGCCAGAAGATCCATTCCGTTGCCGTCCGTTCCACACCAGTGCTTTACAGACGGTGCCGCATAACTGTCGATGACACGCGTCTCCTGATAGCGCTGGATCGTGTACTGACCGTTCTTATCCTTGATCAGGTAGGTATCGGTCTCACCCTGCTCGTCTGTATACTCAAAGGAATCCTCCCCGGCAGTCATTGCAGCCTCAGCCGCCTCCTTGAACGCCGGTGTCAGCACGATACCGCTGGCTACCGGATTCATGCTCATATCAGATACATAAGCATAATCCGCACCGTCTGCCGTATGAATCATGGCAGCGCTTCCCTCGTTTTGAACCGTGTAGTTCACGCCGTCCGCCTCGATGTTCTTATCGCCGTTTGCAATCGCAGTCAGCACCTTGCTGTAAAAATCATAAGAAAATGTTGTGCCTTCATCAAAAGCTGTCACAGACTTCCGGCAGGCAATACCAAGCTCTGTCGTCGTGTACAGTGTCTCTTTCACACCGGATGCATCAAACACATACTCACGCCCTTGTAAGTAAACTGGTTCTGTCCGGCAGCCTCCGCAGCGTCGTGCTCCTTAGACTTTAATGCCAATGGATTCATCTGCTGCTCTGCCGCGTAAATGTGGTATGTGTCGTCATCAATCCGCCAAGTGCCAGTGTCTGTCCGTCTCTGGTCTCGAACACCAGCGCATTTTTCGTCACGGCAAGGATCATCTTGGAATACACATCGCTCGGAAGCCTCCACGCCGTCCGCCACGAACACCTGAACTCGTCAATTTTTGCCGCACCGGCGTAGTCCTTCTTCATCTCTTCCGTGCGGTAGAACACCCACTCTGGGAATACGGATTGACCGCACCTCCGACAAATGCAAACAGGAACATACAGACAATGATAACCAGTCCTACGATTGCCAGTCTGTTGCGGAAAAACCGCTTTGCAACCATCATTCCGGGGAAAGTACGCGGACACGCTGCGCGTCATCAAGCTTCATATTATTCTTCTCGTTCTCCATGTTCTCTCCTCCTTTCTAGTTCACGCGGACACGCGGGTCCACAACTGCCTATAAAATATCGGCAATCAGGTTGCCAAGTAAGATCAGTACCGCGGAAAACAGCATGTAGAACATAACAAACGGAATGTGACCCTGTAATACTGCCTGGTAAGAGGTATATCCGATACCCGGGATCTGGAACAGAGTCTCTGTTACCATGGCTCCACTGAAGAGTCCCGGCAGTGTACCGCCGAGCAGTGTGATAATCGGGATTAAAATATTGCGGAATGCGTGGTAATGAATGACACGCTTCTCCGGCAGTCCCTTCGCACGCGCCGTGCGGATGTAATCCGCATTCAGCACCTCGAGCATGTTGGTTCTGGTGTAACGCATCAGGGAACCGATGCTCACGATCGTCAGTGTGATTACCGGAAGCACCAGATGCCATGCCATATCCAGAATCTGCTGTCCGGAAGATAGGCTCTGATAGTTACGTCCGACAATACCGTAGAGGTCGAACCAGCCAAGCTTTACGGAAAAGACCCATTTTAAAAGTGTTGCAACGAAAAAGCTCGGAAGAGAAATACCGACCAGTGCAATAACGGTGATCGTATAATCGGTTGCAGAATACTGCTTTTTCTCGCAGCGGCAATACCTGCCGGAATTGCGATGATGATCTCCAGAACAAAAGATGCCAGTGACAGTGCAAACGAATACCAGATAACACTTGCGAATTTGGTCAGTACCGGCTGGTTAAAATACCAGGAATCACCGAACTGTCCGCGGATTGCTTTTGCTGCCCAGCGGAAATATCCCTGGATCACACCGGTATCCAGACCGTACGATGCATTTAACTGTGCCACCCATTCGTCATAACTCTTTGCTCCCGGTCTCTGTGACAATGTCAGTGCCTGCTGCTCCACGAATGACGACGGCATGCAACGCATGATCGCGTAGATGATCATGGAGACGAAGAACAGTATGACAATCGAGAGCAATACTCTTTTTAACAACAAATTTCTTCATGATTCTTTTTCCTTTCCTCGCTGCTTCTGATGTTAAAGGTATTTTTTGCAAAAGGCGTCACGCATCCTCTTGCAAAATACCTTTAAATCCCTATGCACCATGGCATTAGGTTGTAGAAGAGGGGAGCCTGCTCCCCCTTTCTTCCACCATCAGCCAGTTACTCTGATCCTTAGTTCATCTGGATCTTCTCAATCTCGTTGAGATAGCCATAGAAGGTTGTCAGATCCTGCGGAATGGAATCCGCATTGACACGCTGTGTACTGAATACAGAAGCGTCCTGTCTCTGATATACCGGAATCTCTACAGCGTAATCTACGATGAAGTCAAGTGCTTCCTTATAAACTGCCTTACGGAATGCCTGGTCAGTGTTGGTTCTTCCTCCATTACCTGCCTCATCCAGCTCGTCAGAGTAGATTGCATAGTAGTTTGCGCTACCGCCTTCGCTGTGATAGATCTGGAACATATCCGGGTCTAAGGTTGCCTGCCATGCTGCACACCACATCTCTGCGGTCTCGCTGTTTAAAGCATCCCACATGATGGTTCCGTCAGCCAGGTCGTTGATTGTCAGATCAAATCCGATGCTCTTGAGTGCCTCGGATGCTGCGGTCAGGATACCGAAGGAAGGATGATCTCCTTTCCGCCTCCGCCGATCATTACCTCATAGCTTAACTTCGCGCCGGCCGGAGTTCTGCTGTCAGCTTGCCGTCTGTTACTGTGTAACCGAGCTGCCTCGAAGAATCCGAGTGCTGCGTCAAGTGCTGCTGCATACTTCGTCATCAGACATACCGTCTGTAGATCGGGTTACCGTCTACATCCTTGAGAATGCAACCGCATAGTCTGCATCAGACTTCTGCGGTGCTGCCCAGGAAGTATTGGAAATCGGGTAGTTGATTACAGATGCAGCGTCTCCGTAGTAAGAATCGATCACCATGTCACGATATACGGAAATAACAGTTGCGATTGCTTTTCTTAAATCTTTGGACTGCTCAGAAGAAGGATCATCGCCAACCTTGACATTCTGAGAGTTGATTCCGATGTAGCCATAACCATTGTTGTCATACAGAGCTGTGGTTAATACATCACCGGATGCCTCACCGTTGCTGTTCTCGGAGCAGATCTGAGCCATAACCTCTTTGGAGATGGACGGATCAGAAATATCTACTGTACCCCTGAACAACACCAGGAAGCTTATCTGCCTCAGCGGTCTCTCCTTGAACTGGAGCTCCTTGGTAACCGGTGCTCCCTTGTAGTATGACTCGTTCGCCTCGAGATATACTGTCTTGTTCTCGTAGCTCTTGAAGACATACGGACCAGCGCCAAGCGGAGCGGTTGTCTTCTCGCGGATTGCGGAAAGATCACCCTTTGTGAAACCAAACTGGTTGTTATCGTAATCGTACTGGCTCTCATCACCATAGTAATGAAGCGGTGCGATCTGGATGTCCATAGTCTGAAGTGCCGGTGCGCTGACCTCTGTTAAAACAACGCGGACAGTCTTGTCATCCAGCTTCTGGATACCGGAAATGTTTGCTGCTGCATCACCGGTCTCAACACCCTCGGTAGCGTATGCATATACGTCTTCCGGAATCAGATCGGAGAGAGCGCTTCCTGCGGACTCAGCCTCCATAGCTGTAAAGCTCCATCCGTACTTATCACCGATTGCCATAAAGAAATCCTTAGCAGTCGCATCTGCTGCAAGACCGTCGAAGCCCCACTGTGCTGCTGCGCCTGCTACGTCGCCCTCTTCGCTGACGCCGTTCTCTACGCAGTAATCAACGATCTCCTGTGCAAATGCTGCACCACCGTCATTTACAGCATCCCAGAATGCGTTCTGCTGATCTTCTGTCCAGTATGTGAATTCTGTGTTATCCTCGCCTGCTGCTGCAAGTAAAGATGCCAGTGTGGACATACCGCTTCTGTACTCTTCCATACCCTCGATCGGGAGAGAGTATACAGATGCGCTTCCGTCATAAGTCGGATCGCAGAATACATAGAAAGAGAAGATGATATCATCTGCGGTTACCGGCTCTCCATCGGAGAAAGTCAGATCATCACGAAGCTTGAAATCATAGTATACGGTTCCGTCTTCGTTCTCTGTGATGGTCAGATCGGTCGGTCCGTAGTAAGTATAATCGG
>VOFH01003240.1_pt1 | contig 17773 bp, 35 predicted proteins | sample 5384091 | NCBI WGS metagenome assembly VOFH01 (sample SAMN12384727, study PRJNA508395) | human gut metagenome | isolation source: healthy gut G | host: Homo sapiens
CATATATGTATTATTCATTAATAAATGAAAATTTATATAATTTAAGAATAGGTAGCTCACAACCACTAATTACACAATCGACACTAAAAAAAGTTAAAGTAAATTTACCAGAATATTCAGAACAAAAAGCGATAACAAAAATATTATCTGATTTAGATGAAAAAATAGAAACAAATAATAAAATAAATAAAAACTGGAAGAAATGGCTCAAGCTATTTTTAAACAATGGTTTGTTGATTTTGAATTCCCCTAATGAATATGGAAAACCATATAAAAGTAGTAGTGGAGAAATGGTTGAAAGTGAGTTGGGGATAATTCTAAAAGGGTGGAAAGTTGGGTCAATATATGAAGTGGCTAATGTAATTTATGGAGCACCATTTAGTTCTAAAAAATTTAATGAAGATAAAATTGGTTTACCATTAATAAGAATTAGAGATTTAAAAACTGCAAAACCATCATTTTATACTGAAGAAAAACATAAGAATGCCACAAAGGTTAAGACTGGAGATATATTAGTAGGAATGGATGCCGAGTTTCCTCCAACTATTTGGAGAGGTAATGAAGGTTATTTAAATCAACGAGTTTGTATGTTTAAAGTAACAAGGATTATTTACATGACTATTTTATATATGAAATTATTAAGCCATATATGAATTTAATGGAATTTTCTAAAGTTGGAACAACAGTAATACACTTAGGAAAAGGCGATATAGATAATATGAAAATAGTAATTCTAAAGAGATATACTAAAATTATTTTTATAAAATAATAGATCCTATATACAGTAAATTAATTGAGGTAGCAAATGAAAACAGAATATTGACTGATTTAAAGGGATACGTTATTACCAAAACTTATGTCAGGTGAAATAAGAGTACTGATAGATTAGTTGAGAATTCAGAATGGAGAATTAAGAATTTGGATAAAATTTAAATAATTCTTTATTCTCAATTATAAAAAAAGAAGCAGGAGAAGCTGAGTATTGGATAGAGCTTTTAATGGCAACAGAATATTTAAATGAAAAAGAAGGAAATTCAATCCTAAATGATTGTGTAGAAATAAAGAAAATATTACATTCAATTGTAAAGAAAATAAAAAGTAGTTAAGGTGAGTTGAGAATTCAAATTGAGGATTAAGAATTGGGTAAAACTTAAATAATTCTCAATTCTCACCTCTCAATTCTCAATTATTTAAGTGGGGTGTGGAAATTTGAGTTTATTTGAAAATTTCACAGAAGATCTTTTAGACAACTGACTATAGAGATACTTCAAGAATTAGATTATAGTTATGCTTTTGGACCAGATATTGCCTATGATGGTGATATTCAGAAAGAAATAACTATAAAGATGTTTTATTAGAACAAAGAGTTAAAGATGCTTTTATTTAGTATAAATAAACATTTACCAGAAGAAGCTTTAGAAGAGGCTTACAGAAAAATTATTACTTTTTAATAGTCAGTATTAGTTGATAATAATAAAGAGTTTCATAAGCTTTTAGTTGAAGGTATAGATGTTTCTTTTTAGTAAAGATGGAGCTATTAAAACTGAAAAAAGCTTATATTATAGATTTTAAAAAATATAAATAAAAATGATTTCTTAGTAGTAAATCAATTTACTATAGTTGAAAAGGAAGAAAGAAGACCAGATTTAATTATTTTTGTTAATGGTATTCCTTTAGTAGTAATTGAATTAAAATCAGCTAGTGATGAAAATGTAGGTATTGAAGAAGCTTATAATCAAATTCAAACTTATAAGAACGATATGCCAAGTTTATTTAATTATAATGCATTTTGTATATTATCAGATGGTATAAATGCTAAAGCTGGTACTATTACTTCTAATGAAAGAGATTCATGAACTGGAGAAGTATTGATGGTGAAACTATTGCATCTTTAGATGTACCACAATATGAAGTTATGCTAAGAGGTATGTTATCTAAGGAGCGTTTATTAGATATAGTAGAAAACTTCTTATTATTCCAAACTTCAAGAAAAGCAGATTATGATGCTAATGGTAATAAAATTGGAGATAAAGCAGTTAACATAAAAATATTAGCAGGTTACCATCAATATTTTGCAGTTAAAAAAGCAGTAGAAAAAAACAAAATTAGCTTGTAGTGAAAATGGAGATAAAAAAGCAGGTGTTATTTGGCATACTCAAGGGTCAGGTAAGAGTTTTTCAATGGTATTCTATCCGCACAATTAGTAAAACAATTAAACAATCCAACAATAGTTGTATTAACAGATAGAAATGACTTAGATGATCAATTATTTGAACTTTTTGCTAAAATCAGCTGATATTTTAAGACAAACTCCAAAGCAAGCAGATGTTAGAAAGTTTTCAGATGAGCAAAAACAATCTAATGTTAAAGTTAAAGATAATTCAAAAAGTAAATGGATTATTTGATTTACTTAATGATAGAGAATCAGGTGGAATTATCTTTACAACTATCCAAAAGTTTAAACCAGAAGAGGGAAAAATGCCTGCTTTAACTGATAGAAGAAATGTAATTATAATGGCAGATGAAGCTCATAGAAGCCAATATGGATTTGAAGCTAAAACAGATAAAGAAGGTAATGTTAAATATGGATATGCTAAATATTTAAGAGATGCACTTCCTAATGCAACATTTATAGGATTTACAGGTACTCAATTGAGCTTGATGATAAATCAACTCCAGTAGTATTTGGTGATTATATTGATATTTATGATATGACTAGAGCTGTTGAAGATGGAGCTACTGTAAAAATATATTATGAAAATAGAATAATCAAACTGGATACTAATGAAGATATTATTGAAGAAATTGATGAGGAGTTTGATGAAATAACAGAAGGTCAAGAAGATAATGATAAAGAGAAGTACAAGAGCAAATGGTCAAGATTAGAAGCTGTTGTAGGTTCTCCAAGCAGAATTAAAAAGTTAGCAGAAGATATAGTAAATCACTATGAAGAAAAAAGCTAAAACTGTAGATGGAAAAAGCTATGGTTGTTTGTATGAAAGTAGAAAATCTGTGTTGATCTTTATGATGAAATAATTAAATTAAGACCAGATTGGCACTCTGATGATGTTAATAAAGGTAAAATAAAAGTAGTTATGACTGGTAGTGCAAACAGATAATGAAAGATTGCAAGTTCATATTGGTGGTAAACAAAGAAGAGATACATTAGCTAATAGAATGAAAGACAATAATGATGAATTAAAATTGTCATAGTAAGAGATATGTGGCTAACAGGTTTTGATGTTCCATCAATGCATACTATGTATATAGACAAGCCAATGAAAGGCCATAACTTAATGCAAGCTATTGCTAGAGTTAACAGAGTATTTAAAGATAAATCTGGTGGAGTTGTAGTTGACTATTTAGAATACTTGAAAGTCTAAAAAAAAGCATTAAAAACAATATACAGATAGTGATAAACATAATACTGGTATAGATACTTCAGACTATTGCAGTAATGCTTGAAAAGTTAGAAGTATTAAGAGATATGGTGCATGGACTAGATTATTCAGGATATATGGGAGATTCTCAAGCACAAAAGAATAAGAGCTATTACTACTGGTATGAACCTAGTTTTAGGTTTTGATGAAAAAGATAAAAAAGAATTTAAACAAATTGCTACAGAATTAGCAAAAGCTCATGCTTTATGTGCGGCTACAGATGAGGGGAAAGAAGTTGCTTTAGAAGTAAGTTACTTTAAAGCTGTAAAGGCAAGTTTAGTTAAGCTAGATACTAAAAAAGTAGTTAAAAAAATCAAAGCAAGAGATGGAAGCTAGAGTTAATCAATTATTAGAAAAATCAATAATATCAGAGGAAGTTATTGATGTATTCGATACTTTAGGAATAAAAAGACCAGATGTTTCTATTCTTTCAGAAGAGTTTTTAGAAGAAGTAAAAGGAATGAAAGAAAAAGAATCTTGCAGACTGAAATGCTTAAGAAGTTATTAGAAGGTAACTTAAAGGCTATGGAAAGAACTAATTTAGTTAAATCTGAAAAGTTCTCAGAAAAGTTAAAGAAAACTTTAAAATAAATATAAATCAAGCAATAACTAATGCAGAAGTTATTGAAGAGTTAATTAAGATGGCTCATGATTTAAAAAATATGAAAACTAGAGAAGAAGAGCTAGGATTAAATTCTGATGAAATTGCTTTCTATGATGCATTAACTGATGATGATGCAGTAAAAGAGTTTATGACAGATGAAACTTTAAAGATGATTGCACATGAGTTAACTTATGCTATAAGAAGAAATATTTCTATTGATTGGAGCATAAGAAAAAGTGCCCAAGCAGGTATGAGAAGGATAATTAAGAGACTTTTAAAAGAAATATGATTATCCACCAGATAAATCTAAAAGCTTTAGAAACTGTTTTAAGACAAGCAGAGTTAATGTGTGGGAATGTTGATTTTAGTGATGAAGAATATGAAATGGTAGCAGAGAATAAAAGTGAATATGAGGCATAATTAGAATAGAATGAGATATAAAAAAGTCTCATTCTATGTATTAACTTGTAATATATGATAAGTAGGTGTAAATATGCAAGAGTATATTAAAATGCCATATTGGATAAATGGGTGGCAAGATATGATTAGTGATAATCTCATTAGTTTTAGAAATTTAATAGATAACAAAATAGCTATAAAATAGAGTTAAGTTATTTAAGAAATTATTATTTGCAAAATCAAGATACATTTAGAGATGTAGTTGATGAGATGGCTTTAAGAGGATTTGAATTTCCTTAACAAAACCAAATGTGCTATTTTATGATAAGAATATGAAAATGTAGAATTTCTAAAAGCAGAAGAGTATGCTGATTTTACCAATATTGATTTTTGAAATATTCTCATTAGGAAATTTTATATCGAGATTTAAAGTTAAAATAATGAATTTTTAATTATATACCATTAGAGGGCTTTAAGGTATTAAATCCTGAGATTAATATTGAGAAATTAAAATTAGAATTTAATAAAAATGGTTTTGAATTTTATAAGGTTTCATCTAGTAGTAATGATTTAGTACTTGACAAAGTAGAATGTGTAGAAGATAGAAATATTTATACATTTGAATTAGAAAAAATTATATAGAGAGAAAGTGAAGAAAAAAATAATAGTTAATTTAGATGATACTAATAGTTATAATGAAGAAAAAATAGTCTATGTACTGATGATAGGGTAGAGAAGTATTTTTATGGTAATGCATATCTATTTGCAATGAGATATTTAACAATGAATGAGTTAAATATTTAAGGCAAATAACAAATGAAACAATAATTAATTTATGTAAATCTAGGGGGATAGGTGTTATAAAAATTAAAAAATTATAGATAGATTAATTGAAATATATCAAAATGAAAGAGATTTTATAAAAATTAATTATGATATTTTTGATATAGATTTTTGTTTTTGCATATCAAATTTAGAGGATGCAAGAGAATTTTTAAAAAGGTGAAATGAATCTTAAAAGATAGTGCGGAGATAAATGAGAGACATTTAGAATTATTTTCAAATAAAAAGGGAGTTACTAAAAAGAAATTAGAACTAGTGATAGAAATATTACAAAAGATTCAATAGCATTGAAAAAAGAAAAGGCCCTTTAAAAAGAAGTTAAGATAGAGTTTGTAGGATATTGGTATGAAAAGTTTAAAAATATTAGTATTAACGAAATCAGGAAAATTTTCAATGTTGATAAAAGAAATTTGTTCGCCATTAACTTTAGAGCAAATAAATAATAAGGATATTATAGATTTAGGGTTAATGGATAGTATGAAGAGATAAACAAGATTTCAGAAATTATTAATAAAAACAAAACAATTAAGATATCTTTTTAGAAGAAGCTATAAAAAGTATTAATGATAAAAAAAAAGTACTTGAATATAGGTATATATATGGAATGCATTAATTGCAATAGGGAAAGAAACTAAACGTTACAAAGGGAAAGAATTAGGCAAATAGAAGTACGAGGAAAGAATAAATTTGTAAAATATTTATTAAATAATAATTTTCATACAGTATTATCTTTAGAGTTTATAGGAAGAGATTTTTTCTTTATAAAGGAATTATTACAATTTTTAAGGAAGAATATATATTATTATAAGATTATATTAAATGATTGGTAAAATATATATTTTGAAGCATTAAATTTAGTATATTTTAAAAATTATCAAGGAATAGATAAAAAAAGAATCTATAGAAGCTATAATAAATGAATTGCCTGAATTTTTTTAATATATATGACAATTTAGACACTTTAATTAATGGAATAACAGCATTAGGCATTGATGATGTAAGTTTAGAACAAGTTGAAGATTTTACTTATTAGTTATAGGTATAAAATACAAAGGGGAATAATACTACAAAAAGTTAAGATGACATTATATTCTACGCTTGAAGAAATATTTAAGGTGTATATAAAGAAGCCGATACGATTAGATGATGACGACTAAACAAATTTCTATTATTGCAAAGAAGCATTTTGATTTGATTTAAATAATAGTGTTAAAACTATGGAGGAAGAACATGATAATAAGGATATAATATTGGTGGATAGACTTTTGTTCGTTCATATAGATAACTATGATTTTTAATAGGAAATATGTATTGAAAGCATATAATTATTTAAAAGAAATTTTCAAAATTAAAGATTTTGTTAATATTGGAGTTGTTTTTAATGAATTTAAAGATGAGTTTATTGAAAACGGAATTAATAATAAATTAGTATTATATTCATTAATTCAATATTATTACGGAGATGAATTTAGAGTTAGTAAAGGGTAATACGTTAGATATATACAAGGATATAAATACGATATTACATCCAGAGATAAGTTAATTAAGTTTATTAATGATAATGAGGCTCTTTACAAAAGATGAAATTTTAATAGCTTAGATGGACGGAAGCAAAAATTGAAAATGCAATTTGTGATTCACAGAATATTATTAGGTATGGAAAGTTTATTACCACATTACAACATTTAAATATAACAGAGGTGAAAAAGAATGAGATATCAAAAGTAGTTAAGAAACTAATGTTTTAAAGATGGATATACAACATCTATTTTGTTACTAAAAGAAATTATGTTTAATAGTGAACTTAGTGATTTTATTAGAAGAAAATAGAATAAAAGCAATGAAACTATAGCGACGATTGTAAAGAAACTTTTACCCAATATATATGGGCATATTAATTTCATATAATGAAACATGTAAATATAAAAGTATAGAAGATGTAGTAAGAAATAAATTTGAAAACACTTTCTATAGGGAAGATATAAGAAAATTTATGTATTCTTTGGGATATAAAGAGATGATGTATGAGTAGAACAGTCACCAATATTATTGAAGAAGTATTTTTGTTGAGATTGGAAATGACGAGTTTTGTTAATTCTAAAGATTTTAATATTGATGAAGATGTAATAAAAGAAACAAAAGAATACATAGATAGTCAATTTCATGATAATGAATATTTAGTTTTATCAGAATTAAAAAAGGATATAGAAAAGCTTTACTGTATATTGATTATAAGTGGACTCCGGGCATTTAATTAAAAGTGTAGTAGCAGGAAAAGGATACAGACAAATAAGACGAATTTTCAGGACCTAGATCGGAAAAAGTTATAATTGTAAGGAAAATAGTGAAATTAAATCTTTTGTTGATTTTCTTTATTATATTATAAAAGAATGAGTATAGAGGTAATATGCATGAAAGAAAATATATGACTTTTTATCTGAAAAAAGGAGTTGTTACAAGTCAAGAAGATATTTTTGGATAAGAAAATACCGTATGATTTAAAGGTATCAGGAAGAATAATAGATGATGTTGAAGAGCAGAATCGATGAAGAGTAGATTATGGATAGTTTAGTCAATAGGGATATTAGAAACGGCAACTGGAACTGGTAAAACAATAAGGTAATGATATAAGAATATCAACAGCGCATCGTAGATCAATGGGAAGAAAACGAACTAGGTTTTAGAAATTTGTTAAAGTGTTACGGATTAAAAATTCATGGAAAATATAAGCTTCAAGGAAAGGTTAGAGATTTCAATATTGGAATTTCTGAGATGGAAGTAGTTATTTCAACTTATAAAACAGCATCGTCTATTGAATTTAATGAAATAATAGGGGAAATAAGAAGCAGATCATTTATTATAGGTGATGAATGTCATTATTTTGGAATAAAAGGACTTAGAAATCATAACTTTAATGGAATAGATGCAAGATTAGGATTATCAGCTACTCCCTGATAGGTGGTGGGATAATAATGGTACAACTTTTCTGAGAGAATTTTTGGTGATACTATATATGAATATTCTATGGAAGAGGCAATAAGTAATAGCATTTTAACAGAATACAAATATTTTAATTGATTTAATTGAAGAAGAAGCTAAGCGATATGAATATTTCACTAAAATTTTAATAAATAAGATCAATAGCAAAAATGCTGATAAAGAAGAAATTGAAGAGACAAATAGAAAAGAAGTATGATACTATCAAAGGCAAAAATAAAAAGGATACTTTTGAAATATTTAAAAATAAAATATTAATGAAGTTTCACATACATTAGTATATTGTGCGCCAGGAGAGATAAATGAGATAACATTACAATTATCTTATATAGGTACAGGGTTCATAGATTTGGATTCAAATGTACCTTTGAAAGAGCGTGGAAAGGTATTGAAATATTTTTCTATAGGTGAGATTCAAATATTAGTGGCTATTAAGTGTTTAGATGAGGGGTAGATGCAAGTACTAGGGAAGCATACTTTTTAGCAAGTACATCAAATCCTAGAGAATTTATTCAGAGAAGAGGTAGGGGTTTTTAAGAAGAGCTAAAAGGAAAAAATTTAGCACAAATTTATGATTTTATAGTTATTCCATCCAATATATCTGAAAGGCTATATAAAACTATTGTATCAAAGGAATTGCCAAGATTTGCTGAATTTTCTAGATATGCTATTGATATTTTTAAGCCAGTTTAATTTTCACCATATTTAAGGATATATTCTTTAGAATATTTAATGGATAAACTACCTTGGGATGTATATAACGAAATGATGGAATTAAGGGAGGAAATATAGATGGATATTAATGTGAATTTATCTGAAAAAATTAAAAGAAATGCCAAGTGATATTAGATTTATTGCATTTCAAATATTAAAAAGGAAATTGAAAGGGGAAATAAATCTCAGTCGCAAATTGAAGAAGTAATTTTAGCGGAAATAAGAGAATTAATGGTTGAGGAGGAGTTATAACATGAAGCTTTTTATATTACATTAGAAAATTTTAGACAATTTTATAATAAGCAAAAGATTAAATTTTCTGATGGAGATAGAAATGTAACAGTAGTATTCGGTGAAAAATGGCAAAGGAAAGACTGGAATATTTAGAGCCTTAGTGTTTGGGTTATTTGGAGAGGTATATTTAGTCTTCAAGATAATAAGGATAAAATACACTTAGTAAAACCTCTTAAAGCTAGATGAAAATGAGGGTATGCCTGTTAATGCAACCGTTAAAATAGAGTTTGAGCATAAAGGAAGAAGTATTTATAGAAAGAATTGCTCAGGGATATAATATGAATAATATTATAGAAGAGAGAATATTATCACCTAAATTATATAAAGTAGATAGTAATGGAAATTTTTCAGCAAATGTTATTGAAGATGAAGAAGAAATTAAAATAATATTAAATAGTATAATAGACCAAAAATTAAAAAGATTTTTCTTATTTGATGCTGAAAAAATTGAAACTTTAGCTAAAAACTGTGCAAAAGTTAAAGATGAAGTAAAACTGTAATAGTTAAGTTATTGCAAATAGATAAACTTGATAAGGTATTTCTATATTAAAGAACTTATATAATAAAGAAAATAAAAATATTATTGAAAGGTCAAGTAATTTAGATTTAAAGAAAAAAAGAGAAGGAGATAGAAAGTAAAAGTTAGAAATAAATAATTTAAATGAAAAGATACAGTTGAAAGAAAATGATTATAATTATTGTATTTTCAGAGATTGAGAAAGTGAATTAATGCTTGCAGAAAATGAAGGAATTAGAAAGCTTCAGAATGAAATGAATATTGTAAGAGATAAAAAAGATAATAAGTTACAATCTTTAAAAATATTTAAAAGAGGCATTGAAAAATGAGCATTTTAATCAAGGGCATATGATATTAATGAAAGATTCATATCAAGCAACAAAAAGTTATTTAAATCAAATAGTAGTGGAACAACAGGATTTAATATCGATAGAAGTAATAGAAAAATCTTTTAAGTGATATGGTATGTAGTTGTTGTAAAACTGATCTTAACAAGTTTAAAGAAGCATATGATAACATAATAAAAATGAAGGAGAATTATAAGAGATCAGAAATAACACCATTAGTTACAGAGATTAATGGAACAATTCATGAGTATTCTAATAATAAGGATGAAATATTAAGCAAAATTAAAAAAAAAATAAATTAAAAGAGATAAGGTTTGTTAAAGATGAAATAGAGTCTTTAAAACAAGGAGATTGATAAATTTAAAGAAAATATTAAAGAGTTTAGCAATAGTGAGGTTAATTTAAAAGAAATTGAAAACAATCTTGAAAGTAAGAAAGAAAAACTAGCGAGAAATTAAAAGTTGAAATTGAAAAGTTAAAATTTGAAGTTGAATTGAAAGATAAAGAATTAAGTAAGCTAGAAAGAGAAAATAGTGATTTAATGGAGCAAGATACTGCTTTAAAATATGATCATAAAAGATTAGATTATATTTTAAAAATTAAAAAATAGTTTTGAAGAAATATTTAAAGAGTATAGTGATGATATGAGAGAACAGTTGAAGAAGGAAACAAGTGATATTTTTTAGAAGATTAATAGATATAAAAGATAAAAAAATTTAATTGAAAGTATTAAAATTAATGAAAAATATGAATTGGAACTTTATAACTGGAATGGAATTAAAATAACTCAAAGATATTTCTCAAGGACAAAAAACAAGTTATGGCGCTATCATTTATTACTGCTTTAGCAAAGGTTGCATCTGGGAGGAGAAGAAAATGTTGATTTCCCATTATTTATGGATACTCCTTTTGGAAGAATAAGTGGGAAGAATAGAGATAATTTGATAGAGAATATACCAATGCTTACATCACAATGGATATTATTATTAACTGATACAGAGTTTACAGTAAGTGAGGAAATGAAGATAAAATCAACTAAAAATTAGGTAGATGGTATAAATTGGATCAAATTAAACCTGGTCATACTGAAATAGTAGAGATTAGTTTAAATGATCAAATAGCTACAAGGAGGTAATTTAAAATGGATTTTTTTTATCAGAGCAACAGCTAGTATTTACTAGTAAAAGATATGAGGCAATATATAAGAGTTTAAATAATTTAATTGATGTAAAGTATCATGATTTATTTATGTTATGTGCTGTTATAGGATTTAGAAATAATAATAAATTAACTGTAGAGGAGAAAGGTCGTGAATTTAGAAGTAACTATCTTTCAAGAGAAAAAGGCTACAGCATATTCGATAATTTTAAATGATAATGAGTTAGAAAAAAATAAATAGATTTGAAGATAGAGAGTTTATTGTAAAAGCTAGAAAAAGATTAGAGGAATATGCAGAAGGTGGAATGGAGATATTAGTGAATACTGTCTTTAAATCAAAATGGAATGGTGAAATTCTAGATGGAAGTTATGATGAGTATGAAATAGATATAATTAGTTATATTTATGAGCAGGCATTGGAGGTACCTTTCTAAAAGATAAAAATTAAATTTGAAATTAAATATTATCAGTAAAATTTTATTATATACGTTCTAATAAAGTTTCTACATTTTAACACATAGCCTGTCTATTGTTTGTGTAGGAGCTTTATTTATATTTTCAATAAAGTCTATAATAGCTTTTTAACTTTAAATATACTTTCAAAGAATATATTATTTATAATAGATGATTTTAACCATCCCTATAACCCCTCAATCAAGTTAAGTTCAGGACTATATGCTGGTAAAAACATCAATTCAAGTCTATCTTTATTTTCATCTAAAAATGGTTTAAGTAATTTAGCATGATGGACTCTTGCATTATCAAGAATCATAACTATTTTACCATCCGGTATTGCGTAAGCACCTTTTTAAGAAATTATGAAATACTTCAGCATCATATTTTTCATGCTCTTCACAGTAAACTTTTCCAGTAACATAATCAAGTATTCCAATAATCTTTACACCAGCATTTTTTTCCGTAGGTTGGTATTTTCTTTTGATGGCCTTTTATAAACCAAGTTTTTCTGTATTGCTTGATAGTCTCTAATCATCGATTCATCTTCAAATAGGATTGTATGAACTAAGCCATTAAGGTGTTTTTTTAGATTTTCAAAAATTATTTTTAAATTCTTCTTGTTTCTTTTTATCTGTTTTTTTCAAAAAAACATATGTAGGACGAGTGTAATTAAATTTAACCTGTGAAGTATTACACAACATACTACTGTGCTTAATATCTATTTTAAAATTATTAAAAACCCATTCTCTATGCAATTGTATAGTCCAATTTTTTTCTTGAATCAAAGCCTACTTTCGTCAGGCGTATTGTTAGTTATTATATCAACAAGTTTTTCTTCTTGCTTAGGTTTAATTTTCTCTTGAGCACCAGGTGATGTATTCATAACAAAGTCCATCTATCCCCTCAGCATTATAATTTTTAATATATCTTCCAACAGTATGTTCTTCTAAATTTTCTAATTTAGCTATATTTTTTTATTAGTTAAACCTTGTAAATGCTTTTAAAATTACAGAATATCTTATATACATTCTTTTTATTTTTACAATTTTTTCATTTTTATTTTAATTCAATTATTAGTCCTTCATTGTTAGTTTTATTGTTCATAAATAATTTACCTCACAAAATAATTCTAAACATATTTTGTGTAAAACTATGATAACTATAATGAATTTTCTTTATTAAAAATATATAGTATAATTAAAAAGATATAAATTATAAATTATAGAAGAGAGTAAAGTTATGAATACAATATAAGAAGTTTCGGTAGATATATTAAATCACAAAGAAATACATCTAAATATGCCACAAAGTGATTTAGTAGACTATAGAGTATTTTCAAGATTACTAGATGATGATAAAGTAGTAGCAAGCTATAAATGTACTGGCTATTAGGAATATTGGATGAAGTTGCATTAGGTAATACAGAGATAGAGTTCAAAAAATAATATCAAGAATGATAGTTTATTCTTGGTATCCAATACTACAATATAAATTAAATTATGGAATATTTGATAATCTTAAAAAGTCAGTAAATTATATTGCAATAAAATATAACTTGACTAATAATTATGACGAAAATAAATTATTAGACTTTATTTATTCAAATGATGATAAAGAGCTTAATAAAATGATGAAAGAACTAACATATAATGTTCCATATAGGCTATTATCACCGTTTTTACAGACAAGCTAAAAAAGGGCAAAAAGATAGTATTAAAAATAAAATGATAACTGAGCTGTCATTAGAAAGTGAAAACTGTTTATAAAATAGTAAAAGGTGAGAAAGATAGGATTATTTTAAATGAGGGATGGAAAGATTATTTACAAAAAGAATTATAAAGTTATTAAAGGATGGATTTATTATAAAATAGTTTGTTTCCTTCAAAAAGAAATCCTAATGTTCAGCAATAGCTTTCAAAATAGAAGCTCTAAAAGCAGAAACTTAACTAGGGCAACTACTTTGTGGAAAGAAATAATAATGTCTAAAAATATTAATGATATTTATACAGGAATGGATTTTACAAAAGAGAATTATGATAAATTGGGGGTATTAAGTATAGATCATTTTATTCCTTGGAGTTTTGTACTTCATGATGAGATGTGGAACTTAACACCTACTTTTTAAGAATATAAATAGTTCAAAAAGCGATAACTTACCATCATATCAAGAATATATAGATAAGTTCTGTAGTGTTCAATATGAAGCTTTTTCATATTTATGATAAGAAAAAAAGATAAAGATTTAGAGTGTTATATTGATGTTATGAGATTAGAAAATCCTTTTGAGTTTTTAAAATATAAATCAAGAGAAGAGTTTAATGATAAATTAAACAAACAATATCTCCAATATATCAAATAGCTTTTAAATCAAGGATTTGAAGTTTTAAATAAAAGTTTATTGAAAATAGGATAAGAGATTAATATAGTTATAATGAATTTAATAAGAGAAAAGAAAATATGAAGAACGTGATAGATTTAATAAATGTATAGGTTTTTAAAAAGGCTTATTAAGAGGAAGGAAATTAAACTAATGTATAGGTTAAACAAAGAAGAAAAAACTTTTTAGAAGAAATTAATGAAACAACATTTTTATGAGAATGATTTAAAGGAAAGACAACATATAGAGGAGTGGATAAGAAAAATCCAGAAGTAATGGGAGAAGAATTACTTATAATAGGACATGAATATGATGACTTTGGAAAATAATGAAAGGATAGATTTATTAGCAATTGATAAAGAGGGGAATTTAGTAGTTATAGAAGTAAAGAGAGATAACTCGGGCAATAATGTAGATTTTCAGGTATTAAAGTATGTATCGTATATGTTCAGACGAACTTCAAAAAGAAATTGTTCAAATATATAATGATTATATTAATAATAATTTGCTTCAATTAGATCCTATTCAAGAAATAATGGAGTTTTTAAATATTGATAATGAAGCATTATTAAATGATATGCTTAATAATACACAGAGAATAATAATTATAGGTAAAGAATTTGACAAAGAGTTTTATCAGTATGTGCGTGGCTTTATGAAAATGGAATTAATATAAAATGTATTTCTATAAAAACCATATGAATATAAAGATGAAATATTTATAGATACAAATCAAATAATACCACCGGAAAAATTGAAGAATATTATATAAATAGAAAATCAAGAGTATCAAATCAGATAATAAAGAGTGATGATAAAGTAATTGAGTTTTTAAGTAGTATAGTAGAAAATATAAATTCAATATCAAATTTAAATATTAAATATCCAGGTAAAAGTATTATTTAGGAGCTTCTAATATAAAAATACTAACATATCTTTCTGTATTTCATATAGTAAAAGAAATGCTGTTGCATCAATATCTGCAGAATCAGCTAAGAAAAGAAGCTTACAGATATTTTAAAGAGAATATTTGAGAATAAGGGCAATTATATAAGTGATGAGTTAGGTATAAAGGTATCTTTTAGAGTGGCAGTAGAAATGAGAATGTGTATAGATTATTAATAAGGAAAGAAATTGAAGATACTGATAACCTATTAAAATATTCAAATTTTATAGCTAAAATTTATTGAATATAAAAAAAAATAATTGAAAATGAGGTGAAAATTGAAAGTAATAAAGAAAAAGTAGGACAGGTATTAATGGTATGATAATTTAGAAATGATAAATAACACATTAGATTTTTACAATAACAATTCAAAATTATATATAGAAAGTACAACTATCAATAGATATGAGCTATTTATACAATGATTTCCTAAAAACACATACCAAAGGGGGAGCAATATACTTGACTTAGGATGGTTCAGGAAGAGACAGTCTTGAATTTATAAAAAGAAGATACAATATTACAGCAGTTGATGGATCAAAAAGAATTATCAATTGCAAGTAAAGTTATAGGACAAGAAGTAATTTGCAATAAATTTGAAGACTTACAATTAACAGAAAAATTTCATGGAATATGGGCATGTGCTTCATTGCTTCACATAAACAAAGAGACCTAATTAATGTAATAAAAATATATCATCTAATTTAGAAGACAATGGAGTATTTTATATGTCATTTAAATATGGAAAAGGTGAATATATTGATGAAAAGGGAAGATATTTTAACTGCTATACAGAAAAACATTTAAAGAGATGATATTAGCAGTTCCAAAATTAGAAATAATTAAGATATATAAATCAGAAGATACAATTGATGGAAGAAATAACTTACAGTGGCTAAATGTATTGTTGAAAATAAATTAAAGTTATAAAAATGGGTATATAATGATTTTTAAGGAAAATCACTATATACCTTAAACTGCTTAAAATATTATTTATTATAAAATCCTTATTCTAAATTTATAAATTATTCACTATAAAATATAAAAAAAAATTAAAAAATTTGTTATAATACTATTTGATAAGTATAGGATTTATAGAAACAAATGGAATAGTATAAGGAGATATAAATTTATGATAGAAGCAATGGAACAGCAAATGATAAATAGCATAAATGGAAGATGGACAAAGGATAAAAGTAAAAGAAAAGAAATAGATATTCATAAATTAACTGAATGTTTCAGAGTGATTTGTTCAAGTAAGTTCAGTTTTGTTTATTATTGATTCATTAAAGAAAACATCTAATGAAAACTCTATATTAGAGTTAAAAAATAAGATGGAGTGGATTTATGATTGGGTGACAGAAGATACTTGTAAAAGTATATTAGATAAATATGATATAGAAATAAGGGATAAGAAAAGGAAACTGAATATAGAGCTGAAATTCCTGTAATTAATGAATATTTTGAAACATTAAAGAAGAAAGTTATAAATGAAACTATGACAAAATTATTAAAATTTTATAAAAGTTGAAATAGAGGTATAAATATGATAAATCCAAAAAAGGAATGGAAAAGGTTTGAATCAAGAAGAAAAATAAAACATTAAAAGAATTAAAAATAATAAGTCAAAAGCAAATGAAATTAAGGAATTATATTACAAAGGTGCATACACACTAAAGATTCAGTAAAATGTGATGTTGTTGGAATAGTTGATAATAATGAAATAATATTAAATATAAATGATGAATTACATAGTATACATCAGATTACCTATTAGATATGCAGAAAAAAGAAAGATTTATAATTGTAGATATAGAAACTCCAAGAAGCTTCAGTCCTGCTGATGGAATAAGAGAAGTTGGCCAGCAGTTGTTGTTGAGGATTATAGAGTAATAGATACCTTACATTTAGCAATAATTACTGATGAGGAAAAATATAAAAAATGGATTATGGAGATGGACTAGAAGCAATTGAAGAAAATGAAGAGCTTAAAACACAATTTAGAATTTACTAAAAAAAATATAAATATCCTTAGTAGCTCATAATGCAAGCTTTGATAGAAACTTCTTAGCTATTGGGGGTGGGTTGATGATAAACAAGAGTTTTATTAAAAAGCATGAATACAATAAAGCAAAAGAAGTTTTACCATCATATAAGTTAGTTAACTTATTAGAGCATTATAATATCAAAAAGGACAATCACACAATGCATTACAAGATGTTTTGGATTTATTAGATTTATTAAAGTTATAAAGCAAGCCAGAAAGATGGTGTGCTTTATATCAAGAGAAGTTTCAAAGAATGATAATAAAACAAGGAAAAGATGGTACTAAAAGTTCAGCAAAAGTCTAATAGTTTTAGAAAGTTTGCAAAGGATAAGGAAAAGTTGCAGAAGAAAGAAAATGATTGAGTTTGCTAAAATAATTTAATAAAGGATATATTTAATAAAAGAAAATAGTTTTTACTGGTGATATGTCTAAAAGTAGAGCTGAGATGAGAGCTACAGCTATAAGATATAAGCAGATCTCCAACAAGACAATTGAAACAAATATTCTTGTTATAGAAGATAAGTTAGAAAAGGCTACAAAGAATAGAAATAATTAATGAAGATGAATTTGAATATTATAAATAAAGAAACAAGTATGGAATAAAATTGAGTTTTATTAATAACCTTAATATAAG
>VOFH01003257.1_pt1 | contig 17773 bp, 36 predicted proteins | sample 5384091 | NCBI WGS metagenome assembly VOFH01 (sample SAMN12384727, study PRJNA508395) | human gut metagenome | isolation source: healthy gut G | host: Homo sapiens
ATAATTTTCGAGCCGAGCCGACATAACCGGTGTAGCCTTCACGCAGTGAAGCTGTTGGAATAAATGCGACTTTCTTATTTTCAATTTCTTCCTTTATCAGACTTCCCACACTTGAAAAGTGCGAACATAAAAATAGTTTCATCAATATTCTCCTTTATAAATCCCGATTTGTTGTTCCTTTCAGGCGCACCTGCGCCGCCTTTCTTCCTGCCGTTTCCGGCACTGTGGGGAAGGGTTTGGAAAGGGAAACCTTGTTGCCCTTTCCTCGTGTGTGGAGGTTTGGAACCCATAGCGAAACGGGTTCAAGTTTTGTTACTTTTAGCATAAAAGTAAGGATAGAATGCTTTGTTTTGCCGAAAAAGTTCTAAACTGGCGAACCGCTAATGTTGGCTAACCATTCTATTTTGGCGCGACTGCGCCCAATCAGTGCGAAGCACTGCTAACCATTGGTTCTGAAATCCCGATTTATTGTTCCTTTCAGGCGCACCTGCGCCGCCTTTCTCCCGCCGTTTCCGGCACTGTGGGGAAGGGTTTGGAAAAAGCGGCGCGGCTATACTTGTCTGCAACTTCCAATCGAATCAACATTTTTCTCCGCACTTCATCGAATCAGATGCAGTGCATATTCCAGATCCTTCTTATGCACATAAATTTTATACTCCCATGCAAAGCTCTGGTTAAATCCTGCACTCCACATATTCGCCTTCTGCATTCCGCCCTGCATATTTGTTGTTTTTATCGTATAATCAATTCCGTTTTCAGCCAGAATCCTGCGCACCTCTGCCTGCCGTTCCATACTCAGGGTAACTAGCAATTCTCTCCTGTTCAAAATTGTCAGCATACGCATCCGCCCCCTTTTCTTCCATTTTATCATATCCCCTCCAAAAGAAAAAGCCATTTTCCACCGTTTCGATAGAAAATGGCTTTTTACTTATTCTCAAAATGCAGCACGCCTACATAAGGCAGATTTCTATATTTCTGGGCATAATCCAGACCATATCCCACCACGAAGGCATCGGGAATCGTAAAAGCCTGTATAGTCCGCCTTGATATCCACCACGCGGCGGTCGGGCTTATCCAGCAATGTCACCAGCTTCAGCTTTTTGGGGTTTCTGCTGATAAGAAGCTCCTTCAGCTTTTTCAGTGTTCTGCCGGTGTCAATGATATCCTCTACAATCAGCACGTTCTTGCCTGTAATATCCGCATCCAGATCCATCTTGATATTGATATTGCCGGAGCTTTCCGTGCTGTTGCCGTAGCTGGAAACGCTCATGAAATTCATGGTAACAGGCATCTTCATTTTCTTTGCCAGATCCACGATGGTCACAACTGCGCCCTTCAGCGCACAAACCAGCTCCATCCTGCTCATCTCCAAACTCCTGATATAATTCATCTGCCAGCTCTGCCATTCTCCGGTCAATCTGTTCCGCAGAAAGCAATACCTCGATTCTCTCTTTCATTCCTGTACCCTCCGTATTTGAATCCATACTTTTCGGTCGGTCTGTTCCTCCGCGCCAAAGGCTTCCTTCAGCCTCGGCACCCCAATCACCGTATCCCCTGCCACAAATAAGGGATATCTCTCCCGTTCGGCTCTGGGAATCTTTGCATCAATGAACAGCTCCTTGATTTTTTTCCTGCCCCTTCAGAGGAATCACATCCCCCTGCCTGCGCGTGCGGCAGAAAAGTGTATGCCCTATTTTATCATAATCAAATACGTTCGTACAGGTTTCGGCAGAAATTTCAACTTTTTTTCATCCAGAGAGACCAGAACCGCAATGCCTGCTTCGGGAATGAAGATTTCCTCCTCCATGGGCAGGGCATAGCAGAACCCTCTTGGCGCATCTGCTGCCCTTCGGGGAAAGCACCAGTGTGCCGTATCGGTTTTCTGCACGCAGTCCTTCGGGAAAATCAAGCTGTTTCCCGCTTTCCTTCCGCAGCAAATCCTCTAACGCCGCAAGCTGCTTTGCGGAAATGTCCTTTTGCTGAAACTGCCCCACCGCCTGCCGCAGGATGCGCCGCCGCATGGCAGGATGGAGCGCATTTAGCCCTTCTATGGAAAGAGAAACCTCCTCAGGCAAGGAGGGCAGCTGTACCTCCTTCACAAAAAAGTGCCGTCTGCTGCTCCAGAAAATCCTCCTCCTCTGCCAAAAGAGAAGCCGTTTTTTGCAATATGCACCACCGCCTGCGGATTGATTTCCTCCAGAATCGGCAAAACACGCAGCCGCAGCTTATTTCGGGTATAGGCTTCCTCTCGGTTTGTGGCATCCTCTCGCCACTCCAGTCCGTTTTCCTGCAATAGTCCTCGATTTCCTCTCGGTCGCAGAACAGCAGGGGGCGGCAGATATTCTCTCTGACGGGTGCCATGCCTGCAAGCCCCTTCAGTCCTGTCCTCTGCAAAGCCGCATCAGAACGGTTTCCGCCTGATCCCTTCGGTGGTGCGCCACGGCAATGAAGCCATCCTCGCCTGCCGTCTGCCGAAAGGCGGCATAGCGCAGAAGCCGCCCCGTTTCTTCCTCGCCAAGCCCACGCGCCTTCGCCTCCGCACGCACATCATAGTGCTTTACGATACAGGAATCCCCAAATCGGCGCAGAAACTTTCCGCAAAACGAGCGTCCTCGTCTGCCGCTGCTCCGCGCAGACCATGGTGGATATGTACCGCGGTGAGGGAATCCCATGCAAATTCCTTTTGCAGGCTATGCAGAACGTGGAACAGTGCAACGGAATCCGCTCACCCGAAAGCCCAATCACAAGCCTTGCGCCCTTCGGCACCATCTGAAATTGTCGCAGTGTGTTTCGTACCTTTTTCCGCATGTTCGTCTCCTTCTCGGAATCCTCTTTTCCCCGAAAATTCCTCTTGTCCATTACTCTACACGATTGCGAAAAAAAGACAACCCCACTTAGTCTCAATTTATACCTGCTTCTGCCAGAATCGTCCGGCAAGAACGGTCATATCGTCCCGCCTGCCGTCCCTGCGCTCCTTTTTGCCTCCTGCAAAATATATTCCGCCGCGTCCTGCGGGTTTGACATCGGGAAGGCGGTCAGCTTCGCCTTGAGCCATGCGCCCGTCTGCTCCTCGCCGCCGAGGGCATCGGTAATCCCATCCGTCACCATCAGAATCATGTCCCCATCCTTGAGGCGCATTTCATTTTTCTCCGGCTCTACCTGCTTGAGGATGCCCGCAGGCAGCGTCACCGCACGCAGAGAGATGAGGCGATCTCTCCGCCAGATAAACGATGCCACCGCGCCCAGCTTGATGAATTCGGCATGCCCGTCAAAAGGTTCACATGGCAGATATCGAGGGTCGCATAGGCCTCCTCTCCCCTGCGCAGCAGAAGCGCAGAATTGATCATCCGCACCGCAAGCGCGCGGTCAAAGCCTGCCTCTGTGAATTGCTCCAGAAGCTCAATGGCAATGCGGCTTTCCTTCGCCGCCGCAGCCCCCGTTCCCATGCCGTCGGAAAGAGCAAGCAGGGCGTTGCCCCGTTCCGTTTCCAGAAATGCCGCCGCATCTCCTGTCGGCCTTCCTTCCTCCGCAGGGGCATAAACCGCCGCCGTCGTGAGGGAAAAGGCAGGTGCCTCCCGAAACAGCAGGCTGCATTCCCTCCCCTTTGCATCCACCGAGCAGGTGCCCTCCTCCAGCAAAATCATAGGGCAGCCCATCGTTTTTCTGACCAGCGGCAGAACCTTATCCTTGCAGCTGCCCTTTCCGCCGCAGGCAAAACCACCCTCACCTGCTTGCGCCGATGGGTCTTTTCCTCTGTAATGATGACCTCCTTCGGGGAAAGCCCCTGCTTTTTCAGCGCGTGGCGCAGCTCCTTTTCTGCACCCTCCAGAAAAATACAGTTCAGCTCCATCTGCCCCGAAAGGGATTCCATAATTTCTCCCACCGCCAGAAGCTGTTGTCCGACCAGCTCGCGGCACTCCCTCAGGCGGCTTGTCCATAAGCAGTCCCTTCTGTACAGTCCATACACCTCATTTATGGTGTCCACAAGGGTGTCCACTCTTGGACAGGTGTCCGCAAATTCCTGCGGCAAATCGGATGCCCGAAACCGCCCCAGACTGTCGCAGTGAGAAAGTGCGGCGAAGGTCATGCCATAGGTTTTGTATAAATCCTCCTCCCAGCAGAAATGCGCCAAACCACAGTCCTGGCAAGCCTTTCCCGCAATGGTATCAACCAGCCTTGCAATCGCCCCTGTCCTTTCGTTCCCCCTCCCGAACAAAGGTTTTCGCCAAAGCATCAAATGCCGCGGATACGCCCAGAAGCTTCTCCTCAGTCAGCTCCTTCATTTTTGTATACCTGTCTTGGGGGCCTTCTGTTTCCCGCAGACCGCCGTATTTTTCCAGCAAAGCCTTGGGGAACAAGGGAAAACAGCAGTGCCCCGCTTATCAATCCTCCTATCCAAATCGGGTTCAGCAACGTCATATCTATGTAAAACAGAAAAATGCAGGGGGCTAGCAGCATTGCAAGGGCAGAGGCCAACCTGCCCAGATCTCTCATGCAGCCCGCCAACATTCCCCCTAAAGCGAGGGCAGCGAAAAGAGGCAGCTCGGCACCGCCGGAAAGCAGCAGAAGAAGCCCCAGAAACACACCGGCAGCCGCACCGCCGCCAATCCCCTCCTGCCTTGCGGCAAGAAGCAGAAAAAACGCCGATGCCATCGGCAGCAGAAATGCGCCGATCGGGCGGTTTTGCAGGGACGCAAGCCCTGCCAGAACGCCCCCTGCCAAAAGCAGGAGCGAAAGCATTTCCTCTCTGGAGGGAATCACAGCTTTCCCATGCTCCAGCAGAAGCACCACGCCCTTCTGCACCAGATAGCTGATGCCGAGCGTCAGCGCGCCCTCCACGGCGGCAATGGCAAAATAGAACCCCAGACCCTGTCGGCTGACGGCAAAAAAGATACCTGCCAGCACCGAAGCAAAGGTGCCGAGAAGGGCCTTCTTTCCCATTTCCTGCCGTTCCAAAAAACGACCCAGCGTCAGCTGAATGGCAAGCGCCGCCGCAAGCCCTGCGCCTGTTTTCAGCGGTGCATGGGCAAATGCCCCCAGCCCGACCGCAAGCCAGACCGCTCCAAAGAGCCACCCCTCCCCGAAAAAGGCGGAAAGATAGGCAAGCCCCATCGGGCGCAGCAGCCCCATCAGCTCAATCCTGCCCCAGAACAGCCCCATCAGGCAGAAGCCGCCGCCCTGCAGCAGGGTCTTCCACGGAAACGGCTTTTTCGGCTCCTTTTTCGGCAGGAGCATTTTGCCGAAGCGCGGTGTCTGTTCCGTATATTCCAATGTGATTTCTGTCTTTTTCCATACTGCTTCCCTCCATACGCCCATTCTAAACAAACAGAACCGCTTTTTGTCAAAACGGGGCGAGGGCAGAAAGAAAGTTTCGACAAAAGCCGCTACGCTTCATCCGCAGCGCATAACGCCTTCTGTGCAGACGCAAAAAGGGTATCTCCTCTCGGAGATACCCTTTCTTTATATGCTTTCTATTTTATATGCTTTCTGTTTTCAATTTACTTCATCTGTTCTGCAACGATTTCCTTTGCTTTTTCCAGTGCATCGGCAATCTTTGCTGCGTCCTTGCCGCCTGCCTGTGCCATTGGGGCGACCGCCGCCGCCACCGCCGCAGACTGCCGCTGCCGCTTTGATGATATTGCCTGCATGTGCGCCCTTCTTCACAGCATCATCGGTTGCCATTGCCATCAGGCTTACCTTGCCGCCTGCTGCGCCTGCCAGAACGATTACACCGCTGCCAAGCTTATTTTTCAGCTGATCGCCAAGGGTACGCATTGCGTTGGCATCCATATCCTTGACCTCTGCCGCAAGCACTGCCACGCCGTTGATATCAACCTTCTTGCTCAGCATCTCATCCGCAGCGCCGCCTGCCATTTTTGCTTTCAGCTTTTCCAGCTCCTTGGAAAGCTCCTTCTGCTCTGCCAAGAGCTGTTCCACTCTTGCCACCAGCTTATCGGGGAGAGGTTTTCACCATCTGTGCCAGTGTACGCACCTCATCCTCCTGCGCCTGATAATGCAGGAGTGCGCCTTCGCCTGTCAGTGCCTCAATACGTCTGACACCTGCGGCAACGCCGTTTTCGGAAACAATTTTAAAGGAACCAACCTGTGCCGTATTTTTCAGATGTGCGCCGCCGCAAAGCTCAACGCTGTAGCCGCCCATATCAACCACGCGCACGATATCGCCGTATTTCTCGCCAAAGAGCGCCATTGCGCCCTTCTCTTGCCGCATCAATGCTCATTTCCTCCGCAACAATGGGATAGCTTGCGAAGATTGCTTCATTGACCAGCTTTTCAACCTCTTTGATTTCCTCCGGTGTCATAGCGGTGAAATGGGTGAAGTCAAAACGCAGTCTATCTGCGCTGACATAGGAGCCGGACTGCTCAACGTGTGTCCCCAGAACGGTTCTCAGTGCCTTCTGCAGCAGGTGGGTTGCGGAGTGGTTTCTTGCGGAAGCCATTCTGTGCTTTTTGTCGATTTCTGCACAGGCAATATCGCCAACGGTAACGGAGCCTTCCTCTACCACGCCCTGATGCGCGATTTTGCCGCCGATTACCTTCATGCAGTTTGTTACCTTAACTACGCCGTTTGCGGTTTTAATGATACCATGATCGCCAACCTGACCGCCGCTTTCTGCGTAGAAGGGGTTCTGTCGAGGAATACCACAACGGAATCCTCTGCCTGCGCGCCATCTGCAACGGCATCATTTGCAACCAGAGCAACGATTTTTGCATCTGCTACGGTATCCACATCATAGCCTGCGAATTTTGTTTCCAAATCGGTAGGCAGCTCATCGTATACGGTTACGGCTGCGCCCATGTAGCCCTCGCCGCCTCTTGCCTTACGCGCACGATCCTTCTGTGCCTGCATTTCCTTCGCAAAAGGCCTCTTCATCCACACGCATGCCTGCTTCTTCCAGAATTTCCTTTGTCAAATCAACGGGAAGCCATAGGTATCATACAGGCGGAAGGATTTTCGCCGCTCATCACGGTTTCGCCTGCGGCTTTCATTTCCTCCATATCCTCCTTGAGGATTTCCATGCCCCTTATCAATGGTCTTATAGAAGCTGTTCTCCTCGATGGAAAGAATCTTAAAGATATAATCCTGCTTATCCACCAGCTCGGGATATGCTTCGCCGCTGCAGGTGATAACAGCCTTGAAAGCTCTGCAAGAAATTCACCCTGAATGCCCAAAAGCTTGCCATGGCGCGCCGCACGACGCAGCAGTCTTCTCAATACATAGCCGCGCCCTTCATTGGAGGGCAGAACGCCGTCTGCGGTCATGATCGTAACGGAGCGGATATGGTCTGTAATGATACGAACGGAAACATCAATCTTATGCTCCTTGCCATATTCCACGCCTGCCTTCTGACAAACCACATCGCGGATATATTTTACGGTATCCACATCGAAAATGGAATCTACGCCCTGCATGATGGTTGCCATACGTTCCAGACCCATGCCGGTATCTACGTTTTTATGCTCCAGCTCGGTATAGGTGCCGTCCTCATGCGCATCGAACTGTGTCAAAACCAGATTCCAAAATTCCATGTATCTGTCGCAGTCACAGCCAACGCCGCAGGTAGGGCTGTTGCAGCCATATTCGGGGCCGCGGTCATAATAGATTTCCGTACAGGGACCACAGGGACCTGTACCATGCTGCCAGAAGTTATCCTCCTTGCCAAGCTTTTTGATTCTCTCCCAAGGCAGACCAACCTTTTCATGCCAGATTTCGCCTGTTTCGTCATCCTCCTCATAGATGGTGACATACAGCTTATCCTCAGGGATTTCCAGCCATTTGGTAACGAACTCCCAAGACCAAGGGATGATTTCGTTCTTGAAATAATCGCCAAAAGGAGAAATCGCCCAGCATTTCAAAAAAAATGTGCCGTGGCGCGCGGTTTTGCCGACATTATCAATGTCCCTGTACGGATACATTTCTGACAGGTTGTGACACGCTTACTGGGGGGTGTTTCCTGCCCTGTGAAGTATGCCTTCATGGGTGCCATACCGGAGTTAATCAACAGCAGGCTCTTGTCGTTACGGGGAACGACGGAAAAGGATTTCAGACGCAGATGGTCTTTGGATTCAAAGAACTGCAGAAACAGCTCTCTGATTTCGTTTACACCGAGATTTTTCATAGCTTTTCCTCCTTAAAAAAATAAAAATATAATTCCCACAATAAAATCCTGTTTTTGGGTAATGAAAAAATCCCTGTTCCGAAGAACAGGGACGAATTTACCGTGGTACCACCCTAGTTACGGCTTTGCTGCCGTCACTCGAAATCGTTAACGCCGATTTACGCCGCAATATACTTTTTTATTCCACTGCGGAGCCTGTTTCCTTTGAAGAAACAAGAGAAACCGAAAAGACTGCTTCCATTCTGTGCTGCTGAGGCTTTCCCCCAAGCTGCCTCTCTGAAAGTCCGAACCAAAATGTACTCCTTCTTTTCCTGACTTTTTTCTGTTTTTCTAATAATGATTTGATTATAGGCACTTGAAATCCGTTTGTCAAGGCAGTGTAAGAAATTTTTCCTCCAGCATCGCGCGAATCATATCTCCGATGCGCTTCAGCCCAACCTCTATCTTATCATCACTGAGGTTCAGGAAGCTGAGACGGATATGGCGATTTTCCTCGCCGCTGATATCATACTGGCTGCCAGGGGTGAGAATGACGTTCTTTTCCAGCATACGGCTGCAAAGCGCTTCTGCGCCCACACCCACGGGCAGCTCCACCCAAAGGCTGACACCGCCGTTTGGCTGTCCGTATTTCGCCACATCGGAGAGATATTTTTTGTGGCGGAAAGCATTTTTGCGGTATTTCTCGCTGCCATAGCGCCTTGCCTGTGCGGCATGCTCCCCCAGCCAAATTCGCGCAGATAATATTCCAAGGCTCTCTGGATAAAGCCGGAGGTGGAAATATCCGTGGTATATTTTGCTTCCATGACTGCCTGATGGATTTTCTTCGGCAGCACAATCAGCCCCATGCGCAGACCGGGCATGAGGATTTTGGAAAAGCTTTTGATGTAAATGACACGATTTTTATAATCTAACGCCTTCAGGGGAACAATCGGCTCCCTTATCATAATGGAAATCGTAAAAATCGTCCTCCTCGATGATATAGGTATCGTATCTTTCTGCCAGCTCGAGCAGGCGGCGTTTTTTCTCCATAGAATAGGAAATGCCTGTCGGGGTCTGATAATATACCATCATATAAATAAAGCGCGGATGATACAGCTTGAGGAAGTTTTCCAGAATAACCATATCCATGCCATCCTCCTCCAGAGGAATCTCCATCAGCTTGCCCCCACGGGACAGAAATGCACCCGCTGCCGTAAAACGTGGGCTTTTCCACAAAAACAACATCCCCATAGCGCAGCATCGCCTTTGAAATGATATCAATGCCCTGCTGTGCGCCGGAGATGATCTGCACGTTTTCCGAGAGGTTTTGATGCCATAATTCATAAGATAACGGCAAAGCTGTCTCGCGCAGGGGGACATAGCCCATGCTGTCCATATAACGGAAGGCACCGCCTCTTTTACCTATCCAGCACCGCATTGAACGCCTCCTTAAACGCATCCACAGGGAACATTTCATTCGGCAGAGAGGTGCTTGTAAAATTGATGGCATTTTCCATAGAAAGACCGCTTTCAAAGGAACGGAGATTGCGGCTTGCCACAGGCTCCGGAATATGCTCCACAGGCAGGGGCGAAACAAAGGTGCCGCTGCCCACGCGCGAATAGACCAGCTGCTTTTTCTCAAGCAGCTTATACGCATTGACAATCGTAACAGAATTCACTCCGAAATGCTCCGCCGTTTTGCGGATGGGCGGCAGCTTGCTATTGGCAAGCAGAACACCATCCGTAATCATCCCCTCGATGCCCCTCTGCCAGCTGCTGATAAAGAGGAACGGCACTTGATTTATGCAGCTGTAGCTGAAAAATTTCTACCATATTAAATATACTCCAAATCGTTAAAATCTCATTTTACTTTTCTGCGTCGTACCGCTTTCTGCCAGATGCCCCTGCAATGCCCATGGCTTCTCTGTACTTTGCAACGGTGCGGCGACAAATCTGCACGCCCTCCGCGGTCAGGCGCTCCGTCAGCTCCCGATCACTGAGGGGTTTTATTTTTCCTCCGCATCAATGATGGCACGCAGGCGGTTCTTGATGCTGTCCGCAGAAATATTTTCCGCCGCTTCCGCCTTTGCCATTGCCTTGGAAAAGAAGGTATGCAACGGGAACACACCGCGTTCACACTGCAAATATTTTTCCTTGACCGCACGGCTGACGGTGGATTCATGGATATTGAGCTGCTCTGCAATATCCACCAGACGCAAAGGCACAAGCTGCCCCTGCGGCTCTGAGAAAAATTCCTCTGCTTTTCCACGATGGCTTCAACCACCTGCTGCAGGGTGCTTTCTCTGCGGCTGATGCACTGCAATGCCCATTCGGCACGCTTCAGCTGTCTGTAATATATTCCTCCGTCTGTGCATCCGCTTTTTCGCGCAGCAGCTTCACATAGCTATGGCTGACGGTAAGACGGGGCATCACGGTTGTGTTTGTGGTGACGATAAATTCCTCGCCCCTGCGCTCCACCAGAACATCCGGCACGACATATTGCACATTGTCCTCCCCTGCAAAGCCACTGCCGGGCTTGGGCTGACAGGAGCGAATTTCCTGCAGGGCACGCATGAGCCGCTCCATGGAAATCTTTTCTGCCTTCGCGATATAGGAAAGGCGGTTTTTCGCCAGCTCATCCAGATAATTTCTTGTGACCTTCATGGAAAGGGCAGAGGCGTTTTTCTGCTTCAGCTGAATGAGCAGACACTCCTGCAAATTTCTTGCCCCCACACCGGAGGGCTCCAAGGCTTGAAACTGCGCCAGAATTCTTGCGGCAGTGGATTTTTTTTCATCGGATATTTTTCCATCATCATTTCGATGGCATCCTTTTCCAGATAGCCGCTTTCGGCAGTGCTCTCCGCCAGAAACCGCAGGACTGCCTTATGTCCTGCCGGAATTTTTTGTATATTTATCTGAAAAAGGAGAAATTCGCGCAGACTCTGCCCTTCTTTTTTCTGCCGAAGGCATTCGTTTCGCGCTCCTTTTCCTCCTGCTCATGCTCCATGCGGTAAAGACTGCGGTTCTGCTCATCCGCCTCCTCAAGCCATTCCAGCTTTTGCAGCAGCTCCGTATTTTCCTGCTGCACGGGCTCCTTTTCCTCATTCCATTCCACAAGGGGGGTTCTCCTCCGCAAATTCTCGGATATATTCGGAAAGAGTCACGGCATTCATCTGCAAAATCTCCACAGACTGCTGCATTTTCTGTGATAAAATCTGTTTTTGCTGCACCTGAAGCGACAGCTCCATAAAAAATCCCCTTTCTTGATGCTTAATTGCATTTATTTTATCATAAAATCTAATATAATCCCACCATTTTGTTTAAATATCCCTAAAAAAAAGCAGAGAAAATATGCCAAGATTATGGTAATAAATTAACATTTACTTTTATAGATAATAAGTGTAAACTATATGAGATGATTCATTCGCATACAAATTATTTTTTGTTTTGCGGATGTCTCAGCAATATTATAACGCAAAGATCAGATTTCGACATTATTTTGTGGAAGAAGGGTTCTTTTCTGGAATAATCAGGTGAAAATTTCTTTTGAAAAAAAGTTTTTTTCGCCTTTTTTCTGCAAAATTATTGAGAAATTCTTATTTTTGTATTAAAATATTGCTGTTATATTATAGTTATTTTCTTACAAAAGTATAACTTAAACCAGCGCCATCCCTGGCGCACGACAAATTTGAACAGAGGGGGATAATATGCAAGCTTTAACGTTCAAACGTGGTGTACATCCTCCTGATGGGAAAGAACTGGCAAAAGACCAGCCCATCAAGGTGATTATGACCAAAGAAAACTCTGAGTTGTTCTACCCTATGAGCCAGCACATCGGTGCTCCTTTGTGATCCACTGGTTGCCGTTGGCGATCATGTAAAGGTAGGACAGAAAATCGCTGAGTCCGGCGCATTCATGTCTTCTCCTATCTTCGCCTCCGTTTCCGGCGAAGTTGTAGACATCAGACCTATGCTCGTACCCGGTGGTGCAATGGTAAAGGCTATCGTTGTAAAGAACGACGGCAAAATGGAAGAGATCGAAGGTCTCAACGAAGGTAAGGATTACACAACCATGACAAATGACGAAATTCTGGCAGCAATCAAAATGCCGGCGTTGTTGGTCTGGGTGGTGCAGGTTTCCCTACACACGTAAAACTGAACCCTCCCAAGGACACACCCATCGATCACATCCTCATCAATGCGGCTGAATGTGAGCCCTACCTCACATGTGACTACCGCCTGATGCTGGAAGAACCCGAAAGAATCGTAAGAGGTCTGCAGATTATGCTGAAGCTGCATCCCAATGCAAAGGGCGTAATCGGTATCGAAATGAACAAGCCCGAAGCAATCGCTTCCATGCAGAAGGCATGCGAGGGCATTGATAATATCACTGTTCAGCCTCTGGTAACAAAATTCCCTCAGGGCTCGAAAACACCTGATTTATGCTATCACAAAGAGAGAAGTAAAATCCGGCGCACTGCCCGCATCCGCAGGCTGTATCGTAGACAACGTAGATACTGTTGTTGCAATCGAAAGAGCAATCTGCAAGGGCAGACCTCTGATGAGAAGAATCGTTACCGTTTCCGGTAAGGGTATCAAAACCCCGGCAACTACAAAAATCAGAATCGGTATGACACTGAGAGATCTGGTAGATGCCATTGGCGGTTTCAATGAAGCAAACCCTCCCGTAAAGCTGATTGCAGGTGGTCCTATGATGGGTCCCACACTGTATACTTTGGATGTTGCGTCTGTTAAGACAACCTCCGGTCTGCTTTGCTTCACAAAGGACGAAGCATACATTCCCGAAGAAAGAAACTGCATCCGCTGCGGTAAATGCGTAGAGCATTGCCCTATGGGCCTGATGCCCTTCATGCTGAATGCCTTTGCAATCAAGGGCGACGGCGAAGGCTTTGTAAAGCATCACGGTCTGGATTGTATCGAATGTGGTTCTTGTTCCTACGAATGTCCTGCGAAGCGTCAGCTGGCGCAGTCCATCAGAGCGACAAAGAAAATCGAAGCAGGCAAGAAGGCAGCAGCCGCTGCAGCAGCAAGAGCAAAAGCAGAGGCTGAGAAAAGGCCGCTGAGGAAAAGAAATAAGAAGGGGGAGAATAAAACATGGCTAATTTTGTAGTATCCGGTACCCCTCACGTGCGTTCAAAGAATCCATCCAGAGCATTATGCGTGATGTTATCATCGCTCTGGTTCCTGCAACAGCAGCGGGTATCTATTATTTCGGCCTGAGAGCACTGATTCTGATTGTAGCTGCAATCATTTCTGCTGTTTTCTTTGAATGGCTGTATGAAAAATCACAAAAAACCTGTTACAATCAACGACCTGTCCGCAGTTGTAACCGGTCTGTTACTGGCAATGAACCTTCCTGCATCCGCTCCCGTTTGGGTTGCAATCGTAGGTAGTGCATTTGCCATCATTTTTGCAAAACAACTGTTTGGCGGTCTGGGCCAGAACTTCATCAACCTTGCTCTGGCAGGTCGTGCATTCCTGCTGGCTTCCTACCCCACAGAAATGACCACATGGGTTGTTCCCAACGGTCTTGCAGCAGATGCTGCTACATACGCAACACCCCTGGCACAGCTGAAAACGGCACGCTGGATGCTTCTCTGGGTCAGCTGGTAATGGGTCAGGTTGGCGGTACCATCGGTGAAACCTGTGCAATCGCTCTGATTATCGGCGGTATCTACCTGCTGTACAAACATGTAATCAGCTGGAAGATTCCCTGTAATCTACATCGCAACCGTATTCATTTTGTTCGCAGTAATCGGCAGACACGGCATGCGTATGCCCGTACAGGAAATCTTCGCCGGCGGTGTTATGCTGGGCGGTATCTTCATGGCAACTGACTACGCTTTCTCCCGTAACCCCTAAGGGTCAGGTTATCTTCGCTGTCGGCGCAGGTCTTTTTGACTTACCTGATCCGTACCTTCGGCGGTTATCCGAAGGCGTATCCTATTCTATTCTGATTATGAACTGCTGTGTACCTCTGATTGAAAGATTCACAGAACCTTACAATCTTCGGTGCACTGCCTAAAACAAAGGAGGCGAAATAAGCATGGACTCTAAAGCAGTAGTTAAACCCGCGATCGTTCTGTTGCTTATCTCCGCTATCGCAGCCGGTATTCTGGGTGTTGTATCCGAAGTAACCGTTGTTCTATTGCTGCACAGAACGAAAAAATCTCTGAATGAAGGTATGCAGGCAGTTATGCCCGACGCATCCTCCTTCTGAACTGCTGGATACTGATCTGACAGGCACAATCACAGCAGTATACAAAGGCGATAACGGCGGTTTCGTTATCACAACAGAGCCCGGCGGTTTCGGCGGCGCTGTAAAAACAATGGTTGGCATTGATGCTGACGGTACAATCACAGGTCTGCGTAACAGGTCACTCCGAAACAGCAGGTCTGGGTGCAAAAGCAACAGATCCTTCCTTCTATGAACAGTTCACAGGCAAGTCCGGTTCTGTTTCCGTAACAAAGGATGGCGGCGAAATTGTTCCCATCACAAGTGCAACAATTACTTCCAGAGCAGTTTGTGTTGGTGCGCAGGAAGCTCTGGATTGGGTCGCAGCGAATGGAGGTGCTTTTATTGATGGCTAACCCTATTAAAATTATCAAAAACGGCATTATCAATGAAAACCCTACATTCGTTCAGGTTATTGGTATGTGTCCTACTCTGGCGGTTACATCTTCCGCTATCAATGGTATCGGCATGGGCCTTTCCACAACAGCAGTACTGGGATTTTTGCGAACCTGTTTATCTCTCTGCTGAGAAAGGTAATTCCCGATACAGTACGTATCCCTTGCTTTATCGTTGTTATTGCTACATTCGTAACAATCATCGAGTTCCTGCTGAAGGCTTATCTGCCCGCACTGAACGCATCTCTGGGTCTGTACATTCCACTGATCGTAGTAAACTGTCTGATTCTGGCGCGTGCCGAAGCATCTGCTTCCAAAAACGGTCCGTTGCTTCCGCATTCGATGGTATCGGTATGGGTCTTGGTTTCACCATCGCTCTGGGCTGTCTGGGGTCTGGTGCGTGAATTCATCGGCAGCGGCACACTGTTCGACGTAACAGTTCTGCCCGAAGCATTCCCCTAGAACACTGTTGTTCGTTATGGCTCCTGGTGGTTTTTCTTCACACTGGCTATTCTGATGGCTATTCTGAACCATTTCAGAAACAAAAAAGCATAAGAAGGAGGGAAAATAAATGAATCTGATTTTGTTAGTATTGGCTGGCATTTTCGTAAACAACTACGTTATGTCCCAGTTCTTAGGTATCTGCCCCTTCCTCGGTGTTTCCAAGAAGGTAGATACAGCAGCCGGCATGGGCATGGCTGTAATCTTCGTAATGGCTCTGGCAGCAGCAGCAGCATGGTTGGTATACAACCTGATTCTGGTGCCTCTGCACATTACATTCCTGTATAACATTGCGTTCATTCTGCTGATCGCATCCTTGGTACAGTTCGTAGAAATGTTCCTGAAAAAATCTGCACCTGCTCTGTATCAGGCTCTGGGTGTATTCCTGCCCCTGATTACAACAAACTGCGCAGTATTGGTGTAGCCGTTACAAATATGCAGAAGGGCTACAACTTCATCGAATCCGTTCTGAACGCAGTTGGTGGTGCTGCCGGTTTTGCTCTGGCAATCATCCTGTTTGCCGGTATTCGTGAAAGAATCGCTGACAATGAAACACCGAAGGCCTTCGATGGTTTCCCCTATGGCTCTGATCACAGCTGGTCTGATGTCTATCGCATTCCTGGGCTTCTCGGTCTGATCAAACTGTAATAGAGGAGGGTAAAAGAATATGGATCCAATGAGTATTTTATTTCCCGTTCTGAGTGTCGGCGGTATGGGCGTTGTTTTCGGCGCTTGCTTGGGCGTTGCGAGTGAAGTTTTCAAGGTTGAAGAAGACCTCGTATCGGTCAGGTTTTGAATGTCTGCCCGGCGCTAACTGCGGTGGTTGTGGTTTCCCGGTTGTGGTGGTTGTGCATCTGCAATCGTTGCCGGTACAGCTCCTGTTAATGCCTGCCCTGTTGGTGGCGCAGCAGTTGCTGAAAAGGTTGGCGCTATCATGGGTGTTGCAGCTTCCTCTGCAGAGCCCGTTGCCGCTTTCGTAAAGTGCGGTGGTACTTGCGATAAAGCAAAAAATAAATACGATTATTTCGGTATTGACGATTGTAACATGGTTGTTCAGCTTGCAGGTCAGGGTGCAAAATCTTGCTCCTATGGCTGTCTGGGTCTGGGTAGCTGTAAGAAGGCTTGTGCCTTCGGCGCAATCGAAAATCGTTGACGGTGTTGCAGTAATTGATAAAGATAAATGTGTTGCCTGCGGCAAATGCGTTTCCACTTGCCCGAAGCACATCATCGAGCTGCTGCCCGCTAAGAAGAAAGTAAAAAGTACAGTGCTCCTCCAAGGATATGGGTAAGAATGTAATTCCCTAACTGCTCCGTTGGTTGTATCGCTTTAAGATTTGCGAAAAGAACTGTCCTTTCGACGCTATTCATGTAATTGATAACCTTGCTGTTATTGATTACACCAGTGTAAAGGCTTGCGGCATCTGTGCAAACAAATGCCCTAAGGGCGTGCTGACAAGGCAAGAGACCTGCACAGCCTGCGGCTCCCGCCGCTGCTGCACCCGCAGCGCCCAAGGCTGCTCCTGCTGCTGAAGCCCCAAGGCTGAAGCACCTAAAGGCAGAAGAAGCTCCCAAGGCTGAATAATTCAGACTTTTCAAAGCCTCTCTGAGAAATCAGGAGTCTTTTTTTGTTGCTAAAAAAATCTTTTATGATTCTGTTCGCTTTACCCCTCTGAAAAAGTATGCTATACTAAATCAGTTATAAATAAATGAATTTTTTCTGTAAAGGAGGATTTGCTATGAGAGGACGTTCCTCACAAAATATCTGGATACTGGTGCTGCTTATGCTTGCAGGCGTGGTTCTGGGCGGCTTTATCGCAAAACTGGTCGGCGGTGTTTCTGCACTCAGCTGGCTTGCATACGGCAACAGCTTCGGGCTTTCCTCTCCGCTTATGCTGGATTTAGGCGTGCTGACATTGCAATTTGGGCTGACCATCCGCTTCACCATTGCAGGTATCATCGGCATTATTCTGGCGTTTTTCATTTACAGAAAGCTATAATGATTTTCAGGGGGCAAACGATTTTGCCCTTTCCTTTTTTTTCAGGAAAACCATTCTTTTTTATGAAAAATACGGCTCTTTTCTTGAAAAGAATACAAAAAGCGGTATGATAAAATGCAAGACAAAATTTAAGAGATACCATAGCTGCCGCACACACGGCGGCGTTTCCAATAATGAAAGGGGTAAAAAAATATGATGTTCAATGCCAAAGATATGGGAATTGACTTGGGTACTGCCAATACCCTTGTCTATATGAGAGAAAAAGGGAATCATCGTGAATGAGCCTTCTGTTGTTGCCATCAACACAGACACCAGAGAGGTTCTGGCTGTCGGCAACGAAGCGAAGGATATGATCGGGCGTACCCCCGGCAATATCGTTGCCATCCGCCCCATGAAGGACGGCGTTATCGCAGACTTCGATGTAACACAGGCTATGCTGCGTTATTTCATCAATAAGGCGTATGTACGCTCTCTTTGGGCCCAAGCCTCGCATTGTAATCTGTGTACC
>VOFH01004262.1_pt1 | contig 17773 bp, 26 predicted proteins | sample 5384091 | NCBI WGS metagenome assembly VOFH01 (sample SAMN12384727, study PRJNA508395) | human gut metagenome | isolation source: healthy gut G | host: Homo sapiens
CGGGTCTAAAAATCCAGCAGTCGGTTCCAGTCCATCGGCTGTTGTCCTGCTCCTCCCCCATAAACTGAATTTCGGGGCCAGCGAAGCCAGCTGTGCCTTTTAGTGTCTCCTGAGTTACATCACATTGGTGACAAAACCGTCTCACTTTTGGCCCAAATATTCCGGGAATGGCACTCTGGTCTGTGAGCAGAGCACCCGCCTCCGCACCGCCTTAACAGCCTGCTCTATCAGAGCATCGTTCTGACGGCTCATTCCAGCATCCTCTCTGAGTCAGAACGGCTACATAGTCGCGCCCCCCAGGGCGTGAATCTGCTTCAAAGAGCGCTTTCAGCAGACAGGCGGTGCGCACCTGGAAAGCCGCGCGTTACCGGAGAGGTGTATCTCGTAGCGGCCCGCTTCCCATTTCCTCCCGCAGCTCGGCCAGGGTAACGCAGTCCCGTTGAAATATGGTGAAGACACATCCGTACTGCACCGCCTGATGGGTGTCGCTTCCAGACACCACAGGCATGCCAGTTTTTCCCCAAAGGTCGTAGGTCAGCCGTTCCGTCCGCTCCTGATCCAGGGCCAGGTCGCGCCATTGAGATCCAAGAATTTCAGACGGCGCAGCTGCTCCTGAGGCATCTCCGGCACATGGCCCGAGCCCGAAAAGGTGCCCAGCCCCACCATCACTGGGTACTGGTCGAACAGGTCCATGAGCTGCTCAAAGGGCAGAAACTTTCCCTTTTTCGCCCATGGGAGGCCCAGCCGCCGATTTAATTCAGAATGGCTTCCAGAGGGCGATGGACGGGATATGGCCGCCCCTCTGCCACGTCGGTCTCCATGCCGGGGAAGACCCGCAGGCTGTTTTTCCAGCTCCAGGCATCTCCCACCCGCCGGCTGACCGAGGCGAGATAGCCATACAGGTCAGCAAACTGTGGCGTATTGAAATGCTCCGTCAAGCACAGGGCATCCAGCCCGGCGGACTTCGCCTCGCCGAAGAGCCAGTCTGTGTAGGCGGTGGAAAACGGTAGTTTTTGGCCAGCTTCCATGGGTGTGAAAATCCAGGCGCAAGAGAAAAACCTTCTTTCTTACAGGGTGTAGAGATTAAGACGGATACCGCCACAACCAGCAGGGGAGACTGCCAGGAAAGATCCATCGTTGCAGGACACTTTCAGCGCGGCAAGTTTGATCTTCTTCACCGACTGATTCACCGCCGCATACCGATACCCCGCAGCTCCAGCGCCTCCACCGTGGTGCGGGAGCGCTTGGCGGTGTTGAGCATCAGGGGGTAAAAAGGACTGCATGATGATCTTCACTTGCAGATCAGGTACTTGATCTTGCCTCCCAAGGTCTTATGGGCGGGAGGGTTGCCCCGTAGACGATAGGAAAGCAGGACATTTTGGAACTCCTCCATAAGCATGGGCAGCATTCGGTAGGCATAGGAGATGGAGAAGCTCAGCCGCTCCGGGCAGCCGTACCACATCAGGCCATTGGACAGCTTATCCGGATCCAGGCCGGAGAACACCGTCACCGAAGCCAGAGAGATGGTAGCCACTTTCAGGGTAAGGATCAGCAGGGGGCGACGGCGGATGCGTCCCCTCCGAAGAGCAGAGTCGCCAGGAACAGATACCCCGTCTGTGTGTGAACACCCCCAGGGCGAAAAGGAACAGCACCAGCCCTGCCACCCGCGCCAGAAGAGTGGTGACCATCACCAGCAGGAAGCACCCCATCAGGAAGGGGATGTCGTTCACGAACCAGGGCACCAGACCGAAGAACAGGTACCAGGCCAGCAGGATCCGGGGGTCCAGGCCGGCAATGATAGTGTCGTCGTTACCATAGGCGTTTTTCAATACCTGATTGCGAAGAAAATCCATAGAAAATTTGTCCAGAATGTTCTCCGACAGCTTTTTGACAGTCTATTCATCCTTATCCCTCCTGAAATCGGTCCAGAAATTCCTCAATGGTGTAGCACAGGGCTCTCTCGTCCAAAGCCCGGGCCATGGTGAAGATCTCCGGGGGCGGATGCCCACCTGCTGCGTGGTCTTCCGGTCAGAGAACACCTGGTCCCTGGGACCGTCCGCTACCACCTTGCCGTCCTGTAGCACCACGATCCGATCCGCCCACTGGCACACCAGCTGCATATCGTGGGTTGCGATGACGGCGGTCTGAATGATGTCCTTCATATCGGACAGGATCGCCATGATTTCCCGCCGGGTGGCGATGTCCAGGTTGGCGGTGGGCTCGTCCAAAGCAGCACCTCCGGATCCAGGGCAATCCCGATGGCCAGGCTGGCCCGGCGCATCTGCCCGCCGGACAACAGGCGTCCATCCCGGTTCTGAAGCTCGGTGAGCCGGAATCGGGACAACAGTGCATCCGTACGCATCTGCCAGTCCGGGATTCCCCGAACCTCCATGGCATAGGCGATGTCCCCGCGGATAGAGTCCTTGATGAACATCTCCTCCGGGTTCTGATAGACCAGGGAGATCTGCCGGGACAGATCCTCAGCCTTCTTGTCTCCGATGGCCTCCCCAACAGGGACACCGTGCCGGCATTGGGCTTCAGCAGGCCCACCATCAGCTTCATCAGGGTGGACTTTCCCGCCCCATTAGAGCCGATGAGGCTATCCGCCCCTTTGTGGATATCCAGATCCAGCCCCTCGAACACTGTCCTGGGTTCGCCTTTCACCGATCGATAGGCCAGGGAAACATCCCGGAAGGAGACGGTGGTTTCCCCTGGTGCCGGATCCGTGTATGGAGACCCGGGGGCACATAGGCCAGGTTTGCAAAGGCGGCTTCCCCCCTCCACTGTGGTCGGCAGGGGAATGTCTACAGGCAGTGCTCCACGCTCCCGCAGGGCGTAGGCTGCCTGGGTCACCTGAGGCGGGAAGATGTTGCACTCCTCCAGCTCCCCCACCCGCCTGGAGGGCTTCATCGGTGGGCAGCATCCAGCGCACCCGCCCATCTTTCATGAGCAGTACATGCTTGCAGTAATCGGCGATATATTCGGTGTGGTGCTCGATGACGACAATGGTCTTTCCATGGTTTCTCATTCAGGTTCCGAAGCACCTCGTAGATCCGGTCGGCGTGCATGGGGTCCAACTGGGCGATGGGCTCGTCCAGGATCAGAATGTCCGGCTGAGGGACACCGCGCCGGCCAGGGCCAGCAGGTGGGTCTGGCCACCGGAGAGCTGCCAGACATATTCCTCTTCCCTGCCCCTTCAGCCCGCACAGCCCAGGGCGTCCGGCCCCGGTCCAGGTAGTCGGGGAAAGGCGTAGTTCAGGCAGGCATAGGAGGCGTCGTCCAGCACGGTGGGCCGGACGATCTGGTTTTCAAAGTCCTGATACACATAGCCCACCTTTCGGGCCAGGACGGCCACGTCGCTCTCTCGGGTATCCAGACCGCCTACCACTGCTTTTCCCTCCATCTCCCCCGTAATGAAGTGGGGATCAGGCCGTTGAGGGCCTTGCACAAAGTGGACTTCCCGCATCCGTTGTTGCCAACGACCGCCAGAAAGTCCCCTTTGCGCGATCTGGAGCGAGATACTCGCGCAAGGTAGGTTGAGCGGCGCCTGGATAGGTGTAGGTCAGGCCGTCGATCTCAACCGCATGCATCTCAGTTCACCGCAGCTTTTTACCCGCGATCTCTTTTCACGATCAGAAGGGCCACGATGGCGATGACAGCAGCCACAATCATCCCCACAGCCAGGGCGGTGCCGCTCTCGGCCCACTCGGCCTCCCAGTCAATAAGGGACATACCGGCAGTGGCGGCCAGCTCAGCCACGATGGCGCACCACAAAGCCTACGGCACACACGATCAGGGCCTTGAGGCTAATGCCGCTGACGGCGCTGTCCGGGGTGCGGGGCGCCATGCCCAGCAGAGGCTCAATCTTGCCGTACAGCTTGGGAACCAGATACAGGGTGGGCAGCAGGCAGAACAGAATTCCAGAGAACAGCAGGTCGTTGAGGAAAGCGAAGCCCTCAGTGGCGAACACGCTTTCGGGAAGACCAGCCACGGCCTCAAAGTCCTCCACTGCCAGCTGAACCTTTAGGATATCCACCACAGTGCCCATCAGGAGCTGGGCGGCGGTTCCGGTGATGGCGGCCACGCCCACCATGGCGCGGTTCTTGGGATCCTTCACCAGCCGGCCGGCAATGTACACGCCGATGGTGACGGTGAGGAACTTCTCCAGCTCGCCCAGGCCGCCGAACTGGCCCAGCATGATCTCGCTGAACACCAGCTCGCCGGTGGCGGCGCCCAGAGCGGCGGACAGGGGGTCGAACAGCATGGCCAGGGTCAGGGGGATGAACAGGAAATACTCCACGGAGAATTCTACGATTCCCACCTGAAAAAGGGGATCAGTTCGGTGAACAGGGTGGCCAGACCGTACAGGGACATGGACAGAACAAAAATCATCAACTTCTGAGACTGTGTGGCAGTCTGCTTTTTGCATGGTACTCATGGTTTAATTCCTCCCAATGATATTGTGCTTTCTCACTCACACAAGCACAGTATATTATCGGAATGTAAACTCATCTCCCATAGTCATGTAAAATGTAAGCAAATTTTCTTTTTTGTATTAAATGAAAAATCGCCTAACACTCACATCCTGCCGTTACACTCGCGATTGGGGAAAAACGCTCACGTTCACCGGAACCATATGGTGCCCGTCCCCTTCGTGGGGTGGCGATATTCTCAACAAGCGGCTACTGGGCGCCAACCCCATGGTTGTCACTACAAATCCTCTCCCTGTCAGCTATGCAAAAGGCAGCTGATCTGGAAAAGGTGTATCCGCGCAGGACTTGGGAAGTATGCGTTCCCATCCTGTTTGGCAGCGAGAATTTCCGCAGGGGTAATGTTACTGAAAATGTGAAAAAGGCGGCTGAATTACTGAATCATGTAAATGGACGACATGCATCCTCAAGGAAAGGGACGACCAAATAGTCATCCTATCGACAAAGTGCCGATCCACTTAATAATGACTTTTACAGCAAAAGAATCTGCCGGGTATCATAATATCGGAATCAATAAAACGGATCATATGTTTCGCTCGCTCAACTGCTCATTTGCACTCTTTGTCGGCACAAAGAATCGGAAAAGTTACGAAAGAAGCCTTGTGAAAAAGAGTGCCATGCGCTATACTGTATTGTGTAGTAGTGTGCTCTTCTTATTATGTTATGGGAAAAGGAGTACGCCCACGGAAAAATCTCAAGGAAAAGACTGCGGTAAGGGTATCTACCAGAGAAAGGGCGGATTATATCGCGCACGATTTGTTGACAATACCAGCAAACGACACGAAAAACACTTCCGGACGGTTTCTGGAACGCGAAATTGGATGGAAGAAGCAAAATACGCAGACCGGCATGAGGATGTATTTTAGCCACCGACACTGCCGTTGATGAATGGTTTGACTTCTGGATTGGAATGTTGTTGGGAATTTAGCGTCCATACTTTCCGAAAGTATTAAGAGCGGTATGTTCCTGTGACAACAGGTTCTTTGGATCAAACAGTTAAACCATTTGCGCCTAGTGGGGTTTATTGATATAACCCAGTACAAACCAATGCGTAAATAGCGCAGCAGCCGAAACACCATAGCGGAAAACCTTTCAATACAGCAATTTTTAAGGGGATGTAGAGATCTATGAAATTAGGTATCGGCGTTCACACGCTGGATTCCATATCTCCATACTACTCCACAAACGCCGCTGAAGCCTGATATAGCGCGGTTTTACGCAAAACCAACCAAATTATAACTTCATATTTCTCTATGCAGCCCCACGCAGAAATGGCGTAAAAATGGCGTAGAGGAATCGGCTGTTTTGCAGATGAAAAGAGCACTACTACTTTAAGAAAACACAAGATGAGCACGGCCTATACAAACGGGCCGTGCTCATCTCTTTTATACGGTTATACGGTCAAATGGTTCCGTGCTTACTTGTCATCGCTATTGGCGGGATTTTGACGAAAATCCTCCTGAACGCCTTCATTCAGATCAAAACACATGGTTTTCGCGTCAGCAACCCAGAAACCGCGAACGCGGTACCGCTTGCCGGAACCCAGTCCTCGCCCGTGGCAGCCGGAGCGGTTCCAGCAAATTCTTGCTGGAAATCGTCACAACGCCCTTCTGTTCGCCCCGCGGCTTGGAGAACTTAAAGCCCTTCGGCTCGTTGCTTTTGCACATACGGATCGCGAACACCTTTGCCTTGGCATCCAGCAGGCACAGCACATAGGCGGGATAACCCAGATCCTCCAGTACCTTCTTGCTGAAGGTGACGCCGTTCAGATTGATATACATATCCGGGTAAGCGTTGATGTTGGAATCAATCGTTTCAAAATTCAGAGAAGAAAAATCAAAATTCATTGGTAAAATCCTTTCATTTCGTGTTATCCTGTGTGTCATCGACAATTTTCATAAATTCCTGCCGTTCAGCAGGAGACCACCGGGAATCCAGAATCAGATACCCTTTGAACAGGCCATCTTTGACGCGGTGAGCGACAAAGCGGTTACTCAGGAAACGCAGTTTCGCCTTATGGGGCGAAGTGTGCCGCTCAGACAACAGCTTTTGTACTTTCAGCCAGTCCTCTTTTTGATAATTGCCGTATGGTGATTTTCCTTGAAGTACATATTCAGGTCTGTATTTTTCACAGACTTGTGGGTGCGGAAATCCTTGGTATAGGTTTTCTGCATCAAGGCATCACCACAGTATTTTTCGTTTCGGAGGATGCTGCGGACGGTACCGGCAGACCAGCTATCGTTGCCCATAGGGGATTTGATCCCCTGCTCGGTCAGTGCGGCAGCAATCTCTGACGGCGATGCTCCTTCCAGACAGCTTTCGTAGATGTACTCAACAATCCTTGCCTCGGTCGGCTCAATGACCAACCGGCCAAAGTGGTCGCGGTAAAATCCCAGTGTATTCTGCACAGAGAATTTATAAATTCCCTCGGCCATTCGCCAACGAATCCCCGCTTTGATGGCCTCGCTTTTTTTGCTGGGATTCCATTTCTGCCAGCGCAGACAGAAGGACGATCAGCAGATTGTTTTTTCCATCGCCTGTATAAGTGATATGTTCTGTCTCAAATTCCACTGATACAGGAGGGGTTAGCGCAGAAAGAACATTCAGGTTATCCAGTATATCTACAATATTCCGGCCAAAGCGGCTGATGCTCTTGGTAAGGATCAGATCAATTTTCCCGTCCACTGCATCGGCAATCATTTTTGAAAACCAAGGCGCTTTTTTGACGGTCGTGGCGCTGATGCCCCTCGTCCTGATAGATTTCCACCAGCTCCCAGTCGGGATTTCCTTCAATCCGCTGGGTAAAATGCCGGACCTGCATATCAAAACTGCCAACCTGTTCTTCTTCCTGTGTGCTGACGCGGCAGTACGCCGCAACACGCAGTTTGGGGCGCTCTTGCTGCACTTCCTGCAACTTTTGGGCGGAATCACGATAACGCCATTGCTGCGTTGATTCTCCGCAATCTCGTCCTGCATGAGTTTCCGCCGCTGTTCCCTGCGCTCGGCACGGCTGCTATACTGACGGGCCGATTCTATCTTCTTGGGGTCAAGCGGTTTTGCCATATCCTGCCTCCATCGAATTTACAGCCTTTTTCCCGTGCTGCATGGGTATGCCACCTCCTTTGCGCGAATTTGTCTTTTCATCTGTATCGCCTCCCTGTGCGTTTATTTATGACAACCCCTGCGGGACGAATCCCCACAGGGTAGTCACCATAAGAAAAAGGCAGCAGATTTCTCTGCTGCCCCATCAGAAACCATGAGATGCGGTTATTCACTTGTTATAGGGCTTCAACTGTCTCCACAAACTGCCCCATGCTCACCGCTCCGTGCGGCAGGTTTTCCTCATCGCGGAACACCATGTAATAGCGGTACTGGTTTCCGGCAGCATTCCGCCAAGCCGCACCCAGCTCGATTTTCTCCTGCCTGTCGTCGTTCTTCAGGTGCTCGCCCTTGGTTTTCGGCAAGGATGATTTTGCCGCTCTGCGTCATAACCATAATATCTGGGTAGTGGTTGAAGTAGCCGTTGATGGCAAATCCATGCCGGGCGATATTCCGGTGCCACCACAGCACATTGGGAATGGCCGTCAGCTGCTTTACCAACGCCTGTTCCAGCGCGTTCATGTCCTCCTCGGCCTCATAGAGCGACTTCCGTAAATCGCCGTGCTGCTCGTGGGATGGATTACCGATGGTAAGCAGTAGTGGGGTTCGCACACGATTTTGCCCCGGTCAAGCCAGGTGAAAAAGTCTCCCTTGTAGTGCTGCTCTAATAGGCTCTCGATTTTGGCGCGAATTTTGCGGCAAAGCCCAGCGGGGCTTTTTTCCATCGCGGCAAGCTGCTCCCGATCCATCCCATCCACAATGAGATTGACATAGGCGCGCAATTCGCCGCCATCCACCATGTTCAGCTTGTCCAACTGGTGAATCATCATGTCTTTACATTGGCGTACCCGGCTCTCCGGCGGTAAACTGCTGAAATACTCCTTTTGAAATACCGCTGGTCGGCAGCTTCCATCTGGTAAGCTTCTCGGCACACTGCGGCCAGTCTCCACATCGACTTTGACGATCTCATCGTCCGCTGCGGCAAAATCAATGTCGTATGCCTTGCCTTTCAGGGTGAAGCCGTCTGCAAGCATTTCCTTGCTCAACAGCACCTTATCCCCATCGGTAAACAGGGACTGCGGGATCACTTGGAAAAACTGTGGGATCAGCAGGCCGCCCACGCTCTCCCGATATTGAGGGATGATGTGGAATGTGTTCACCTTGCCGCGTACCTCCCACGGCAGAGCGGCTGCAAACGGGTCGTTGTCCGCGCCCTGCACCGCCTTATTGTATGCGTCGCCCGCCTGCTGGGCCTCAGCAAGCATACTGTCCGCTTTCGGGGCGGATTCCGGCGAATTTTCGCTCTCTCTGCGCCGTTGCAGCTCTGCACCGATGGATTTCCCGTCCAGCCCAGCAAAATCCTCCTGCGGGGCTTCCGGCTCGATTATGGGAAGCTGCTCCGGTATCTGGTGCGCGGGCTTGGCCGGTTCTACTGGCTCGGCGAGGCGGTAATCCCTGTCGCTGAAACCGGCGCTGTTCAGCCCACGGATGATCTGCTGGACCGTATCGTTAAAGTCTTTGGAGGAAGTCAGCACATAGGACATATTCAGGACTTTGCCCTGCGCTCGGCGGTGTAGGGCAGGCGCAGAATGCGCCCTAAAATCTGCTCCACATCCACCTGACTGGTTTTGTTGGCAAGGGAAGCCAGAATATAGGCAAAGGGGACAGTCCCAGCCCTCTTTCAGAGCATTGACAGTGATGATGTACCGGACCGGGCAGTCTGGAGACAGCAAGTCCACATTTTTCAGCTCATTCACATCGACGGTGCGGATGGCAATATGTTCGGCGGGAATCCCGTGTCCACCAGCGTTTCCGCCCGCATTTTTTCAAAAGTGGTCGCGTCTGTCCTTGCATTGTTGCGGGGCTGGGCCTGGAACAGAACGATGGGGCGGAATATTTTCCCGCCGTTCTGGATATTCTGTTGTGGCGATTTCTTCCAGCCTGTCCCGCAGGTCAATCGTGTCCATCAGCACCTCGGCCTGACTGTCCCGGTTGTAGACGATGACCGGCAGCTTGACCATGTGCTCTTTTTTGAGCTGCACCGCGTCCACATAGGAGATGATGTTGCTGCGCTTTTTGGGGGTGGCGGTCAAGTCCAGCACAAAGCAGGGGTTGAAGATTGGCAAGCATCTCGATGCTCAAGATCCGACCGGGCGTGATGGCTCTCGTCCACGACCACCAGTGGGTTGAGCTGATTAATGACCTGAAACAGCGCCGTCTCGTCCGCCTTCTCGATGGGATTTTCCGGTGCGCCCAGCGCCTTTGCAAAGGCGGCAAGGTTGCTGTTCTCCTGATAGGCTTTCAATACCTCCTTGCCGCGCCCACGGAACGAATCGTAGGACAGCACCATAACCGACAACTGCTCCGTGACGGCGGAGGGGTTGAAGTTCTGCCCGTTCAAAAGCTCCTGCTTGGTATAAACTTCCACACGCCCGCCGAAATCTACGTCAATTTTTTGACGGTACGGATGGAAGTGTCTTTCAGGGCTTTGCCGTCTGCGTTAGGATGGCATCCGGACGGCACCAGCCCACTACCGCTTTTGCCTTGGTGAACTGGGGCAGCGCGTCAAACATGGGCCGGACAGCGTTGCAGGCAAGAAAGGTCTTGCCGCCGCCTGTCGGCACCTTGAAGCAGAGATGTGGGAACGCCGGGCAAACATCCTGATAGACGCCCAGCGTGGGGCGCCCTTCTCCTGCCAAAGAGGCGGAAAGGCGATATTCCGGGCTTTGGTTTCGTCCAGCAATTCCAGATAACGGTTCAAGATCGGCGATAACCTGCCGCTGATAGGTTTTCAGTTCCATATATGTCGCCTCCTTTACAACCGGCTGATGTCGCGGGGAATCTTCTTGAAAATAATCCCCATCTGCGACAGTTTGCCATCATCGATGGAGCAGCGGTCGGCGTAAATCACGGTGCCGTCCGTTTTTCGGTGATGGTAGCCAAAAACGCATAGTCCAGTACCGTGATCCGCTGCGGTTCGTAGTAGAAGTAATAGCCGGTATCGTTGTGCTTACCGAGGTAATAGAGATTCTCCCCGGCGGCGGGCGTATAGGGCGTTTTGGTTTCCATGAACCAGATGTATTCCCGGATTTTTTCTGGCTCTACGGCTTCGTTCAGGTTTTCGCCGATGAGCAGCGGTTCGCCCCAGCTCATAGTAACTGAAATTGCCGCCGGTGCCTTCCACACGGCGTTTTTGCCCCGCCATAGCCCGTCAATGACCCGGCACCGCTCGGCGGTGATGCTGTCGGCGTAGTCCATCATTTCTACAAGGATGAATTTACGGTGTGCCGCCGTCAGCCTTGTTCATATTCAGCACAGCGTGGGCAGTAGTGCCTGAACCGGCAAAGGAATCCAAAATAAGAGTTTCCTATCTCCGGCAATCTGCAAAATGCGCTCAATCAAGCGGACGGTTTTGGCGTATCGAATGTAGCTTTACCATCAAAAATTGCCAGCATTTCAGAGTTTTTTGCTTCGTCTGTATGTCCTGTCATCGGAATAGGCCAAAAATTGGTAGGTAATTTTCCACCTACATTTTCAAGGTATGTTTTTCTGCGAATGCCACTTTTTCCGTTTTTGAAAAAAAAAAACCGAGGCCACCTGACCCTCGTTTGTATAAATTTTTGCCTTTGTGCGAGATTCTTCGATTGATTTTGTAAAAACGATAGCCATGACATCTTCCCGAACATCCTTCAATGCTGGAACACCACATACTCCAGCGACGTGCTTTCTCATCGTTCAATTTGCCGCAATTCATAATTCCCCATCCGCGCATAATTTCAAGCACTTGATCTTGTCCAAATGCCCAAGGTCGGCCATTGGTTGGGTAAATCAGTTCTCCAGAAAAGGGTGCTGTACAGCATATACCATTCGTGGATGTGAAGATGCTCCGGGGGCAAAAGCATTGTCACTACTTTTCCACGGAATTTCATCATTATCGGGGTTCTTATAACGGGCGTTCATTTCCTCTGTGCGAGGCAATTTGTTTGGATTCCAGCCCGGCTGTTTACTGTAAACAATCAGGTGCTCCACTTCGTTCACAATCCCTTTGGAGTCGTTTCGGGTAGAGTATGTCCGTTGCCATGAAATATTTGACACAAAGCAACTACTTCCAAAAATTTCGTCGCAGATAAGTTTCAGATTGGCATACTCGGTATCATCAATACTGATAAAAATTGCCCCATCCTCGGCCAGCAGCTTTTGCAGCAGTTTCAGCCGGGGGTACATCATACACAGCCACTTATCGTGGCGGGTCAGGTCCTCGCCCTCTTTGCCAACCACTTCGCCCAGCCACTTTTTTGATCTTGGGATCATTGACATTATCGTTGTAGACCCAGCCCTCGTTGCCGGTGTTGTAAGGCGGATCGATGTAGATACACTTCATACGCCCCTCGTACCGGGGCAGCAGAGCTTTCAGCGCGTCCAGATTGTCCCCGTGGATAATCATGTTCTCGCTGCCGTTGTCCCCGGCGTGCTGGCCGTCCTCATCAAAACTATACTGCCGGTCAAGTACCCGGAAGGGCACCTCCTGATGGTGGTTGATGACCTTCTCTTTTCAATCCATTCCAATGTGGGCATGGGTTGTTCCTCCCTATTGCTGTTGTCGCAAAAGACCTTTCCCGTATGGGAAGGACTAAATTCTCTATCAGTAAATACTTATTCCAATGATGCCCCAAAAGCCCGCTGCACTTCATCGGAGTCCTTGCCGGAGATCGTTCTGCCGGTAGCGGTTTCGATTGCACGAAGCAATTTTTTTGCCCGGTCGATGATGAAATCCTGGAATTGATTGTTTCTCAGCAAGGTGTGGTCAATCCAGTGTGTCTCCACATAGCCATCCAAATCCGACGGCATTACGGAGCCTTTCTTTTCAAGCCTTTCCAGATAGACAGACGGGGCGACACCGCCCGATTGCTGCTTGCAGAAATCGGTGTTTTATTCACGATGCTGTTCCATTTGAGCTTATCGTATTTTGCCCGATACAGTAATCTTTGGGGAAAAAATATGATGTATATCAATCTTTTCATTTGAGTATGTCGAGAAGTCCATCTCCGAGCCAGAAATGAAATCACGGGCATGGTTCTTTAGAATCAGCGCCATAATGCCTTTGTACGCCGCAGACTGTCTGGATTGCAAGCTGAGTAGGCGCGTCGGATTGAAGAAGAAGTCAGTGACCGTTTTTGGGGAAGATCGCCGTTACCCATAATCCATTTGATCACCTGCGTAATGTCATTGGCGTACCTTGTCTCATTTGCCGAACCGTACAGTTCACCAAATACACCGCACCAATACCACTGCTTTACCATGTTCCTTGCGGTGGTAGTGTTAATCCGGTTCTCATCCATCAGCACCGTGCAGATAGCTGCAAGAGGAATGAGCTGTGTGCTATACGGAAGGTCACGACTGGAAAATACCCGTTCCTCTTGTAGCAATTTCGCTGCCAGAGAGAAACCTTTGCAAAGGCCGTCCGCATACTTCTTATAAGATGCCAAACTTAAAAGCCAATACATCTTTTTCTTACAGCTTACCGTTCCGCCCGACTGGAACGAGGAGAGTAGCGTAAGAGCGGTCAGAAAATCAGTGGCGGTCACAATGTTCAGCAGATCACCTGAGAAATATTTTTCCTTGCGGTCTTTCCAATCCTTACGCAGCAGGAAATCGTCCATGGCAAAAATTGCGGTGACAAGCTCAAAAACCGTCAAAGAAACGCCGCCGGTATTCACATTCTCAAAGACCTGGCACACAGCTTCCTTGGGAGTCTCTTTATCAAGCAGGATGACCGGCATCGCATATTTCTGCGTCGGCATGATGATTTTGGAAAAGAGGTCGGTAAACTGCCTGATGATTGCCGGATCATAGTTATAGTAGGCGTAGTATTCGTTTTGCCAGCCCTGTTCTTCACTGGAATTCAAAATGATATTGAGTGGGGAAACATTTTCAGCCTGAACTCATCCTGCCTTGTGGAGAGGTCTTTTTCAATTTTTCTGCCAAAATCAGATGTGACCTGCCGCGACGCAGGAATCGAAACAACAACTTCCTCATCATCCGCGCTTGGGTCGAGTGCTTTCCCAATGTCCAAATAATAATATCTGTCAATTTCTTTTGCCCTTGTCTGTTTTTGTATGGACGGGATTCTTACTGTACAGGGCATTGTAAAAAGAGGTCAATCTCTGCTGGCCGTCAAGAATCAGCTCATCCGGTTCGGTATTTGGATTAGCGCCAGAACCTTCAATCGGTTTATGCTTGAAGTGGATACTCTCATTTCCATATTCCAGAAACATTGCTGCGCCAACCGGGAAATTATGGATTACGCTGAGAATCAGCGCCCTAATGCGCCCGTCGTCCCACCCAGCCTCTCTGGAAATCAGGAAGCTGCGCAGCGCCGGTGTCCACAGCGTTCATTAAGTCGGTGAGCGGCCTGTCATTTGTTTTCATATCTACTCCTGCTCCTTCATTTTGTGACGGCACTTCATGTACTTTCTATTTTTACTTTTACAAGCTGTCGCTTTTAACCAACCAGCATTTTCAGCACATCCATGATCTGGCTGTACTCAATGTGGGCGGCATAGGCAAACTGCTTGCGGTATTTCTCCCACATGGCTTTGAGTTCCCGGCTGCTCTCGATGTTGCGCAGAATGGCGGGCACATCCGCAATCTGCCGGGCTGTGCCGCGATGGGTTGCGGTGGCACTTAACGCTTCGGCGAACACGGCCTTATCAAATTTCTGCGTGGTCGCCAGTATGTACGCATCGTAAAAATCTCTGGGTCGGGTATTGAACACGCCACGCCGCAGGATAGTTTCTACCTTCTCCGCCATGACGGTTTCGATGTTGTATGCCCACAGCTCGTGACCAGGATTTTTCGTCATCGAAAATTAGCACCTCTGAAAATTGGTACTGCACCGCAAGAATCTGTTCCCGGATGCAAAAATCACAATCGGACCGGCAATTGACGATGGTTTCTACTATGATTTCGATTCACAGCCATTCTCAAGAGAGGATCTCGATGCACTTGAGGCAGAGATGAAGAAAATCATCAAACAGGGTCATGAGATAACAAGATTTACACTCCCTAGAGAGGAAGCAGTCAAATTCATGAAGGAAAAGGATGAGCCATACAAGGTAGAGCTTATCGAGGAGCTTCCTGAGGGTGAGGAGATTTCATTCTATGACCAGGGTGGATTTGTAGATTTATGTGCAGGACCACATCTTATGAGCACAAAGGGAGTAAAGGCTTTCAAGCTCACAGCATCATCAATGGCATACTGGAGAGGTGATTCAAACAAGGCAAGACTCCATCGTATCTACGGAACAGCCTACAATAAGAAAGAGGATTTAAAGGCACATCTTGAGAGAATGGAGGAGGCTAAGAAGCGTGATCACAATAAGCTTGGCCGTGAGATGGAGCTTTTCACAACAGTAGATGTAATCGGACAGGGACTCCCACTTATGATGCCAAAGGGCACAAAGATGATTATGAAGTTGCAGAGATGGATTGAGGACCTCGAGGATAAGGAGTGGGGCTATGTGCGTACAAAGACACCACTCATGGCAAAATCAGACCTGTACAAGATTTCAGGACACTGGGATCATTATCTTGACGGCATGTTTGTTCTCGGAGATCCTGAGAAGGACGGCGAGGAAGAGGTTATGGCACTTCGTCCGATGACATGTCCGTTCCAGTATTATGTATACAAGGCAAAGCAGCACTCATACAGAGATCTGCCTTACAGAATGGGTGAGACATCCACACTGTTTAGAAACGAGGATTCGGGAGAGATGCACGGACTGACACGTGTCAGACAGTTTACTATCTCAGAGGGTCACAATGTTATCCGTCCTGACCAGTGTGAGGAGGAGCTCAAGGCATGCTTCAATCTTAACAGATATGTCCTTAAGGTGCTGGGACTCGAGAATGATGTGACATACCGTCTTTCAAAATGGGATCCAAAGAACACAGAAAAGTATTTAGGAGATGATGAGTACTGGAACTCAACACAGGAGGTTCTTCGTAACATCCTTATTGAGGAAAATGTTCCTTTTGTTGAGGCCGATGGCGAGGCTGCATTCTACGGACCAAAGATTGATATCCAGGCCAAGAACGTATACGGTAAAGAGGATACCATGGTAACAATACAGCTCGACTGTGCTATTGCTGAGAATTTTGATCTGTACTATATTGATCAAAACGGCGATAAAATCCGTCCATACATCATCCACCGTACATCACTCGGCTGCTATGAGCGTACACTTGCATGGCTTATCGAGCACTACGCAGGCAAGTTCCCTACATGGCTCTGCCCTGAGCAGGTAAGAGTACTTCCTATCTCAGAGAAGTATGCTGATTATGCTAAAAAGGTAGCAGATGAGCTTAAGCGCAATGATGTCGATGTGACAGTTGACAACAGAGCTGAGAAGATCGGATACAAGATCAGAGAGGCTCGTATGGATAAGCTTCCATATATGCTTGTTGTCGGAGCTGACGAGGAGGCAGACGGCACAGTATCGGTAAGAAGCCGTTTTGAAGGAAATGAGGGTGTTAAGCCACTTTCAGATTTCATCGACCAGATTTGCAAGGAAATCCGTACAAAGGAAATCAGAGTGGAGCTTCCGGAAGAGGAAAAACACAGATAATTAATTAAAAAGCATAAAAAAATCAATCAGGACATACTAGCCTATGCATAAGCAAAGGAGGCAAAAGTATGACAAGACTTGATTGTAATGTTGAAAAATGTGCGTATAATGCAGATAACTGCTGTAAGCTCAGAGAAATCGATGTGAAAGGAACTAAGGCAAAGAAAGCCTGCGATACACAGTGTGGCAGCTTTTCAAACAAGGCCTGTGACTGTGAGGTATCTGCAGAGTTAGCTATTCACAAGGAGACAGATGTGCACTGTGATGCGGCAAAGTGTAAGTACAATGATCACAATAGCTGCATGGCCAATCAGATTGGCATCAAGAAAAACTGTACATCAAACAAGTGCAGTACAGAGTGTGCAAGCTTTGAGTGTCAGGCGTAGACTAAGAAGCGCATAATGACAGTTGCCCGGAGTATCAGGTTTATGGTGCTCCGGGTACATATATTTTCGTAATTTGTGATTGCTGCTGTATATATTATGGTGTGACAGACAGCAATTACAGTCAGGAAAGGAAAAATATGGATTATAATATAAATTTCCCACATCTTCATATATATCTGCAGCATGTGATAAAGAGCATATCAATAGGAAGCTTTGGTATTGCGATGTATGGCATAATAATAGCATGTGGTATGCTTGCGGGGCTGGGCGTGGCCTGCTATGTGGCTAAAAAATCAGGACAAAATCCTGATACATACTTTGATCTGGCACTTGTGGCAATCATATGCTCGGTGATAGGCGCAAGAATATACTATGTGGTATTCAGGTGGGATTTGTACAAGGATGACCTGCTTAGCATATTCAATATCAGGCAGGGAGGACTGGCAATTTACGGAGGAGTGATAGCAGCAATTATCACCACATTCGTTTTTGCAAAGGTCAGAAAGCTGTCGTTTCCACTGTTGTGTGATACGGCGGGGCTTGGACTGATACTGGGACAGGCGATTGGCCGATGGGGAAACTTTTGCAACAGGGAGGCATTTGGCGATTATTATGACGGACTTTTTGCCATGCAGCTTCCGGTATCAGCTGTCAGGACATCGGATTTGACTGAAAAGCTTATGTCACATACAACTGTGATAGACGGAGTGGAGTATATCTCGGTGCATCCTACATTTTTGTATGAATCCTTTTGGAACCTGTGCTTATTTATTTTGTTGATGCTTTATTTTAAGCACAGAAAGTTTGACGGAGAGGTGTTTCTTCTATATTTACTAGGCTATGGTATAGGAAGATTCTGGATAGAAAGCCTGCGTACAGACCAGCTTCTCATCCCGCATATCAATTATCCGGTGTCTATGGCACTTGCCGCCACTTTGGTGGCAGTATCAGCCATATGGATAGGTATTGTCAGATATAAGCAGATGAAAATGGGCAAAATGGTGGACACTCCACCACAATCCTCCACTAAAGAGTAAATTTCATATGTATTTTATAAAAAAGACGCAAAGTCCATGAAAAGACTGAGCGTCTTTTTTGTTGCTTTTTTATGGAAATTTAGCTTAAAGCCTTGATTTTGTGGGCTGTTAGGTGTAATATTGTAATCAAGTGG
>VOFH01003705.1_pt1 | contig 17752 bp, 29 predicted proteins | sample 5384091 | NCBI WGS metagenome assembly VOFH01 (sample SAMN12384727, study PRJNA508395) | human gut metagenome | isolation source: healthy gut G | host: Homo sapiens
TTTCAAGCATACTCATTCATGACCTGCAAGCCTGATTTTAACTATAATGGTGAAAGATAATTCTCTATTTAATCCACCCCATCTTGAAAGCGCTTTGGAGGACTGCATAGTGTCCAAAGAGTTCTCGCGCATGTCTTACTTCTAAAATGGAGCATAGGTCAGATAATTTAATGTGGCTAACTTTTTTTACACTAAAACATAAGTCCCTTTTAGTGTTTAAATTAATCCTTATATACTTGGAAAAGATATATGCGCTCTCAGGTTTCTGATCACGATGTCTTAATCTTTGCCTTGAACTGAAGTAGTTACATTAGGATGTTGATTTAAAATCTACAATTACCGCCAAGAATCGCCGTCCATATTTCTGTAATTTATTCATTTTCTCCGCAACCTCCTTGCATCGCCTCTTCATTAAGCGGCGGTTTAACACACATTTCTACCAGCGTCTTATCATTAAAAATGTGCAAGGCGGCAGAGCTTCTCTCGCTATCTGCGCGAAGTTTCCGCAATACTTCAAACAACATATAACCAGCGGATGTAAAGGGCATCTGTTTTCGCTGATCGCGACTTGTTTTGTTCTCCTTTATTTCTTCTGGGTGATTTTAACTATCACACGTGTTTTATCATCCTGAAGCGGAGTGATATCGCTAATTTTATTACAGCGTATTGATCCTCGATTGTACTAAATCCCCTTTGCGATCATTTCATAAATCAGTGTTCGAATTTGTGTTTCGGAATATTTTTTAATATCCCATAAGTCTTGTAATAAATCGTACCGACTTCTTTCAATCTAGCTCGATTCGCTCCCATTACAGTTCCGAGCAGAATCGTGATCCCATAACGTCCTCGTGTTTCGGTGACGCAGTTAATGACTTGTTTAGCTTCTTCGGTCATATCTGCTTTTTATAGTCTTTAATGCAATTACCGCAATTATCACAAGGTTTTAAAACCTTTTCTCCCAAAATAATTCAAATGTAATTTCTAAGGCGACCTGTGCTTCTGCAGTAATTCTCCATTGTTTTAAGTCGTTTGGAATCACGTTGTTTTATAATTTCAATTTCCTCGGCTGATAAATCAGAAAAGTCTTTATTCTCAAGAAGAAACTTGTTTATCATGATATCCTGAGCTGAAAACAAAAAAGGATACACTGGGAAGGTTCTCCATCCCGGCCCGCACGTCCAGCTTCCTGATAATAACTTTCCATGTTCTGCGGCATGTTATAGTGAATTACATATCTGACGTTGATTTATCAATGCCCATTCAAAAGCATTTGTCGCAACGATGACAGGTGTCTGATCATAGATAAAATCTTCCTGATTTCTCTTTCTTTCCTCTTTGTCTAATCCGGCGTGATAGCGAGTAACAGAAACACCTTGTTTGGAAAGCAAACATAAAAAGGTTATCTACGTTTTGCGAGTCGTGCAATAGATAATTCCGCTTTCTTTTGCATGTTTTCAACACACTCTATGACGAAACGATCTTTATCTTTTCTTTTTTCTACACTATAAAATAAGTTTTTCCGATCAAAGCCAGTCACAACCACCTCAGGTTCAATCAGATTTAAAACACAGAGTATATCTGTTTTTACTTCCTGCGTTGCGGTTGCCGTAAATGCACTGACAATCGGACGTTTTGACAAAACTTTTGACAAATTCGATGATTTTCAAATAACTCGGTCTAAAATCTTGACCCCATTGAGAAATACAGTGAGCTTCATCTACGGTAATCATGGAAATATCAGCTTGACGGGAAAATGAATAAAATCATGGCTTTCTAATCGCTCTGGAGCGACATAGATAATCTTATAGACTCCTTTTTCAGCAAGCAGTAAAGCTTTAGCAATTTGAGCTTCGCTCAGGGATGAATTAATAAAAGCTGCGCGAATTCCTGCTTCATTCAGGGCCTTGACCTGATCCATCATCAGCGATATCAATGGTGAAATTACCAACGTAATCCCAGGCAACATCACAGCAGGAATTTGATAGCAGATTGATTTTTCCTGCCCCTGTCGGCATAATTGCCAATGCATCACGCCAGCAAGGATTGAAGTAATAATCCTTTCCTGGCCTTCACGGAAAAAGTCATAACCAAAGTATTTTTTTTAAGTTCTGTCTTGCATCCATCTTCCATCCCTCAAATCTAGTTAATAAATCTAAAGCAATGATACAAATATTTAGTTAGCCGTCAAACACTTCCATTCAATCTCATATCTGCTGCCAAAAATAAAGATGGCTTAATTTTATTTTAACTTGTAGAAATCCTTTTAAGAATGAATAATAAAATTAAGACGCAAAAAACTTTTGCGTGTTCGTCTAATATATAATGTAATTTTATTATTCAATAAGTGAACAAAAGACAAATTTTTTCTTAAATATAATAGTTTTTTACACTATATATATTTAATCCCTTTACAAGTTTTTTTATAAATTCTTTCCACATTAGAACTTGTATTCACAATTATGATTTAGCGTAGTATAATGCAAATAGAAATAATTAAATTCTAGAAAGATAGTAAATGATTCACAGCAAAATTCAAACCATTATATTTGAAATATGAGAGTATACTTGTTAAGATTTTTAATTGTCGGATTATGTGCTGAATTTAAAATACATTTATTTAACAATTTGTATTTCTTGCTTTCTAGGCGCTAAATACAAAACATCTTTCAAAGGATTTTAATTAGAAATAAAATAAACTATTTAGTTAAGGAGTGGGATTATGAAATTATTGTATTCAAACATTTTACCGCTTGGCACATCTAATGAACAGCAAACTATTACGGACTGTTTTAAAAACAACTTGAAAAAGCTGACAAAAGTTGAGATTGCTGTAGGTTATATTTCAAAAGCTTCTCTTGAAGAATTAGAACAGCTAGTTTTAGACTTTAATATTAAGAACATTTGTCTTAATATTGGCATGTACTATATCGAAGGAATGCCTGAGAATTCTTTTTTCATTCAGCCGTTAAACTGAACAAGAAATGGTGTAACAATGGTATCGGAGAAATTCGTATGGTTAGGGCTTTTAAATATCATGGTAAAGTATATTGCTTTTTATAAAAATGGCAAACCCTTTTCAGCCATCATTGGTTCTGCTAATTTAGGTGTAATTAAACTGGAAGCGGCAAATAGACGTCAGTATGAAATTGCCTCTATTACTATAGACCCCTCTGAAGTTTACGAAATTGCAAAAACACATTGAAGATTTAAAATCTGCAAACTGTTCTGCTAATATTGCGGAAATCCCAGAGATACCTCTAATCCGGAGAAGTTAATACATCTTTAAGCGGCGTCGAACTTGTTACTCAAGTACCTCATTCAATTGTTGATTTTTTATCGTCATTGTACGGGTAATGTTTCTTTCGTACTCCCTTTGAAAGTACCTAAAGCTAACGAGCGTCACATGGATGACAATAAACATTATACAAAATCCAATATTAATGTATCTTTGCGCTCAAGAAACAAACGCAAATCCAGAGACTGGTACGAAACCCAATTAACGGTTGGAGCAAATATTTATAGGATGAAAGGATATCCAGAAAAAAACAAACCTTTTTCGTTGTTACAGATGATGGATATTGGTTTTAAAGCACATACTACAAGTGATAATAACAAAGCAATTTAGTGCAGTCGGTGACGAGCTAATAATGGGGCGATGGTTGAAGAAAAAGGACGTCTAGTCGCGGCTGGACTGGTAACTCCAGTAAATGATACTCAAACGACAAAGATCGCACAGGTATGATTACACAGGAAATACTGCAGGAATATGGATGTGATTGTTTGGCTCTAAAAGAAAACTGAGCAAACAGCACTTGATGAAGATGGTACTATCCTTCAAGTATGGTTTCTGTCTTTTGAATCTGCATCAGAAGAATAGAGGTGAGCATTATGCAATGCTTAAAAAACATATTTAAAAAACATTACAAATCGAGGAAATATAAAGCTGGCAGAGTCAATTTCTCAAACTGCTGAAGATTTAGGAAGCTCACATTTAAAAAAATTTTTCATTCCTAAGTCATGAAATTGGCCTACTCTTTGGTAATGTTCAGTCTGGAAAGACCAGTCAAATCTTTGGAATTATATGTAAAGGCGGCTGACCTCGGTTTCCCTGTTTTGTTCTTCTGACCACAGATAATGTTGTTTTGCAGGAGCAAACTTTAAACCGCGTAAAATCAGATTTAGATGGGTTCTGTATCTGCGGGGAAAACGATGCTCGTCTTTTCATAAACAACAGTCTTATACAACCTACCGTCATTGTGCTCAAAAAAAATGTTCGTATACTGAAATTATGGGCTAACATCTTTTAGCTCAACAGGATTTATGAAAGGCAACCCACTTTTTATTGTTGATGATGAAGCTGATGCAGCATCTCTCAATACTTTAATTAATAGAGATAAACAATCATCTATTAATAAATATTTAGATACTATCAAAAAGGAGCATCAAGCGACCTGTATCTGCAGGTCACAGGGACACCGCAGGCAATTCTTCTTCAAACAATGACTTCTGGCTGGCATCCGCGCTTTTACTTATTACTTTCAACCAGGCGACGGCTATTTGGGAGGTGATTTCTTTTTTCCAAATAATGGCAAACCTAAATGCATTGATTATGTGGAAAATATTCAGTACCCCACGCGTAACGTTGTTATAAGGCATCTTGCAGTTTCTGCCCAAATCCTCACATCTGGGGGAAGAGTGTCCAACTGTTTATTTCACCTAGTGTTCGGCAAGCTACACATCAGCGATTTGCAGATGATGTAATCAAAGAGTTAAACTGGTGCGTAGAACACATTAATGGTGATTTTGTAACAGAGCTTCGGAAAATCTATGATACATTCATCCCTGTCAAATCTGATAAACAACCTTTTAATAATGTGTTAAATAAAGCAAAAGACCTGTTAATCAGCAAAACATAAAAATTCTTATAATGAATAGTAAAAATAATATTGAAAGTACAGAATATGCTGTTGGATGCAATTATATTATTGGCGGAAACACTCTTGGGCGAGGAGTAACTTTCCCCGGTCTTCAGACTATTTATTATACTAGATCAAGTAAAAAGCCACAAGCCGATACTATGTGGCAAAGCATAGTCGTATGTTTGGATATGACCGTGACCTGGCATGATGAAAGTTTTTATTGATGAGCATTTGTATAAGCTGTTTGCTGATATAAATGCCACCAATAACTCGATAATTGCACAAATTGAACGAGGTATTGAAAATGTAAAAATATATTATCCAAGCGGACTGAGTCCAACCAGAAAAAATGTTTTAGACACTGCCCATGTAAAGATTATTTCCGGAGGCACTAATTACTATCCGTTCAATCAAGCAATGACTCTATTGATACTATTTCTGAGTTACTGAAAGATTTCTCAAGCGACGAACCTTTCTATCAGGTAAATCTCAGATTTATCAAAGAACTGCTGTCGCATATTATTCCAAGTCGGACTTTAAGCTTGCCGCTTTTCAATCAATTATTGATACTATTCTTTCTAACACCCCAGCTGGACAAGGTATCCTAATTGTACGCAGAGAAAGAAATGTTGCAAAGGGAACAGGCGCATTACTTTCCCCAAATGACTGGAAACTTGGCGGAACATTCCTTAACAAGATAGTTCTGACAATGTATCAAGTTACCGGAACAAAAGGATGGGGGATCAACCAATATGGGTTCCAAATATTAAATTACCACATGACACCATATATTACGATGTGATTGAAAATAATTCAGAAATATAAGGAGGCAATTGTAATGGCAGAACAATCACTCCAAAGAAGTACGAAGCAAAAAAACATGTCCCATATTCCAAAACATCAATTTCTAAACCAGAGGAAATAGTAAGAAAGTATCTTTTCTCACGAGGACTGAGATATCGAAAGAATGTTCGAAATCTCCAGGATGTCCCGATATAGTTCTGCCAAATATAAGATTCGGTTATTTTTGTGAATGGATGTTTTTGGCATCATCATAACTGTGGAAGATTTGTTTGGCCAACATCGAATAAGGAATACTGGCATAATAAAATTAACCGAAATGTTGAGCGCGATATAAAAAATACAAGTTTGCTAAAGACAGCAAGGTTGGCAAGTTCTCCAATATGGGGTGCCAACTAAAGAAAAAAGTATTCGAGACTAACTTGGCAATACTGTAACGAAAACATTATTTCACATAAATAAAAATCCAGGCAGCACTTAGAAAACACTGCTTGGATTTTTTATTCCTTAATATTTGGTTCCAGTAAATGGATAGTCAATTCCCGCAAAAGAACGAAGAATTGCCTCAAAGATAATTTTTGCTCCTATACAAGGAACTGCCATTCCAATTTGTTTTCTTACTTTTCTTTACTTCCTATGAACTCATAGTCATCAGGAAATGTCTGTAGCCTGGCGTTCCCTGTTTGTCAAAGCTCTCGGCTCTGTCCAATGATAAATGTGTGTGCCGCCTCCACCGCTTCCTGTTACAGTATAAGAAGGTCTTTCTGGATCAAGTCTCTTGTATATCTGGCTTATTCTTGCACCTCGTATGTTCAATTGAAGTTCTTCGGGCAAATCTGCTGAAAGCATTTTGTCCGGGCAGAATATCTCAAGTCTCCTCACAACAATTTCTGACTGACGAGTTGGTTCATTGTTAAAGGCATCTGCTGGAATAGGAGGGACTTCAATCGCAGTTCTGCACGAATTATCAATATTGTTATAGAGTTCTGTAGACGGCACTCTGTATTGAACATTAAGGTCATCATGAATGCCAACAATGATGACTCTATGTCTTGCCTGCGGAATACCATATTCTTCAAATTTATAGAGATGTGGGGTAATTACATAATCCCGCGTCCCTCAGTTCAAGCCAAAATTTTTTTTAAACGCAGTGCCATCATTTGCGCTTCTTAACCCACCGACATTTTCTGCAACAAACCACTGTGGTCTAAATCGTCTCAACGCTTTGATTCCATATGAATACAGAGGGCCATATTCTCCATCCATTCCTTTCTGCTCTCCCACAACGCTGTAATCATTACAAGGGAAACCAAAAGCCAATGCATCTATTGGTGCTAACTGTTTCCATATCTAAAGTCCTTACGTCCCCGCAATAAACTGTGTTCGGGTCGTTAGGACAAATATTACGTCTGTATGTCTCACATGTGTTTTCATCAAAATCATTTGACCATTGATGTACTATAGTATATTCTGGGTTCCCAATATCAGCATGGATAGCCCCCACGCAATTCCCCAGGACCACAAAATAGTTCACCTAATCTAAACGGCATAGTTACAGCCCTCCTTTTGAATTCCCATTAACGCTTTTCCTTGATATCATGAAATCTATAAACAGTTGCAAACAAGCGATGTCACCTCTGTCCAAATTTTCTAAACCATGAAGTTGAATACTCGGATGGATATCTTTTCGGAAATATATCCTGCGGCAAGCAGAAGTTCAAAAGGATGAAAGTTGAGCACTTTAGCAATCCTGCATAGGTTCACCCCAATTGGGTTTCTTCCTGAAACATCGACATAAAATGACATCTAACCTAGCTTAGATTGGATATCCTTGGCAAACTCCATATAGTCCTGCTCTGTAATCTTTATCGCCTTTAATATCTTCTTTTGCTGACTTGTCACGCTTATACCGACACAAATGATATTGATGATCTGACAGCTTTGTCAGCCCTAACTTTTCATATTCCCGTATTACCTTCGGTACTGTGTATTCTTTCCTGTTCTTCTGATACAGCGGTTTTAATGCCTTGTAAATCTCATTCCGAAGAATTAAAGCGATAAACGATACAAATACCTTGCTTTCTAAATGGTCATCTGAATGCACTCTAAATACCATCATTCCCTAAGTGCGTCTTTTCCATCCGGAACACTTTTTTCTACTGCATCCCGATCCCGATAGGTTTCTAAGGCTTCTTCTGCTTCCATTTTCTTCGTCGTGATAATGCTGAAATAACCTGCTTTCTCTATCATCTCTTTTAATACTTGTTCTTTCCTTTGATATTGCATAAAATAGCCATTCTCATCAAAAACTAAGCGATAATACTTCGCATATGCCGCTACTGCTTCTTTACGCTGGATTTTTGTGTTTTCCGTTTCTCAAGTTCTTCATCCATTCGCTGATAGCGTTTGTTTATCACTATCTTTTCATTTTCAGCTCGGATCCCGTCATAGTATAGGTGGATATACTGCTTCTTTCCCGTTTCAAACAGCGATTTTTCTATCGTCATTCCATAGATCGGATAGGCTTTTAAGATAGCAGCTGTATCCATTCTTCAATACCGCTCCATATTCTGCGATGATCTCCTGAATAAACTTCGCATTTCCTTTCGTCATTAGAATATAGTCATAATCATTTTCTTCAAAATAGCGGATATTTTTAATTGAGAAATAACCTCTGTCCAGAATAAATCCCACGTTCTTACATCCATATCGCTTTGCCCGTTCCACCATTTTTCCACATTCTACGTTGTCGATCATACTTCCCGGATATAATTCATAAAACAGCGGCGTTTGTTCTGTTTGGTTATATCCGATGGCAAGATAACTTGAGTCAGATCCGGATCGTCTTTGGCGATATCCTCAAAAGAAATAGAAGTTTCCAGTAGCATTGAGAGCTGAATTGCGTTATAATCTTCTCGTGGATTTAATACTTTTTTGCATAGATTAATGATACTAAAAAATGTGCTTTTTCTTCCGAAATTCGCACATTTTTTATTTTTTATTTTCTTTTCTGGGCTATCTGTCACAGCCCCTATAAATGTTTGATAGTTAGGTGAGTGACTGGATAAAGTCTCTCATAAGAGTAATAGAGGTTCTTAATTCTTCATCTGTATAGGGTCTATTACATCTGTTTTCTGGATGATGGATTTGATGGCGAATATATTCCGTTAAAATCTTTTTGTTCTTGTTTTTTGAGATCCATTTCTCAAAAGACGTATATATGGGACAGTAGCTTTGCCATCCTTATATATAGGTAGTAAGCCTTGTTCTTCAATATAACCATAGAGTTCATTATGGTACTCTTCGGTCACTTCTGAAAAAGGCCAAAAAAAATTAACCTCATTTAAAGATGGATACGGTAATTGTCCTGGTAGTACATTAGCTATTGTTTTTCTGTGTCTTGTAATGAAATTAGACGCAAGTGAGAAAAATCTAACTCTTTTACTATATTTGCACTATGTGTTGTAATAATGATTTGTGTATTTGGAGCGCTTGCCAGTTCTAAAAGGCTTTAATAAGTTTTTCTGATTTTCAGTATGCTGTGATGTTTCAGGTTCCTCAATTGCATATATAATACTTGTTGTATTACTCTCTTGTAATCTCCTTTCGGCTTCTCTAAAAAAATTTAAAAAGAATTAAACGTTTCACACCACTTCCACGCTTGTTAATTGGTATATTTTCATCACTGGTAATGGATACATTTTTAAAAACATCTGCCCACTTTAAGATTTAGAAGATGGAATCACGGGGTTTAAGCTATTCGCCACATCTGGATTCATTTCTCTTAGTTTATCTAGTGTACGTTCCGATACTTCTTTCAATTTCTTTTCGACCTCATCAGCCACTGTATCTAACATACATTTCAAAGATCCATCATTAAGTATTTCTTTTACAGCTTCTTTTAAAGGATCCTGTACTTCATTATCTCCATCACTATTCTTTCTATCCGCTTGAAATAGTGTATACAATGGTAGATACGTTTGCAATTTATCCCAAATATTTTTGTATCACCTTTTGCTAACATCTATTTCAATTTCTTCAAGTTGTAAATCATCTTTATAGAATTCCCCAAATTGCAGACCTCATTACAGCGTTTCTAGTTTTATCAGTACATGGTATTTCATTTTTCTCAATAATTTTTCTTAAATCTGTATCTTTCTTTAGCATTAGTCCTGCACAATTTGGATTTGTAGGATGGTATGCGTATATATAGGTTTTCGCAACACCTGCATTAGGATATTTTTTAATAATTTCAGTTGATTATGGGTGTTTATTAAATACTCATCTTCAAGAGTAGTTTCATTAGGAAGCATCAATCACGACTTTTGATGGTAATTCTTCAAAACATAATGAGATAATGATTTCTTTATCATCTGTATTATATGTTTTATTTATATCATCTTTATCAATTTTACACATCCTTTTGAATCATTAAAAAAAAATATAAAGAGCTTCAAGTACACTAGATTTTCCTATATCATTTTTCCCTACAAAAGCTGTTAAATCACCAAGTTCAATCACTGTCTCTGCCTTATAACTACGAAAATTTTTTAGTTTCATTGATTTTATTTTCATAATAATTCTCCTCCTATAAACGGGCAATGTTTATTTAAAAGAATTATATCATTTTTTAGGGTATATTAGAAGAATTTAATAAATTTGCACCTCTCTCCTAACCACGCAAAAATTAACTTTTTAATTGCTACATCTAAGCTCCGATAATCTTATTAAACAGTTGCAAAGAACACATCTTTTACGCCGCCAGCATTGAACACCAAGCCGACCGCAATCAAGGCAATCACCAGAAAGCCGATAAGTTTGGAAAACTCTCGTTTGAATCCTAAATAAATTCCAATCACCACGATTGCCATAAGCACAAGGCTCTGTGCATTGCTCAAAAACCAGTTATATAAATTCTGTCCAAAATTCATTTGTCTTTGCTCCTTTCCATTTCTTTTTAAGTGGGTATCTGCTTCTTTTTCCTACTTGCAGGATACACATAAGCACCATACCCATGCCATTCCTACTGACACCAGCAAAGCAGGTCAAACAATAAATGCCACATTTCTCATTCCTCCTTATCGTCCACGGTCATTTCCTCCACGGTGACAGATATCTGCTGTAATACCTTTTCCAGTCGGTCAGTCAGCTTTGCGTTTTCACCATGCCCTTAATGATCGTCGTGATGTTGAGTCTATCCAGCTTTTCAGCCACCTGTAAAGGTGGGGGCGACCTGCCTTGCCAGCCAGTTCAGCGTCCGCTGGAAGTTATAAGGTTCTGAATCTGTTCGGAACTTCTGTCAGCCTGCATATATGCACCATCTAATAAGTAACCGTTTGGTGCTTTGGTTTCTGTGACAGTAAGTGTACCAAGTGGCAGTACATTTTTACCGTCCTGTGTATAGAAGCTGTCGCCAGATACTTTGTAGTTGTCAGCAAGTCTGGATACATAATAGATAGTTCCGTCACTGTCGTCTTTTTTCGGTAGCGGTTTTGGTTGTCCATGTACGGGTGAGTCCTGTGTTCGCTGATGATTTTGCAAGGTGGCATTTCCACCGCCAGCTTCGCCCAAAACTGTCCCAAGTCCTGCCCTTTGCCAGTATAGATATAGCCGCCGCACTCATAGCGGCCTTTGTTTTCTTTGACGAAAGCCTTTGCGCCAGCGCAGACCTCATTTTGTACTGCTTTGGATATTTCGTCATAAGGCCCTTACGTTGTCGCACTGCCAGCCGAGGTGTACGCTCAATCGTTGCCAGACAACGCATTGCTCTAACAGATATACTTGTTTGTAATTCAGCTCCTTGTGAATGGCGGCATATTGTTTGACGTATTCAAAAAAGGAAAGGGCAACGTCCGCAATCTGGTCGGCACTCACGTATGCTTGCGTCGCTTCGGGTCTTATAGCCAGACTCGAAAGCTGTGTTGATGTCAATACAGTAGGCGGTTTCACCTCCACCTGCATAATACCATCGTGGAATGTAGAACCGATACTGCCGTCATTCATGACTTTTCTACATATCCTGCCTTTTCCTCTGCGTCCGTCCAATACTGTTTTCCATGACCTGTACCTGTGAAGCAGGTAAGGTTGTGAAAACCGCAACCAGACTAAGCACGCCAGCAATCAGGCGGTTCATAATCTTTTCATAAGAAATAAATCCTCCTTTATTTTGGGGTAAAAATAGGACGCTCATTTTGAACGCCCAAACGTAAGAAAAGGGATACTGTTGTTATTCAGTATCCCCTCTTTGTAAATCTTATTCTGTTGTATCTCCACACTCTATATCAACCATCACAGAAACATTGATGTAATCTTTTTAGGCGCTTTAAAATCACATAGGGTTAGGGTTGGTCTTTAAAATAGTGTAGGGTCAAAAATAGCGCTGATTTCCATCGTTATAGGGGTCGTCTTTAAAATCATATAGGGTCATCATAATTATGAATCTAATTTATGTAAAAAAATATTATCAACGATTCATGACTTCCATTCAGTGAAGTCCTCTAAAAAAGTTTACCCTAAATTAAAAAAGCCTCCATGGTAATATTGAACTTGCTAAGGGTTCTATCATTTACCATAGGAGGTGCCATCGATGGCTAATGAACATTTTATCATATCTTACCCCTCAATCTTCCCAAAATAAAATCAAAGACATTCAGGCTTTTTTAAAATCAACGGCGTTTTTCACCTTAAAATCACACTCACCAAAGAAGATACACTCTGCCCTTTCTGCGGTGGTAAAACTTCCATCAAAGAGTACAAGCTGCGGTCTTATCATCATCTTCCTTTTGCTGGCATTCCTTCAGTTATTGATTGGCATCGCCGCCGATTTATTGTAAGGACTGTCGTAAAACCTTCTCTGAATCCAACCCCTTTGGTCCTGAGAACTTCCTTCAGTCCTATGCGGTTCTCGATTCGATTGCCAAGGCTTTGCATAACATTCACACAACTTATAAGGATATCGCTGAACAGTTCCACATTTTCTATTCCGCTGGTTCAACTCTCTATGCCGACAGCTTTCTTATCGCCCCTCGCTTCTCTCTTCCTGTCAATCTTGAATTGATGAAATTCATTCCTCCATGGCGAAATATGGAGGCTCTTTCCTCTGCGTCTTCGTTGATAACGAAAACGCGTTCTCAATGACATCCTTCCCCGATCGTTCTAAACGAACGCTCTCCAGACACCTGGAATCCATCCCTAAAACAGAACGGGATCGTGTCCTCTTCGTTACCATCGACATGCCTTATCGGGATAGCTCACCACTATTTCAAAAACGCAGAGGTCGCTGTCGATCCGTTTCATGTCATTGAACATCTTACGCTTATTTTTACCCGTATTCGTGTTGATATCTGAATCAGTCCGCCTATCAAAGTCCTGCTTACTATCTCCTGAAGAAATGGCATAAACTATTGAATCTGATTCTTACAACTTAGATAACGAGCCCCGTTACAATTCCTTCTTCAAACAAAAGCAACTACCGTGATCTCTACAATATGCTCCACGCTTAATCCCAGCCTGACTAAAGCCTATGAGCTCAAAGAAGAATACCGGTTATTCAATCAGTCCTGTTCATTTCAGGACGCTCCCCATCGCTTAGAGGAGATCATTCTTCATTTCGAGCAGGCCAATCTTTATTGTTATACCGATTTCGTTTCTTTTGTTGAAACACTGGAGGTGAAATCATCCACAGCTTCCTGATGAAAATCAAACAATCCAATGCCTTATGAAAGCGCCTTTCAAAATCGCAAGCATGGCCGTTTTTCACGGTTTTCTAACTTTGAGAGCTGAAAGCTCTCTATTTTAAACTCTGTTCTACCCTTTGTCTTCATCTTCACGCCGCCAGGAAGGGAAGAAACGTGGGTCATTACCGCAAACCAAACTCCGCGCTTCCTATTGACACCTCAATAAGTTTCATCTTTAATTCTTTTTTCTTCATTGAACCCTTAGGCAAATAAAAAATGGATATTTTGTCTTTTTCGCTCTTTACAGCGTTGACTCTCATCCATTTTACTTTTTGCAACCCTATACGATTTTATAGCTCATTTTCTTAAAAACCCTACAAGATTTTTATATTACCATCTTTTATCACCTTATTTCTGCATTTTTCACCATCGCCAGTGAACACTATATATGTTTGACCAAATATTCTTCTTCAACTGGCGACAAGTTCTGTACCTGATATTTTCTATACTCTTCTGTTGCTTTTCAATTGCCTGTGCATGACTAATCGTTCCGGCTCCCTGCAACACCTTTTTCACCTGTGGTTTTTAAAACATTATCAAAGGTGCTCCACATAATCTGCCATACATGGGATTTATGACGCATAGCCTGAATTTCCGCAAAATCAAAAAATAAATGATATTTAAATTTTTAATTCTTCATCATTAAGATAATTTTTGCAATACTTATATCTTTCAATGTCGGAAAATCACCAGAAAAACTTTTTAATCCCATAAAAGGCTGACTGGCGTCCGCACGCTCGTATATAACTTCTGCTGCTGTATGTCCATGTGCTGCATAGTGTAATTTGTTTTGTACCATTTTAAAAAATGCAATGGATTCACTACTCTTGGGATTATAGTCAACACTTGTTGCATACAAATCAAGCACTTGGCGATACATAACTTTTTTCTGAGGAACGGATATCACGTATACGATTGAGTAATTCCTTCAAGTAATTACCCCCACCGTTTTTTCAAACGCTCATCATCCATAGTAAAACCTTTGATCATATACTCCTTTAGCCGTTCTGTCGCCCAACGCCGGAAATTAGTTGCTATTTTGGATTTTACGCGATATCCAAGAGAAATAATCATATCAAGATTGTAATGTATTGTATTATAGTTTTTCCATCCGCAGCAGTTGTTCTGAATTTCCGAACAATTGCATTTTCCTCTAACTCTCCTTCTTCAAAGATATGCTTAATATGCTCACTAATATTGGATTTACTCGTTTGGTAAAGTTCACATAATTGTGCTTGTGTAAGCCAAACAGTTTCGCCTTCCAGCTTCACATCAATTTTGGTATGTCCATCTTCCGTTTGGTATATAAGAATTTCATTATCAACAATATTTGCATTATCTTTCTTATTCTCCACTTTTCAGCCTCCTTATTACCGATCCATCAATTTTTACGTGAATATGTTCATAATCCTTGCTTTATCAACTCATAAAATTGTTCTCGTCTTTTCTCTACTTGTTTTTCTTTTTCCCTTACGTATAGCTCCTTTACTCAATTATTTTCAATTTTTTGTAATGTCAGTTTGAGAATAATCATACCGAAAAAATTTCGCTGTCTATAGCCCGTATCAATTTTAGGAATTCCAAAAAATATTTCTCGTCAAATCCAATGCAGTAATAGAATTTATTCTTTCAATAATTTGGAAAACACTCTCAAAAGTATTTCCTTTGTTTTCTCTACATCTGTTTTATTCAATCTTTGCAAAGCATCTAAACTAACACTCCACCAGTGTTCAGTTAACAAATCAATCTTAGTCCCTTTATTAAAGGCTTCTATAGCAAATTTAGGTGACATCATTATAAATGACGAATACATTGTTTGAATCTTATCTAAATTACTTTTAATGAATCTCTGTGCCACTTTATAATTACCAATGTAAAGGATGTCACATAGTTCGATTATTTCATGACTCTGTCCCCAACTATCCTTTGCTCTCTCTGCAAGCCTACTCACATCGACAATATCAATGATTCTCTTTGCTTTCTCTCTATCATAACGACCTATAAGCTCCATAATTGGATGTACAGTATGCCAATCTCTAGGCTGGCATTTTATAATAACCTCTGCAAATTCTTTTCCGGGATTACTGATACTATCAACTTTGCAGATTTCTTCTCTACGCTTGTGGTCCGATGTCCACCTAACAAGTTCAAACCACATACATATCCCAAGAAATGAAAGTCAAATAGATAAATTGCCTGCGACATGTCTTTTTTTGAAGTATGTGGCATATATAGGAATCAATTTTTTCTACTGTTTTATGAATATAATCCGAATTAATATGCATAACAGAACAAAGAAAGCATGTTAAATCTTCAATATTTAAAACTGTATCACTGAATTTTTCAATAGCATTTTCCAACATTTTTCCTACTGACAAATATTCCTTTTTCGGAAGTGAATAAACCAAACGATTATATAATTCTCCCCATGAATACAAATTAGGCTTACTTTCTTTTATCAATGTATCTTGTATGCTTGTCCAGTTTATTTGCCGTACAAATTCTCTATGTAGCTTAATATCTGTATTTATCAAAGTGTTAATAAGCCGAGAATATGCATATGCAGTTTCAACTATCTGCATTTGAATCCATTCAAGAAATACTTTTTTATGCTGTAAAAAAAGTATTTCCCATTTTCTCGTATGGTGTGTCAAACACCTTTTCTATAAAATATGCAATCCCCATTCGTTCTTCAGGAAGTATCTATATTACTTATATCCTTCAATATTGAAATAATCATTTTCTCAGTAATAAAATATTTAGCCGTATTATAAAATGAACTATACCCTAACATTCCGTTGCATAACCACATAACAAGCCCCAAAGGAGAAAAAATATTTTTCTATAGATTCCTTTTCTATAAAAAACTTAATAATACCTGTTTTACCTCCAGAACTATCTTTAAAAAAATAATGCGATAATTACCTTCGCGCTTTCCATATGTACAATACGTACATCGTCTTCTGAAAGCACAATCATTCTATCTACCAAATAACGCAAGTGCTTTGCTCCCATATTAATGAATCATCAAAACTTTTAATCCATTACATATCCAATTAAAATCCACTATGGTCTAATCCAAGTATTTGAAATACAGCAATTAGTTGCCACTAAAAAGATCACTATTATTATGTGAACAAATGGTTTGATAATGTTCTTTCATATTTGCCAGCCACCGCAAAATATAATTAATTGCCAGGTGTGACAGCTTCTTATTGCTTTTAAACGGCTTTCAATTGGATGATCAAAAAATTTATTCAACATTTTATCAAACTTATGCACAATCGGAACTATTTCTTCTTTTTTCTTTCACAAAATCAGAATAAATTAGTTCAATGCTTTATTCGTAAAGTAAATTGTATCCTGTTTAACAACCGGTAAATCGTCTTTGCAAATAAAATTTTTTTGCATTTGGTCTTGCCTGCCTCTTTAATGCATCAACTAATTTCTCCGATAATTGTTGTGCATCATCAATTATACACTACAATGACAACTCTGTATTGTCTCGAATACTTTTCGAATCAATAGTTTCTGTCTTTACATTGATACACCCTCCAACCATCGTGATAAAAAATCATAGGCCGCTTTGATAAATAGATATCGATTTTCCACATCCGGTTTCTCCTTCTATTACTGTAATCAACAATTGACAGTAGTTTTTTTATTTTTTCTACTTGAGGAAAACGAGGACACACCTCAACATCCGCCTGAGTTGCTGATATCCCATTATTGCATGAGAAATCTCGTTGATAAGAAAAAATCTATTTCTTCCCAAATCCCGGTATCGACCGGTTCATAATAAGTTTCCATTGTTTTAAACCATCGATTATTTTAAAATTTCTGTAATATGCCCACGTACTTTTTCATGATAAAACGTAAATTAGAGGATGTGAATATTCGATTGGTTTTGTCAATGTTACATGCCGGACAGGACGGCAAATAATTTTCAATTGAATCTACAACAAAACCTTTTTCCTGTAACTTATAAGGTACTCCCCTCACTTCATCATCAATTTTTTCTTTATTAGAGGGAATAATATGATCTATGTGCATATCACGTTGTTGAATTTTTCTCCCACAATATGCAACACTTTTCTTTTTATATGACTTGAATATAGCACGCAAATATGAACTATCTTTTTCTATATGGGTGAAACATTTCTTCACTCCTCCATCATAATTCTAATCAAAAATTTCAAATCATTTTCATCTAATATAAATTTTAAATCATACGAAAAATATTCCAATGCTCTTCTTATGTTTTTCACAATACGTAACTGAAACGAAGCACAATAT
>VOFH01004167.1_pt1 | contig 17736 bp, 41 predicted proteins | sample 5384091 | NCBI WGS metagenome assembly VOFH01 (sample SAMN12384727, study PRJNA508395) | human gut metagenome | isolation source: healthy gut G | host: Homo sapiens
GACTACGAAAAGCTGATTGAGCAATTAAAAACAAAAAAGACGGGCTGTGGTGTTCTGTGCCTACAGAGAAGAAAAACTTGTCACTGACGCTGCCGACGCCCTCCCGCCCAGCTGCTACGGAAAACTGCGGGACGAACTGCGGGACGAAATGCGAGTCAGACTGGTATAAAGCTGTTGAAGCGGTCAGAGACTGAGCCGAGGTTTGAAAAAGGCCATGACAGGATCACCCGCCTGAAAACACTACGAGGACAAATGCCATGACTGCCCCATCGTCTGTGCAAAACGGAGATCATCAAGGCGCACGAGGAGTTGGAGCAGATCCAGTCCGAAAACAAGCGACTGAAAAACAAATTGTCAATTGGCACCTGCCGTTTGACGAGCCTGGAATCGGGAGCGGACAAGGCTGATGGCCGAAAATGCCGAACTGCCGGGCCGAACTGGAGCAGGTGAAGCGAAGAGGGAAAAGTTAAAGGTTTTAGAGGGAGGAGCAGAAGGGGCGGTTTATACCGGACATATATTTCCACTTACGGCCTATGATTGAAAAGTGGCACGGCCAGAAGGAGGACTGACATGGGAACTAGTAAAAAGTTAAGCCTTAAAGTGTATCGGCATAAGGAAAGGACGTTTTCTGCTCCGAAATTGGGGGCTTTGTGGTGGGGACAAGATTCTGATTTTACAGAGCAACAACTGATTTGATAAGAAGCAGTCAAAAACGTCGAGAATAGAACACATGAAGATTTTGAAAATTGGATGAGCCATTTAACGGAGAGCTTTATGTCAAGTATAAGAAAAAGCTTGATGTAGAGATTGATGGCTATACAGGACGTTGGAAAAAGAAATCAAACTTTATGTCAGAGACTTTGAAAGGTAATTTTAACGGAGGACTGACATGGAACGGCTGGGACATACTTTGACGGTGGGAAATGGCGGCTCAAAATCGGCGATACAGAATACAGCGGAAAAGCCGTTGACCGCCTCGCTGCCTACGAGGACACGGGGCTGGAGCCGAAGGATATAGTGGCCCTACCCGTCACCCGGATTTTGCTATTGCGGACTACTACAAGAGCCTTGGCCTTGATGGAACGCATCACCGAACTGGCCCAGGCGGACAGGGAGGGGCGGTGCGTGGTGCTGCCGTGCAAAGTCGGTCAAAAAGTAAAGGTTGATGTTCGCACGTGGGGAAACGTTTGGAACTAGCAAAACTGTTGAAAACAGGAAATTCCTGATTGAAAATAGTGGCTATAACAAAAACCAAAAAGCAAACACTTGTCAAAATTCGGGTTGAGCATAACGTAAGCTGGAAGCGCCCGACAGACGATACCCAGCAAGTGCCATCGGCAAAACCGTTTTTTTTGACCTGCGAAGAAGCCGATGTCGCACTACGGAGAGAGCAGGATGGTTAAAGTTTATGGTTGCAGTGATGATCTTGTAGAGATTGAGGCAGCACCTGCGAAAGAAGACGAAAATCGGCTGCTATGACCGAGACGTTTTGATTTACTTTGTCGATGGGACAGTTATCCGCGTCCATTACGGAAAACCTGGTTTAGGCGTTTGGAGAAAATCGTAGAGGAGCAAGGAAGCGCACCGCAAATCCTGACGGAATGCGAGGATGAGGACGCGGATATTTACAGTGACATATTTGAAATCTCGGCAGAGATACGGAAAGCAAGCAGGGAGCAGGAATGAAAGGAGTACATGAGAGGACGGCTGTCAAAAGATGAAATCTTTCTCGGGCAGTCTAGATTAATTATCCGCGGTTATTAAGCAAAAGAGACCTTAGAGCATCATCACATGGAGTTAATTTAATTTCCGGGAGGTTAGAGGAGTAGAATGCCAAAAGGACCATGGATTTGTGTGCGCCAGCGGCCGGCCCTCTGGTGAAGGAGTGCAAGGGGCGCTGAGACAAATTACAGCAAGACAGACACACCGGATGTGCGGCGTGAAAAAGCGGAGATCAAGCGAAATTCAGGAGATTCCAGCGTTTGTAGAACCGGCGGGACCGACTGGAGCTGCGGCTGGCTTTGTTCGGTACCGATGGAATATTCTACATTAACCTTTGATCGTGAGCACGAACCGCATAGCTTGGATGAGACGCGGCGGCGGTGGAAGTCCTTTCTTTACCGGCTTCGGAAATGGAGCGGAAAACGAGAGATTGATTATATTTATCTCATTGAGGGTCGACATGGAGATCATCGTTACCATATCCATGTAGTACTCAAGATAGTGAATTCCCTCCCGCTGTGGTGCGGTACCTGTGGCCATACGGCATGAATGTGGACGATCAGCCGCTGTTAAAAAGGGAAAAAAAGACAGCTATTCACGTCTTGCGGAATATATGAACAAAGAGAAATCAGATGGTGTAATGATACCGCTGGATAAAAAGCTCTGGGTTGTAGTCAATCACTGCGGCGGCAGCTGCCTCCGTTGGAAAAATGGTGGGATGAAAGCGGTGTTATTGCAATTCCTCCGGATGCTGTGGTTTTGCAGGAACAGCCTCCTTACAGAAATAGATTCGGATGTTAGGCCACCTATGCCAAATGGTTTCTACCGCCTTTAGAGGAAGCGCGCACGCGCGGGTACAAATCTTGGAATAGAGTTGAATAAGTGAAGAAAGTGAGGGAAAGCCGTTGCAAAAGAACCAGACCGTGCTAAACTAATCACAAAGAATGGATGGGTTATCTGTCCAGTGTGGGAAAGGAAAAATCCTCAAGCTCGCACCAGACACAACCTGTTACCATGTGCCGCGCAAATGTAAACGCTGCGGGCATGAAACGCTTGTGAATATCAGCGCCTTGAGCCAGCGTCCACAGAGACCAGCGCCTGAGCCATGAAGCACCCTGAGAGGTGTGAATGGTTCAGGCGTTTTTTTTTGTTTTGCCCGTGGCGATAGCACAGGGAGCACTTAACGCCAGAACAAGGAGGTACGAAGCATGGCTTGGAGTGGTTACAAGTCCCGACGTTGGCGGCGTATGCGGCTGGCGGTACTGCGCAGATGGCTACCGCTGCCGGGAGTCCGCCAGGTACGGCAAGCGGGTAGAGGCTACGACCGTACATCACGTTTGGCCTGCCGAGGATTATCCGGAATATGCTTGGGAACTTTGGAACCTGATCAGCCTATCCGAGAGCAGCATGATGCCATGCACGACCGGCGCACCGGCAGGCTGACAATGCTGGGAGAGTCCTGGCGCCGTAGAATATCACAAGTTGGTCCAATTGCTTGATATCTCGCCTTCGGACCGGGGGCGGAACTCTTCCGACGGCGGGAAAATTGGCGGAGGGGTTCGCGGGCGCGATGCGTGGGATCAAGAAACCGCCCGCATGACGCAGACGGCGCAGGCGCAAACGACACGCCCGGCGCGGCAGGCCGTGTCCGAATCCGGACAAAAATCCACAGCGTGAGGGAGGATGCGCATGGGCCGAGAGGCGATGATCCGGGCGGACATGGAGCGTGGGCACGTACAGCCCTATTTTGAGGGCACCATCCGGCAGCTGGCCAAGACGGGCGGGAACTGTCCAGGGCAGAAAAGACCTGGCGGGGAAAACGGCGGACAGATGGTGTCGGAGCTGGTGAATAAAACCGGTGGAAAGTATACCGCAAAGGACCCACACTATGCGGTGGTGGATCAGCTGCGCAAAGATGTCCAGGCCCTGCGCAATCAGCTGGGACTGACACCTACCAGCCTGCGCCGTGCCAAGCAGGAGGCCTCCCATAACCAGGGAAAAGCCGGCTGGATGAGCTATTGGAAGAGGCCCATGATTATGCGCTGGAACACGCGGCTGCATACCAGGCCGAGGTGGATGCCTATGTGGAAGCGTGTATTTCCGGGGGAGGCCAATGTCTGTGTGGAAATTCGTCAGGCGTGTGAGCGGTACCTGCGGATATTCAAAATCCAAAGTGGGAGTTCCGCACGGGACCGGCCAACGAAATTATTGCCATCGTTGAGACCACGATCTGCCACCAGCAAGGCGAATTCCTGGACGCCACACCTCTGCGGGGGACGCCGTTCTATCTGCTTCCATACCACAAGTTCATTGTGTATAACATCATGGGTTTTCTATATAACGGGTACACAGGAGCGGCGTTTCAAGGAGGCTCTGGACTTTATCCCAAGAAAGAACATCAAGACCACCTTTGCAGCGGCCCTGGCTTGGGGCGCTGGGACTCTACGAGAGCCAGTCCGGGTCCAAGGTTTACGAGGTGGGCGGCGCTCAAGCCAGGCGCTGGAGGGGTTTGACTTCCTCCGGTACAACCTGAAACGGCTCCACGTGACGGTGGATGACGACCCGGAAAACGGCCTGCGGATTATCAACAACAACATGGAGCGGTCCATTACAGGCGATGTGGGGAGGATGGATTCCTATCCATTAACGCCTTAGCCGCCAGTGTGGACAAGCAGGACTCCTTTAACTGCAATATTGTGATTGCCGACGAGATGCACACCTACAAAACGCCGCTGCAATACCAGGTGCTCAAGGACGCGACAAAGGCCTATACCAACAAGCTGGTCATCGGCATCAGCTCCGGCGGTAAGCTGGCCACCGGATTCTGCGCGCAGCGTGTGGAATACGGCAGGAAGATTCTCAGCGGAACGGTAACCGGCGATGCGGCGGACAGCGTCTTTGTCTTTATTGCAGCGGCGCCCCCGGAACTGACAGCGGTGAGGTGGACTATACCAACCCCGTGGTGCTGGAGAGCTGTAACCCTGGATGGGGGAAGAGCATCCGGCCCCAGGAGATGATCAACGACGCCCAGCAGGCCAGGACGACCCGCAGCTGCGCACCGAGTTTTTGCAGAAATCCCTGAACGTGTTCACCGCGGCCCTCAACGCCTGGTTTGATATTGAGGAGTTCCGGCGCAGCGACCAGAGATATGATTGGACGCTGGAGGAACTGCGCTGCCTGCCCGTCAAGTGGTACGGCGGAACGGACCTCTCAAACTTCACGATCTCACGGCAACCTGTCTCTTCGGCCATTACCGGGGTGTGGACATTATCATTCCGCACTGCTGGTTCCCGCGGGCGGCGGCATCCAAGGCCAATGAGGATCAGATTCCCCTGTTCGGATGGGCGGATGACGGATGGCTGGATCTCTGCAACGACAATGTGCTCAACCACAGCGATGTAGTCAAGTGGTACATGGCCCGCCGGAACGAGGGGTTCAAAATGCGTCGGATCGGACATGACCGGAAATTCTGCAGAGAGTACTACCTGGAAATGAAGCGCCAGCGATTCCCCATCAAGGACCAGCCGCAGCTTTTTACCAGGAAGAGCGAGGGCTTCCGATATCTGGAGGCCAGCGCAAAGCGGGGAACGCTCTATTACTGCCACGCGGAACCCTTTTGAGTACTGCGTCCAGAATGTCAGGGGCATTGAGAAGGCGGACGATATGGTGATGTATGAGAAGCTTGCTCCGAACCTCCGGATTGACGTGTTTGACTGCGCGGTGTTTGCAGCCTGCACCTATCTGGAGGACCTGGAAAGCCGCGGCCGGGGCAGCGGATGGTTCGAGAGCGAGCCGGAAAAAGGAGGGAATGCCCCATGAAAAGACGATTCCCGCCAGGAGAGCCGGCGGGACAATGAAAAAGCGGACGGCCCTCTCCGCCTGCATGATGCCGCTGGACCTATGGGAAAGCCTGAGTCCGAAGGTACACTTCTCTGGCGGCCAGCCCGGATGTGGCTGCGGCGGCGGGCGTGATTGCCGACGTGATCAGCTCCGCGCCGATCTATCTGATGCGCAACACAGCGGATGGAGACGTCCGGGAAAAAAGCGAATTGAGCCGGTTTATGGATATCCATCCCTACTCTCTGGGGACCCGAAAGACCTTGATCTCGTGGACCATTATGACGTTGCTGACCAGCGGAGAGGGAATGCCCTTTGTATTGCCAGTGACCCAGGGAGGCTACCTGAGGACCTCCTTCCCATGCCGGGGGCCGCTGCCATGGAGTCCGGCACCGGAAGCTATACGATCCAGTGGCAGGGAGGGAGTCTCTCCGGACGATATTTGCACTTTGTATTCCGGCCGACATGGTTCGACGGCCGGGGCGTCCGCGTCCAGCTTGCTGAAAAACCTGCGGCAGTCGGCGGCCACCACCAACGCCTTTTTGAGCAACAACTGGAAGCCGTGAGTTTTGAAGGTGGACGCGCTGGCGGATGAGTTTTCCACCGGCGGGACGGAGAAAGCTAGTGGAGAGTTACATTGCGGGGCAAAAGCAGGAGACCCCTGGGTGATCCCAGCAGACCTGATGGAGGTTGTTCAGGTCGCCTTTGAGCCTTGCCGACCTTGCCATCAGCGACAATGTGACGCTGGACAAGCGGACCGTGGCGGCGGCCTTCGGCGTGCCTCCCTTTTTGATCGGCGTGGGGGATTACAACCAGGATGCCTATAACAATTTTATACGGCGCACCGTGATCCCCATTGCCACCGGCATCCAGCAGGAGCTGACGAAAAGCTGCTGCTCTCATCAGATCGGTATTTCAAATTTTCCACCAGAAAGCTCTATGCCTACTCAGCTTACGGAGCTGGCACGAGTGGGAGACGATCAGTATATCCGAGGGATCATGTCTGGCAATGAGGTTCGGGACTGGCTGGACCTCAGTCCGGTCAAGGGGCTGGACGAACGGGGTGATCCTGGAAAACTACATCCCTGCCGGCATGGTGGGGGAACAGAAAACTGAAGGAGGCGGAATGATATGGAACGATTCCACCGGCAAACACGCAGTCTGCCGCAGCGGTTCGAGACACGGGAGGCTGGGGATGGAGCGCTGTATATTGAGGGCTATTTTCGCCGTGTTTAATTCCCCATATGAACTATGGAAGGAGCAACGGAGATTATCAAGCCCGGGGCCTTTTCTGGCTGCTTGAGCCAGGATGTGCGGGCCCTTATCAACCATGACACCACGCTGGTGCTGGGCCGGACAAAAGCCGGAACCTTGACCCTCAAGGAGGACAGCCGGGGCCTTTGGGGTAGCATCCAAATCAACCGGGACGACGTCGACGCCATGAACCTCTATGCCCGTGTCCAGCGGGGTGACGTGGACCAGTGCTCGTTTGGTTTTGAGATTGAGCGGGAGACCTTTGTGGACCTGGGTGGCGGCGCTACCGGTGGGAGATTGAATCCATCAATCCGCTGTATGAGGTGACCGTCTGCACATTCCCGGCCTACGAGGAGACGGGAGTCTCCGCCCGAAAACACCAGCTGGAGGATATCCAGCGTCGGCAGGCGGAAGCTTGGCGGGAGAGTATGAAAAAACGAATCGGAGGAAATTGACATGGCACTGAAAGTATTGATGCTGCGGAAGAAACTGACAGATCAGCAGACGGCACTCCGGTCCCTGGAAGAGGCGGCGGAAGGATATGCCGCCAGGGAGGCGGAGCTGGCTGCGGACATTGAGTCGGCTTCCAGAGCGAGGAGGAGCGATCCGTTGTGGAAGCGGCGGTCACCGCCTTTGAGGAGGAGCGGGACCAGAACACCCAAAGCCAGGAAGAACTCCGGAGCGCCATCGGCGCGCTGGAGGAGTGGAAATTCGGACGGCGGAGAACGCCGCCAAACAGGCCCGGGCGGCGCAGAGCGCCGGAAAGCCGGAGACAAGAGGAGGAGAAAAACCTATGGGAACGACAGAAACCCGCACCAGCTTTTTTCAACATGACCGTTCAGCAGCGCGATGCCTTTCTGACACGGGAGGATGGCCGGATTTTAACCCGTTTACGGGAGATGAAGGGACAGACCCGAGCGGTCAACGGCGGAGCTTGGCATCCCCACGGTGATGCTGGACCTGCTGAGGGAGAATATTGGCCGCTTCTCCAAGCTGATCAGCCGGGTACGCTACCGTCCGCGAAGGGCAAGGCGCGGCAGAATATCGCCGGGACGGTTCCGGCTGCGGTATGACCGAGGCGGTGGCCAGCCTCAACGAGCTGGAGTTGAGCTTCACCCAGATTGAGGTGGACGGCTACAAGGTGGGGCGGATATCTGGCCATCCCCCAACAGCACCCTGGAGGATGACGACAACCTGGGTCTTGCAGCAGAAGTCATGGACATGCTGGGGCAGGCCTTGGGCAAGGCCATTGACTGGGCTATTGTCTACGGCACCGGCTCCAAGATGCCGGTGGGTTACATGACCCGACTGGCAGCCCAGAGTGAGCCTGCTTGTGGGGCAGCAACCAGGGAGACTTTACGGACCTGCACACCACCCATATCCTGAAACTGGACGCCTCCTCTGCCAACGGTGTGGATTTTTTCCAGAAGCTCATCGGTGCTTTGTCCGCAGCGGACCCCACCTATTCCCAGAGTGGGGAACCCACCTGTGATGAATCGAAAACCCACATGGACATTCTGGCCCGAGCACTGGCATTCAACGCCACCGGCGCACTGGTGGCGGGGATGCAGAACACCATGCCGGTGATCGGCGGCCTAATCGTGGAGATTCCAGGCTTGCCGGATTATGAGATTTCGGCGGTTTCCTGGATGTGTATACGCTGGTGGAACGGGCCGGGGCTAATATCCGCAGCAGCGACATTCCGCTGATGATCCAGGATCAGACGCTGTTTGTGGCTACCCAGCGCATGGACGGAAAGCCCGCAGTGGGCGAGGCTTTTGTAGCAGTCGCTATGACAACACCGAGGTGACAACCACCCACGACTTTGAGCCAGATTACGCCAACAGTGAGCTGGGAATTTTGACAGTGACATCCGCAGCAGGCACCGCAAACGGACAGACCAAGCTGACCATTGCCGGTAACACGCCGGATGCGGCGCTGAAAGTCAAGGTCGGCGCGCAGCCCGCCATGGTTCAGATCGGCATGAAGCCCGGAAAGACCTGGGTGGCCTATACCTCCGGTACAGACCTGACGGCGGCCACCGGAACCTATGCCACGGTGGTAGAACCAGACGGCGCCGGGAAGATGGTCAAGGCAGGGTCTACTGTAGTGACCGCCAGCGGGTGCCTGATGAACCAGAAAGGAGGCCGCAGGAATGGCGCAGCTTGACAAATTGACGATGTCAGGCGGATTTGAATATGCTCAACCGCCCCCTGAGCGGGCGGCTAGCGCTGGAGCAGCTCCTGGAAATTGCGGCCTCGGATTACCCAGCGGGAATTACATTAGAGGACACACCGGGAGATGCTCAGCTGAAGTGGAATACGCCGCGTGGATGTATAAGCTGGGCGAACTTTACAGGCAGGCGCTCAGATGCCGGAATTTCTTCGCCTAGATTTAAATGACCGTCTGGCGCACGAGAAGATGGGGGCAGTGATGCGGGCGTACACCTTTGACGAGATCGTGACACTGACCTCCGTGGACGAACCACCGGAGAGGAGACCAGCCGCCGCAGCTATGCGGACGTAGCATCGGTTCGGGGAACGAAACCTATCAGGCCATGACCGTGGGCCTCAAGCCGGAGCTGATGATCGTTCTGCCAGACTGGGACAACGATTATCATGGGGGAGCAGCGGGTGGAGTGCCGTGGCAACCTCTATCGGGTGCTCGGGCCTACAAGACCATGACCGGCGGGCGGAGCTGACGGTGTACCGGCTGCGTCCTGGCGTGTCCGATTCGGACACATTCCTGTAAGAGAAGAAAATGGACATTGACGAGATCATCAAGGCGGCGATGGAGCCGCTGGTACCGGTGTGTGTAATCGACGTGTACGGCGGCAAGGCGGAGGAATTTGTGGTCTACACCTATACAGAGACACCGTTGGACGTCGGAGACGACGTACCGCACGCCATTCGTTACACGGTGCATCTGCACTGGGTATTTCCCTGGCGGCCTGGGATTACAGCGACCCCAGAGGTGAAGGATAAGAAAAAGAAGATCAATCGCGCTCTGGTGAAAGCGGGACTTACCTATCCCACCGTGACCTCTGCCGGAAATGATCAGTGGGCGGAGCTGGTTTTTGAAACGGAGTATTTGGATGGCAACGTTTAACGCAAAGGGCATTGAGGGGCTATCCTCTCCATGGAGGAGTTTGCCGCAATTCCGGACTCCGTGGTGGATGAGATGCTGAACGCGGCTGGCACCGTGGTGGTTCGGCACCATCAAGCGAAGATTCGCGCGCCTAGGCCTGGTGAAAACCGGGAAGCTGGTAGACAGCATTGAGGCACACTCAAAGGCTGGCAGCGCGAAAAATGACTGGAAACGTTACGTCTTGGTTTACCCCACCGGACGTCACCACACCTATCAGAGCCGGGTTGTGACCAGACAGTATGCACGATCCAAGTCTGGAAGGACCTATACCAGGGGCGGCGGAGCCAAGGTAGTGACCAACTCCGAGGTCGGATTTGTACAGGCTTATGGCGCGCCGAGAAGGGGCATTCATGGAACCGATTGGATGAATCAGGCGAATGAAAAGGCCGCGCCGGAAGTAGAGGCAGCGGAGTTTGCGGTCTATGACCGCTGGCTGGAAATCTTTAGATTTGTAAAGGAGAAAGAATATGGCGAAATATGGAGCGAAATACCTGCAGTGGGCACCGTTTGCCGCAGAAAATCCGGATGCACTGGAGACGGCTTTCCCTAAGTATCGGGGACCCGATTTCCCTGGGGGCGCTGGTCAGCGTGACGGACACCCGACCTTTAACGAGGCGAAAATGTATGGAGACAATGCCTTGAAGGAGCATGTCAACGAGTTCAAGGAGTGCGGCGTTGCGGTGGAGCTGACGGATTTGGCAAACAGCGTGGCCAGCGCGGTGCTGGGGGCGACCATCAGCGAAGAGACGGAAAACGACTTGGAATTTTCCGCAGACAATGCGCCTTATGGCGGACTTGCTTTCTACATCAACAAAATGGTAGACGGCGTGAAGTCCTACCATGGTATCTATTACCCGAAACTCAAAGCGTCCATGCAGGGGACCGCGTATACCACCAAAGGAGATTCCATCACTTTGGCCGGAGGATCGCTGAATTTCACGGCGGCCGCCCGGATGAACGGAAAGTGGAAAGTGAGTCCGACGACTTCCCAACGGAGGCGGGAGCCAAGGCTTGGGTGGATAAAAAATTGTCAAAGCGGTGGCGGGATGACGCCGCTCCCATTTACCTGGAGGGGCAGGAGCTGCACCTGCTGCTCAACGGCGCGCCCTCTTTGATATCTTTGACCGCTTTGGGGCAAACGCGGAGATTCAGGAACTGATTGCCGGCAGCAGCCGGAAGTCTTTGGAGAATACCTGCTGGATTCTGGCGAAGCTGGCGGAACAGGGAGAACTGGCCCGCCGCTTCCTGGGATTTGAGCGGAGACGCCGCCCATGGAGCAGGAGCTTCTCACGCTGATGACACCATGGAAATCCTCTGGCGCGGCTGGCTATCACCCGAGCGGTGTGGCTTGGATTTGACATGCGCCATCAGGACCCGGAGGAATATGTGGACCTCGGATTGCGGGAACTTCAAAAAAACGGCATCCAAACAGACCGGATTCAATATTTTCAACTGGCTACGCAGTTTCTTCACCTCTCTGTGCGGGAGGCGCAAGTGCTGACCGTTGGTGAAATGGCAGACCTGGTGACCCTGGAACTCGGCGGAGGGGCCTGAAACGAGAGGAGAAGTAATCCATGGCAGTACGCACCATCTCCACCTCCATCAAATTGGATGGGGAACAGGAATTTAAAAAGCAGATGTCCAGTGTCAACTCTGAGCTGAAAACGCTGAAATCGGAAATGGCTCTGGTCACATCAGAGTTTAAAGGACAGGAGAACTCCGTGGACGCTCTGACGGACAAGAACCGCATCCTGCGGCAGCAGTATGACCAGCAGGCGGAAAAAGGTCCGGGCGTTGCAGCAGGCGGTGGCGGATTCGTGGACGCCTATGGAGCGGCAGACCGGAAAACCGACAGTATCAGAGACAGCTTAATTATGCTAGATTGCGCTCAACAATCTCAACGAGGAGCTACGGCAGAATGAGAAGTATCTGGACGAGGCCCGCAGCAGCGCGGACAGGGCGGCCACTTCCATTGATGAATACGGCCGGAGGATTTAAGCAGGCGGCGCAGGAGAGTGGGGGGTCAGCTCTCTTCTCCTTCAAAAGGACTGGATGATGCCATCGGTAAGCTGGGGTCCCTCAAGGGCGCTGGTGGGCGGCGCAGCAGTGGGGGGCGGTCGTGGCCGGGGTGCAGGCTGTGACCGACGCTATCACAGAAGGTGGTGGACGCCTCTGAGGAGTACCGGAAAGTTATGGGACACTAGAGGTCTCCTCGCAGGCGGCGGGCTATACCACGGAACAGACGGCCCAGACCTATGAGCGGCTGTATTCCGTCCTGGGCGACAACAGACGGCAGCCACCACGGCCAACCTGCAGGCCATTGGACTGGAGTCAGGAAGAGCTGATGCAGATCCACAGATGCCTCTATCGGCGCTTGGGCCCGCTACGGAGACTCCATTCCTATCGACAGCTTGGCAGAGGCCATCAATGAGACCATCCAGGCGGGCCAGGTGACAGGCAACTTTGCCGACGTGCTCAACTGGGCGGGTACCAGCGAGGACGCTTTCAACACCCAGCTGCAGGCGACCAGCAGCTCCACGGAGCGGGCCAAGCTCGTTTTGCAGGAGCTGGCCCGCCAGGGACTTGCGGAAGTCGGACAGGCATGGAGGGACACCAATGCGGATATCGTGGCGGCGAACGATAGTCAGCGGCGCTTTGAGGCGGCCCAGGCGGGCTGGGGGAGAGCCTTTCTCCCGCTCCGGGACAAGTTGCGAGATATCAGTGCATCGGAATGCTGTTTCTCTCAGATTTTGTTGATGGCGCTTCCCGTGCGTTTGACAAATTGGGAGAAGTCGCAGATCAAGCTGCAGAGACCATCGGAACTGGACTGGAAAAGATGCTCGGCATCTATGGGAAGGTCTGGGATAAAGAACAAATGATGTGGGTGGATGCGCCCAAAGCTATCCAGGAAAAACGGCAGCCATAGAGGAAAATGCGGAGCAGACCGAAGAGCTCTTGAAAAACACTGCGGATATGCAGGTTACAACGGAGGCCCTGACCGGGGCAGAGTCCCTCCTGAACAAGGCTCTTTCGGAACAGGCAGAGAAAAAACACTGAGTGTCGATACGACGCTTGCCCTGATTGACGCCGGGTATACAGCAGCCATTGTGATTGACCAGGAAACCGGCGCTGTTACGCTGAACAAAGAAGCCTACATTGCAATTGCAAAGCCAAAATTGACGATCAGATCGCATCTCTGGAAACCCAGCGGACCAGTGTGCAAACGCTTTGGCAATGAAAGAGCCCTCATGGCCACGGAACTTGGAAAATCTATTACAGTGCCGCAGAAGCAAGACAAGCGCTGGAGGGACAGAAGATATCCTACAGCGCCCAAATTGCAGCGCTGAATCAGCTGAAAAAATCCATTGGGAGCTATCAGGCAGCAGCCTCATCTGCGGCCAAGACCAGTGCGGCGGCATCTCAAACGGCCAAGACACAACCGGAAAAGGACCTGGAGACTTTCCGTGATTTGACCTCAGAGCTGGATCACTTGCGCACCATGGACAAAATCTCAGAGCAGGGTATTACGATAAACTGTCTGAATACCGTGACAGGTATCTCACGGAAGAAGCGAACGTAGAGGAATATCGGAAAGTTACAGAGCAGATTTATAAATACGACAAAGCGCTTTCTGAAAGGAAGCGGAACTTTGGGAGGACCAGACAGAAGCTTTGGCGGAAGAACTGCAAGATCGATGTAGATACCATTCTAGACCAGCAGAAAGAAATGGCGGAAACCCTGGCGGACTATGGAGACCTATTCAAAATTGAGGATGACGAGATGTCCCTAGAGAGCCTTCAGGAGCAGATTGACGCTATTGGACGCTATGAGGATGCCCCCTCTCGCAACTAAAAGAGCGCGGAGTTGCTGCGGGCTTGATGGACGCCGTTTTGGGGATGGATGTGGACGAGGCAACGCAGTATACGGAAAGCTACTGTCCTCTGACAGATGAACAATTTGAATCCTATAACAGCTTATGGGAAGAAAAAAAACAACAGCGCGCAAAGAAGTAGCAGAGGTTCTATGCCGACCAGTTGGACGCCCTCCTAGAAACGGAATACAACGATAAGCTTGGGGGAAACACTCAGCGAATTGACTGGGACGGCTTTCCAAAGCGGCCAGAGCACCGCGCAGGGATTGATTGACGGACTTGCCAGCAAAAGAGCCGGCGCTTTAAAAGGCCCAGGAAATGATGAATCAGATTTCCGGGATTTTGAATAATGCGCAATCTGGCACCGAAACTGATGTGGACGGCTCCCATGCAATGGGACTCGTATGTTCCATGGGACGGTTATATCGCCCAGCTTCATCAGGGGGAAAGGGTACTCAGCGCAGCAGGCCAGGGCGCTGGACACCATTTCCGCCGGCGCGATACGGCAGCCCTCCGTCGTCACGGCGGAGGACCTGCGCACGACCACAGCCTCTGCAATCAATGCCCTGGGGACGCTGGGAGCATCCAGCGGTGGGCGATATATCATTGAGCTTCGCATGGACGTTAATGGAAGGAATTTTATCGAGACCATTGAGGACTTCGGACAGTGAACCGGGAAAAGCCGGAGGTGTTGGATGATTAAACAACTGATCCTGGATGGAATTCTGCTTCGGAGGCCAGCGGCGACAAATTTTCCTGCTGGGAGGACGCTGACCCGGCAGGTAAGCGTATGGTGGACAGGTCGGGTGGTGTGGAAAGCCTAGAACCCGGAACCCCGGATATGGAGGGCCAGCTAGCTACTGACTACATGGGAAACGAAAAGCTCCGACAGGTCCCTGGAGGTTCTGCGCCGTGGCGCACCGTTTCCAGCCTCTGTGCTTCGGATAACCAGGGACGAACTGGTGGCAGTATTTTTTATCTGCGAAAGCCTCACAAATCCAAGCTACGCGTTTTTCTGCGAACGGCGTGGGGTTATGGCACAATCCTGGCGTTTACCATCAGGGAGGAGGAACCTCATGCAGGCTAAATCCAAGTCCTTTCGGACTGCTGTAGTGGGAAGTCCCCGCCGGATTGAGATTTTGACCGTGGTGGATATCTCAGACCCGGACATTCGATACGGTGCGTTTCGCCGACAGCATTGCACTTGGTCAAATCCAGGAAGGAGCTGCGTGACAAGGTTTAGATCCTCCCGCCCGATATGCAACACTGGAACCGGGAAGGTGGATTCTGGATCAGTCCTTTCAGATATTTCCGAGCGACTATCAGGTTTCGGAGCCGATAGGACACAGCAATGACATTCCTTGCGGGAAGGATGGCCGCTGGCCGGAGGGAGAACCAGCATGGGTTCAGACCACCTTTTCCGTGTCCGTGTAATACAGGCGCTGAGTCTGTTCTTCTCCACGGACCCGGCGGATGGGATTCCCGTGGATTTCAGTGGAGGTGCTGGTGGACGGGCGTTGCCTATTACACAAAACCATCACCGGGAATACTGCCACAGAAATTACGCTGGAAGGCTTTGCGGTCTATACGCCGGATGCCGTCCGGGTGACAGTGACACAATGGAGTCTACCGGGGCGGCGGTTGCGGATGGTAGAGATCATTCGGGCGTATACGAGCGGTGGAGCGCCGGATGCTGGCCTCTTTCCTGCACGCAGCAGGGGGACTCTCTGTCTGTCCCTTCCCTATGGCACGCTGGAACTGACCATTGACAACCATACCCGCCGCTTTGAACCGCGTAGCAAAACGGCGTATTCAGTCCATCGAAGAGCGGGGGATTGGAGGTCTATATCGGCGTCCGGTTAACGGTCCCGTAGAGAGGTGTAAGCTGGGCGTATTCTATCTCCGGCGACGGCTGGAAAACCGGCGACAACGCCATGACCATTGCATGGTCCATGGTGGATATCATTGGCCTTTTGGCAGACAGGACCTTTGCCACCCTTCGCTGCCAACCACTCTCTGGCTGGCGCTGGTGGCGCAGCTGGGGAAAATTTTAAGAGTCGGTCATGTGGACCCCCAACTATGCCGATGCGCCGGTTACTGCCAACGATGACGGATGTCACCGGCAAGAAGATGCAGGAAATCCTGCGATGGGTCTGTCAGGCCTCGGCACCTGGCCGGGCGGATGCAGAAACCGGGGACCTGACCGCGGCCCCTGTGGAATGTGGGAAACAAGGTGACGCTGGACAACTTGGTGAACTATCACCATGCCGGGCAAACCAGTCTCTGGCGGCACTGATTTTCACGCTGTCAGACGGGACAGTTTGTGGTTTCTGGAAACGCCACCAGCAGCGAAAAACAGTGAATATTCGAAAATCCCTTCCTTCACAGCCGGGAACAGGCGCTGACGGCTGCGCGGCTGATCCTCTCATGCTACGGGGGAAACCTGTTTGAGACCACTGGTCGTGGCGATCCATCCAGCAGATTGGAGACGTGGACACTATTTGGCTGGACGAGGAGAGTCAGGCCACTACAGCGCGGCGGATGATGCAGCAGTTTGCCTGCAAAATGGTGTGCTGCAAACTGCCAGGCAAGCTTTTACAGGCGGACGGCGCCTATCTCTTCGAGTGCTTCGCGGTCATCCGTCAAAGCGGCCGGTGGAAAGCCCCCGTCGTTACGGTGTTGCGCGTGGTCCTTGGTTCCGGTGGCCAGGGCGGTGGCCGTGAGGCAAGATGGTTTGTAGGAGGAAGCGGAAATATTCCAGGAGATGGAACCACCTCCGGGTATGGAAAAGGGCTGGACAGCCCAGGGCAGCAGGTCACAGTACAGGGTCATCAACATCAACCCGGAGCAGGAGTTTGATGTGGTTCTCAGGGAAGGCGGTGCTCCTGGCAGTACGTATGGACAGGCCGACTATGGGTGGAAGACCACCATGACCGCCCGGTGGCATCCTATTCCAGCGCCAGGGAACACTCTATGAAAACGGCTACACGGATATTGCCAACGGGCAGAGCTTTGCCAATCGGTGTTGCGGCCCAGATGGAGGGTAGCGGTGACGGCGGCGCGGGCGGGAAGGTGGAGAGCCGGGGAGTCGGCTATTGGGACAATTATTTTTTGGCCTGATGGCCGGCCTAAAGGCTGGGACTTTGTCGCAGTAAAAACCCGGTCCGGAAAACCCGGAGTCACTGGGGCCACGGGGTTTGCGATGGTGACATGGGAGAAGCCGGCGTGATGTGTCCAAATCTGATACCGAGGGGTAGCTATGGGAGCCTATCATCGTAACCGCACAATTCGATCCCAATCCGGCAGGGGAGGGGCGTGACGCTGGTTATTTGCCCTGGATGCGAGACCAGCCGGCGGGGTAGTCCATCAGTCCGGGAGTTCGGGCCGGGGAGAAGTGTAGTCCATGGCGATTATACAGGTGCAGCCCAAGTCAACGGTATCTGGTAATGCCTGACACGATGCAGCCCAGCGGTGCTGGCGAAATTCCGGCGGGAGGACACTCAGATCAGCCAGGAGGCTGGTACAACGTGACAGTGGGCCTCAACGATGCCGGCAACACCGCCTCAATTGACGAGGGAGTCGCTTTCGTCCCTGCGGCTGGTAGTCAAGGACCTGAGCCGCCCCTACAGTAACGCTGATTTCCCCACCACAGGGATTTTGACTACAGCTGCCGTCCATCATCGCAGACCTGACGGACGAAGCTCCGGGGTGGACATCACTACTCTGTGGCAGTGATATCGACGGAAAATGAGTCGAGCTTGTCACTAGCAAGAGGCCATTGCGGGCGACTGCGAATACGATTTCACCGACGTTGGCGGATGGGCTCCATACGGTAGATATCGCTAGTCAATGACCAGGATAACTACGGGGACGCTTGAACTTCTGTATACCGTAGACACCGGTGC
>VOFH01002806.1_pt1 | contig 17725 bp, 35 predicted proteins | sample 5384091 | NCBI WGS metagenome assembly VOFH01 (sample SAMN12384727, study PRJNA508395) | human gut metagenome | isolation source: healthy gut G | host: Homo sapiens
TATAGCCATACACAAGTCCTGCCTGCATACTGGTAGGGGTATTTTTTGTCAGAATGGTTTTTGGTTTTTGATTTCGATTTCTGGAAGCTTGGCAGCCTGTGACCACATGGCCTGTGCTCCGGTTTCAATACCAAGGGTAATCACTCCAAATTCAAAGTTGCCTTTTTTCATCGACATAATCAAACGTTGTCATTGTGCCAAAGTCAACAACAAGGCAGGGACCTCCATATTCATAAAGGCACCTGCCGCATCAACGATACGATCAGATCCCTACAGCTTTTTGGATTTTCCGCTTTTACAGAGATTCCAGTTTTAATACCGGGACCTACGACGATAGGTTCTTTATGCATGTATTTGCGAATCCCGTTTAAAAAGAGTGCATGATTTTGGGAACGACACTGGAAATGATGACATCTTTGATTTGATCATAAGATACTTTGGAGGATGTCAAAAAGTTCATGATCATAAAGCCATATTCATCGCTTGTTCGCTTCATCTTGGTAGTCAAACGATAGTTTCCAATCAGTTTATCTCCTTTATAAATACCAACAGTGATATTTGTGTTTCCTATATCAATGACCATTAACATGAGACAGATGTTCCTTTCCTGTTTTCTTGTATTTCCAGCATTCTCAACAATATGGTTTTTCCAAGTTCATATTTGCTCATTAAACCAAGTTCTTCTGTTCCATTTTCCTGTAATAAAACAGCTACATTGGTATCGCCTTGAAAACCGGCACCTTCTGTTTTCAGATTGTTGGCTACGATCATATCGCAGTTTTTCTTTTTCCGTTTTTCCTCTGCGTTTTCCAGTAGATTTTCGGTTTCCATCGCGAATCCGCATAATACCTGCTCTGGCTTTTGTGGGCACCGATATAGGCAAGAATATCTTCATTTTTATGCAATGTCAATTCTAAGATATCTCCTGTTTTTTGATTTTTTCATTGGAAATATGTTCTACACGATAATCGCCAACGGCTGCGGCCTTAATAATAAAGTCTGCTTCTTCCATATGTTCTTTGATTGCCTGACTCATTTCATTTTGCACTTGTGATAGAAATCTTGTTTACACCATAAGGGGTAGATAAAAACCGGACCACTTTTACCAGTGTGACTTCTGCACCCATATTGGCAGCTGCTCTGGCAATCGCATATCCCATTTTCCCGGAAGAATGATTGGAAATAAAGCGAACCGGATCCATCGCTTCCTGTGTAGGTCCTGCACTGACAAGCATGTTTTCCTTTTAATTCCGAAGATTCATGTAAAATATCTCTATACGCTCTTCAATAAGCGCAATATCCTGCAGTTTTCCTATTTTCCGCTGTCTCCACACGCTAAATATCCATCGGCAGAGTCGATGATTTCAAATCCAAACTCTTTGCATAACTTCAAATTGTTTTTGCGTGATGGGGTTTTTCATACATATTTGTATTCATTGCCGGACAGATGACTTTTTTGGGCATGTTGCCGCAAAGGAAAGTTGTTGTTAACATATCATCCGCAAGCCCATGTACGATTTTTGCGATGACATTGGCTGTTGCCGGTACAATGACAAAAATATCTGCACGTTTGGCAATGGATACATGTTTTACACTTCGATCTGCCACTTTTTCAAAAGTAGAAACCATGACATTGTGTTTTGTAAGAGATTCAAATGTCAAAGGGCAATGAATTCTGTTGCATTCTTTGTCATGATTACTTCTACGTCATATCCTTTTTTATGAGGTTGCTGGTAAGCTGTGCAGCTTTAAATGCCGCAATGCCACCGGTAACACCCAATACAATTGTTTTTTCATTTCCTGCACCTCTCATGTAGGATGTTTCCTAATATAATCTATATCATTATAACGCAATGTGAAAAACACGACAAGAAGTAGAATGTAAAAAATGAGAAAAAATTCACAAATAGAAAAGATATAAAATTATGATTGTTTTGATTTATAATAAGGATAGAAAGAAGGTGTTTGCATGCAAATACTGGAGGAGCGTTTTATTTCAGAAATATTACTAAAAAGAAAAGAGGATTCTCATAAAGGAACTTATGGAAAATGTTTGATGATTGGAGGAAGCGCACGCATGCATGGGGCAATTACTTTATGTGCCAAAGCAGCGCTTCGAAGCGGTATTGGTACCTTGACTTTATTTGTACCTTCCTGCATACGTGAAATAAATATCCATGAAGCTGGATGAGGCAATGCTGATTCCTGCTCCTTGTAATGAAGAAGGCTATTTTTCCCCCTTGAGGCTACATCTCTTTTAGAAAAGGAACTGTCACAGTTTGAGTTTGTAGTCATAGGAAATGGAATTGAAGAGGTATCAGGGCAAGAAAACTGCTGGAAACCGTTCTTTTCAGTCATCTTCCCTGTATTATTGATGGTGATGCCTTATATCTTCTAAAAGATTATAAACATCTTTTACACAGAGATGCTGCAGTCCTGTTAACACCACATCCCAAAGAACTTTCCTATCTAAGTGCCTATCCATTAGAAGAAATAAAAATTCATCGTGAACAAATTCTTGCTGTTTTCTGTGAAACGTACCCCAATGTATGTATCATCGCTAAAGATGCAAAAGACAATGATTGCCTATCAGAAAGATTTCTTTCTTAATGTCATAGGCAATCATGGACTTCTGAAAAGGGGAAGTGGCGATGTGCTGTGTGGAATATGTGCAGGCTTATATGGACAAGGCAAAGATATGAAAACAAGTGCAATATGTGGGGTATATGTACATGCGAAAGCAAGCAGATCTGTTAAAAGAAAGTATGTCTTGTACAAGCATGCTTCAAGTGATGTTATCGAAAAGTTATCCGATGTATTCTGCTTATTAGAAAGAGGGGAAATGTATGAAAATTAGACAGGAGAATAAAAACATAATTTTCATTCAGAAAAAGAAGTATCAAATTTATAAGGAACAGGATGCACATCCATTGTTTGAAGGTAGCGGGCAATGGAGTATAGAGGATAACGATCGTTTTGTGTATCGTATAGAAGAAGATGGAAATACTCGATTATGCAAATCCATTGCTGGAAAAATACACATATTTTAAATTTTCGAGATATTGGGGATATGAAACTCAAAATCATAAACAGGTACGATATAACTGTTTTTATCGAAGTGGGGCAATTGTCAGCGATGAAGAAGGATTTCCTATATAAAACAGTTAAATATTCAATCTGTACTGGATTTTTAGAAGTCATGGGAAATGGAACATTTAAAAGATGCACAGCTTGGATGGGAGTATTATCCAATTGGGGCAATCAAAAGAAATCGGAGAGTTACAGGGTAATTTTGATTTTCAATCGCTTTTTAGGACAAGTGAAACCAGAAGAATTAACATCCTATTTATTAAAATCTATAAACAGCTTCCTTTTCATAATAATGCCTATAAGAAGATGTTTTCTTTGCTTCTGGAAGAAAAAGTGCCTTTGTTGTTTCATTGCAGTGCAGGAAAAGATCGAACAGGGGTGGCTTCTTATCTAATCTTAAAACACTTGGGGTAGATGAGAAAACCATCATGCAGGATTATCTTGCCAGCAATTTTTATCGTGCGAAGGAAAATAAACAGATAGGTGTAAAAAGCAGGTGCATTAAAAGAGCAGGTTTTATACTTGATGATGGTACATGAAGAATGTTTACAGGCTAGTATGGATGAAATTAAAAAAAGATATCCTGATTTTAATACCTACCTGTTTAAAGAGTATGGTATTGATCAGATAAACTAGAGTTTTTAAGAAAACGTTATTTATATTGAGTTATTCGGGAAATACTTTTGAATAAAATCTTTATATTTTTATAGATACGATCATTGATATACAGGCAGATGGAGATTCCTTCCTCTTCCTGTTTTTCTTTTTAGAATATGGGCATGTTCTTTTAAATAAGAATAGATGTTATATTGTGTATAAGGCAGAAACATCTCTACTTTTTTTCTCAGGGAATAAGGTTTCTGTAATTTTTTGAATCAGGTAATCAACTTCTTTGTCATCTTTTGCGCATAGATACAAATGATGATCCTGTATTTGCGGGTGTGTATACGAAGTTTTATCGCATTTGTTGTAGATAATAAGCATTGGAATATCAGCAGAACCAATTTGACGCAAAGTATCCATGGTAATGTCGATATGCTGATTGTGCTGTTTACTGGAAGCGTCTACTACCTGTAACAGCAAATCTGCATAGCGGACTTCTTCTAATGTGGAATGAAAGGCTTTGATCAATTCATGTGGCAAAATGGGATATAAAACCAACCGTATCACTGAGTAAAAAAGAATGTCCATGAGGAAGCTGGATTTGACGAATAGAGGTATCCAATGTCGCAAACAGCATGTCTTTCTCTAATACCTTTTTTCTTCTTTTCCTTTGCAGTGTAAGAACACGATTTAAAATCGTAGATTTTCCCGCGTTTGTATATCCTACAAGAGCAACTAAAGGAAGTGCATTTTTTCTCTTGCCTTGCGTTGTGTTTTTCGCTGTGTCGCAAGTTTTAATTCTCTGTCCACTTCACTGATACGCGATTTAATTCTTCTTCGATCCAGTTCCAATTGCTTTTCTCCAGAACCTTTGTTGAAGCCGCTGCCTCCCTGTCTTGATAGCTGGGTATTAGAACCAATTAATCTAGGCAGCATCTTTTTTTAGCTGTGCACTTTCAATTTGCAGTTTGGCAGCAGGGATTTGGCACGTCTTGAAAATATCGCAAGAATCAATTCACTTCGATCCATGACAGGTACATGAAAGAGTGCTTCCAGATTGCGTATTTGTAAAGGTGTTAAGTCCTGATGAAAATAATATACGATATATCGCTATCCTGTAAGGCTTCCTGTATTTCAAGACATTTTCCACTGCCGATATAGGTTTTTAATGTAATGGACTTTAAAAGCTGTGAGAAGATAGCTTCAATTTGAAAATCACAGGCTTTTGCAAGCTCTAGAAACTCTAGTTCTTCCTCTTCTTTTTTTCTCTGTATCCGCAAAAACAACAAAAACTTTTTTCCATTATTTATTCTCCTGATGCATGGTATATAACAAGCATTTTTTAGTATAACACAAATAAAATAAAGAATTACAGAAAATATTATTGACCAAATGGTTAATAAAGCATACAATGAAATAGACCAGTTGGTCAATAATTTAGAAGGTGGTTTATTTGGAAAGAAAAGAACAAACACAACGAATGAAAGAAAAGATTATTGAAAGTGCGATTTATGAGTTTAATGAACATGGATATGAAGAAGCTTCGCTAAATCATGTTTGTAAGATAGGGAATATCTCGAAAGGGATTATTTATCATTATTTCAAAGATAAAGATGAATTATATCTATCTTGTGTAAAGGTATGTTACGATACGCTTCTGCAATACTATACAGATTATGTAAATACGCTGAAAAACGATGTGGATATCAAAGGATTGATGGAAGTTCGAATGCAGTTTTTAAAGAACATCCCAAGTTAAGAGGATTGTTTTTTCATTCAATTCTTCATACTCCCAATCATTTGCTTGAAAAAGTAAATGAAGTAAAAAGATTTGAATGCATTTAATGCGAAGGTATATTGGGAATACTTGAAGCATCTGGAATTAAGAGTTTCCAAGGAGGATGCGCTTATGTATCTGGATGTTTGTCAGAGTGCATATAATGAGTATTTCAGAAAACATTCATCAAACTGTGATGATTTAGAAAACATTATAAAACAGCATGAAAGCATGATTCCGCAATGGATTGATTTCATGCTTTATGGAATAGCAAAGGAGAGATAGTGTATGATAGTGTCTTTATTACGGCTGTTGATTGCCATTGTTGTGGCGGTATTTGTTGGAAAACTTGTTTCTAAAGTAAAGCTTCCTTCTATTTTAGGATGGCTAATTGCAGGTATGCTTTTAGGACCACATGCATTCGCATTGGTGAATCAGGATATTTTAGATGCGGCATGGTATGAGAACAGTGTTCATATTTTAGAATGTGGTGTAGGTTTGATGATTGGTACAGAACTTGTATGGAATAAGATAAAAAATCAGAAAATCAATTATCATTACAACTTTAACACAGTCTCTTGGTACTTTCTTGTTTGTATCCCCGGTGTTTGGTGTTGTCTTTTATATGTCTGATATTCCTTTCTATCTTGCTTTTTGTCTTTGGTGGAATTGCTTTGGCTACAGCACCTGCCCCAGCTTTATCCATTGTGCGTGAATTTAAAACGGAAGGACCAGTAACAAATACGCTGATACCAATGGCTGCCCCTGGACGATATTGTTGGCTGCATTGTATTCTTTACAACGATTGCCATTGTTGCGGGAAATTTATCTGCAGGAGATCTTCCGGCTTACATGATTGCGCTGGTTGTTGTTTTACCTTTGGTGATTGGTGTTGTAGTTGGTTTGGTGGCAGGAATCGTATTAAAGAAAGAGAAAGATACAAAGGCAACCTTGATAACTTTGCTTATTATGATTCTTGTGGCATCTGCGGTTGGCTTTATCTTTAATAATTATGTTCTTCCAAAGCCAATTCTGAATTTCATGTTGATTGGTATGGCATTTTCTGCAACATTTGCAAATATGGTTTCCGAGAAACGCTTGGAACAAATCATGCATGGCTTTAATCCTGTTTTGGGTGTGGCAATGATTGTTGTTATCTTAAATCTTGGAGCGCCGTTAGACTATCATTTAATTGCAGGGGCAGGATTGTTTATCGCAATTTATATTATCGCAAGAGCTTGTGGGAAATATTTTGGTGCCTATTTTGGCTCTTCTATTACCAAGGCACCAGTAACCGTAAAAAATATTTGGGATTTACATTGTTGCCGCATTCCGGAGTTTCTTTAGTGTTTACAGGAATTGCAGTTTCTGTTTTGGCAGCACCTGCCCCAGAATGTGCACAAATCGTACAGGGAACGATTGCGGCTGCAGCTGTCATTAATGAAATCCTTGCGGTCATCATGGCGAAAAAGGATTTGAATGGTCTGGGGAAATGCAGGGAGGAGAAATTGTTTCTGTTTCCGATACTGCCTATCCTGTGATTACAATTTCTCGACAGCATGGCAGTGGAGGAAGACAAGTTGCTAGAAAACTTGCACAATCTTTAAATATTGAGTTTTATGATCATGAAATTATTGAAATGGCAGCATCATCAAGTGATATCGATAAAGAATTATTTGATCATGGTGACAATGAAGGATATGGCAGTTTACAGTATGATTTAAGCAGTGGTGTTCAAAACTTCTCTTTAAATGATAAAATCTTTCTGCATCAGGCAAATGTGATACGAAATCTTGTGAAGAAAGGACCTTGTGTAATTGTTGGACGATGTGCTGACTTTGTGTTAAAGGGAAGAAAAAATGTAATCAAGGTCTTTATTTACGCTGATCTTGATGAGCGAAAACAGCGTATAGAACATGTGTATAAAGAAGCAAAGGGAAAAGCGTTGGATAAAATTGAGAAAACAGATAAACAGCGAGCTTCCTACTATGAACATTATACAGGTAAGAAATTTGGGGAAATGACAAATTATGATATGTGCTTAAATAGTTCTATAATTGGTATAGATGGATGTAGATATCATCAAAACCTTATATATGGAAAAAACAAAATCATAGAAACACTATAAAAAAAAGTGCCAAATGGCACTTTTTAAATGTTTCTTAAGCTTTTCTTTTCACTGAATTTTTCAATAGCTGCAACCCATAAATAATAACACCGCCAATGACAAACCATAGAATGCTGAAAGTTTCAAAACTTAATGGATCTTTTTGGTGTTTCTAATGTCATCGGTCCCATGATAATTGCATAGAAAGAACCAATCATCATACCGATAATCAAAAAAAATCATAATAGGACGATGTTTATCCAATGCCCATTTGATGATGCGAACAACACTGGCAGCACCGGTTAAAATACCCAAAGCAAATACGATTAATATTGGTAAGTAAGCAAAATCAAAAGTAATTACACTTTTTACAGCACTGATAATAGGAACATATAATCCAAAAATCAAGAGTAAGGTAGAACCGCTGATACCGGAAGTACCATGGCACTGATCGCAAACATTGCCGCAATAAATACATAGATAATCAAGCCAATATTTAATACGGAAAGATTAATGGAAGTGCCTTGCCCGCTCATAGGATTGAAATACGTAATTAGCGCAACAATCGCAACACCTGCAATACCTGCCGCAATTGTGGAAGGTTTAAAATCATGCTTTTTTTTTCTCTTCCTTGATGACAAGAGGAATCGCAAACAGGATAAATCCCATAAACAAAGAGCTGATTTCATAAATTTTTGTATCAAAGATACTAGCCAATACACTAACAGCACTCACAAATCCGATAACCCATCCAATACCAAGTTTCATCAGAAATATCAATGCTTCTTTCTTTTTCTGCATGTTTCCAGATATTAAATCATCGATGGAAGAAATAAATTTATCATAAAAACCAAGAAGAAATGCAACGGTTCCTCCAGATACACCGGGAACACTGTCCGCAAGTGCCATACAGAAACCACGAATAAGGTTCATGATCATATTCTTATACCGCCTTTCATAATAATCTTATTATACATAAAAAAAGAATATGCCAATGCCTGATATGTTAAAAACTGTAAATTTATGAAGAAAATTACATAGTATAAGAAGAAGGGAGAAAATGGCAATAAAAATTTTTGTAGACCAGGGGACATAATCTGGAAATATCAATGCTGGGGCAAGTGCAAATGGATTAGTAGAAAGTGAAGTGACCTATTGGGCAGGTATTTATTTGGCAGGATTTTTACGAGTAGATCCACGTTTTGAAGTTATGGTATCACGTCCCTATCCAGATACAGTATTAGGAAATGATACTCTAGGCAGTTTACGTGAAAGAGTAGAAATGGCGAATGAGTGGCCTGCGGACTATTTTATTAGCATTCATGCGAATGCGAATGAAAATCCGCAAATCAATGGGAGTGAAGTCTATGTTTATGAAAGAGATAGTATTGCATATGATTTAGCACACAAAAGTTTTACGATCTATGGTAGAGGTGGCAGGGACAAAAGATAATCTTGTACGTGTTAATCCTTCTTTATATGTGCTTAGAAGAACGCAAATGCCGGCGATTTTGGTGGAATTGGCATATCTTACCCAATATTGAAGATGCAGATAAATTAAAGTGCTGTCTGTATGGCTTTTTCCTATGGAATTTATCTTGGAATATTAGATTATTTTGGTTTTCTATAGATGAAAAGTGCTATAATAAAACTAGATAAAACAGGAGGTATTCATCATGAAAGCGAAAGGAGAAAAATATCCACCAATGCGAAACTTATTAAAAGAATCAACAGACATTTGAGGATTTAGCTTCTGGAAAAGGTATTCCAATTCCTAAAGAATTATATGAACTTGTGTTTGAAACAAAGGATGGAACGATTTCTTTTACTGTAAGTGAATATGAATATCATGTAGTAAATGAAAAGATGAAGCACAACTTACCTATATTCCTCATAAACATTATAATGAATTGATAAGCTTTGGTGATAAAATTAAAGAATTTACTATGTAAAAACAGTTATGTCTATTTTCATGCGCAAAAAAAGAGTCTTTATTTAAAGACTCTGATTTATTAAACCTAAAACAGGACTCGAACCTGTGACGTTAACAGCCGGATGCTCTACCTACTGAGCTATTTAGGCAATGGTGACGCGTACGGGATTCGAACCCGTGAATGCATGCGTGAAAGGCATGTGAGTTAACCGTTTCTCCAACGCGCCACTTATTTTTTCACCAGCTTTTCGCTTGGTGCCTGTATATAATACCATCGACTTATCATACTGTCAACATATTTTTTAAAAAAATATAAAAATTATTTTTTATTTTACGAATTCGTTATAATAGGAATACCTTATAAATGACAGGAGGCAAGTTATGAAAAAATCTTATTTTTGACAACTGGAGGTACGATTGCCTCTAGTGAAAGTGAAGAGGGTTTGGTTCCTTCTTTGACAAGTTCAGAGTTATTAGGGTATTTGGGTACTCATCAGCAAGAGGCATTGGTTGAATGTGAAGATTTATTGCATTTAGACAGCAGCAATGTACAGCCTGAAGAATGGATCTTGATTGCGAGAAGAATTGCAAAAGCTATAAAAGATTATGATGGGATTGTCGTTACTCATGGAACGGATACATTGGCGTATACAGCAAGTGCTTTATCTTTTATGTTAGAGAACTTGCCTGTTCCAGTTATTATGACAGGATCTCAGCTTCCCCTTGAACATCCTTTTAAGTGATGGAGTAGACAATATTCGCTGCTCTTTTGCAGCAGCACTTCAGGATGGCTTGAAAGGTGTATATGTATGTTTTAATCGTCAGTTAATATTAGGAACTAGAGCGGTAAAAGTGCGCACAATGAATTTAAATGCATTTGAAAGTGTAAATGTAGAACCTGCAGCTATTTTAAATGCGAAAGGTATGGAATTTCATGAAGATTTATTAATTCGTTCTAAAAAAGAGTTTCATTTAGCGGATACTTTATGTAAGAAAGTTTTCTTATTAAAGCTTACACCGGGATTAAATCCAGAAATCTTTGATATGCTTTCTTATATGGGATATAAAGGAATTGTTATTGAGGCATTTGGTGCTGGCGGCATGCATTTTGAAAGAAGAGATTTAGTATCAAAACTGGAAGAAATGGCGAAACAGGGAATCAGTGTTGTAGCATGCAGTCAATGTTTATATGAACACAGTGATTTTACGATTTATCAAACAGGACAAAAAGTTTTGCAGCAGGGCGTTATTCCGGCGTGGGATATGACAAGTGAGGCAGCACTTGCAAAACTAATGTGGGCACTTGGCAAAACAACAGATAGAAGAAGTGAAAAAACTGTTTGAAACGAATTTTGTGAATGAAATTACACTGATATAAGGTTTCAAACAATAGGTATTAGGAAAGCAGGTGAAAATATGGATAAGAAAAGTTTTTGAAGATTTTCATTGTCCGCGCTGGGAAGAACTTCCTCAAATGGATTTATATATGGATCAGCTAGTAACTTTGCTGAATGGATATCTTACTCCATTTACAACAGAGAAACAGGGAAAAAAGATTACAAGTACGATGATCAATAACTATGTAAAACATGGAATTGTACATGCGCCTGTGAGAAAGCGTTATACAAAAAGAACATGTGGCCTATCTGATTGTGGTGTGTATTTTAAAGTCTGTATATTCATTAGAAGAAATTAGTACTCTGATACAAGTACAGATAGAAAAATGTCCACAGGAACTTGCGTATAATTATTTCTGTGCAGAATTGGAAAATTGTTTGTCCTCTATTTTCAAGTGTGAAGAAATACAGCATATTCAAGTGAAAATGTATCTGCATCAGAGGTCGTGCTAATATGTAATACATTACAATCTGTTGCATATACAGTTTATGTAAGAGAGGTTTTAAAATAAATTGGATATTAAGCAATGCAGGAACTCTAAATGCTGCATTGCTTTTTTTCTAAGCAGTGAAAAAAACGTCATAATAGAAAGTGATGATTACATGATTCACTAAAAAAATAAGAATTGATAATATAAAAAGCAGCACTTGTCACTGGCTGCACTTCATAAGAAGCGAAATTCTGTGCTGCTTGTTTTTTACTATATAGTATGTGTTACACTTGTTTCATCGTTTTTGGATAATAGTTTTTTATAAGCAATATCTATGCACAGCGCACCCAAAGGAGCCGTTATTAAAATAGCAACTACTGCTACTGTTAATACTATATTTCCGCAAGATAACCCCATTGCCGGGGACACCTCCGATAGCTGCCTGTACAGTTGCTTTTTGGGGTATATAAGCAATCATGCAAACATTCTTTCTTTTTAAAGTAAGTTTTGTTTTTAATAAGCATAAACATACGCCAAGCATTCGAAATACAAGGACACCTAAGATTAAAATGATCGATAAAACACCTGCACTTACTGCATATTTTATATCCAGCGTTGCGCCAACTAAGACAAACAATACGATTTCGGCAACAACCCATAGTTTGTTAAATTTTACAGACAATCGATGGGCTACGATATCACGTTTCTTTTGCAAAAGTTAATCCCGATTGCCATGATGGCAATCAAAGAAGCAAAAGGGATGATGCTGGAAAATTTATCTTCAAATGTAACCAAAAGAAAAAGATATGCATAAAAGGATGATCACTTTTGAAGTATCTCTTATATGTATCTTTTAAAATAAACTGCTAGAATTGTTCCAATAAGAAGCCCTATAAGAATTCCTGAAACAATCGAAAGAGGAATATTCACAAAACTTCTAATAGATATATCGTTTCCCTGTGCCAATCCTGTAAATGCGCTAAACATTACGATGACAAACACATCATCAACAGAGGCACCAGCAAGTATGAGCTGTGGAATACTATGATCTACTCCATATTCTTCTTCCATGAGTTTCAACATTTTAGGAACAATGACTGCTGGAGAAACAGCCGCAACAACGGCTCCCATGATGGCTGCATCCAAAATTGAAATTCCTAACAATTTGGGTGCTAATAAAACCATTCCCAACATTTCAAAGCAGGCAGGAACAAAACACATGAGTATGGCAGGACGTCCTACTTTTTTAAATCATTTACATCTAAAGAAAGACCTGCTCTTGTTAAAATGATGATGAGTGCAATGCGTCGCAAATCTGAAGATATGTTTAAAATAGAATCATCAATCATATTAAGAAAATATGGGCCAAGAATGATTCCTGTTAAAAGCATACCCATTAAACTAGGCAAGTGGATTTTTTTACATATCCACCCCATGAACATTCCCATCAATAAAATCATCGAAATACTGATCAGCATAAAATTCATCCTCCTGTTTCATTGATTAAGACGCAAAAAAAAGCTGATAATTTCTGCGTCAAAAAAAGGCAGAAGTCATCAGCTAACATTAGCGGTTTTAGTTTATACAACTAAGGGAGAACTTCATTCCCACTGCAAAATCATAACAAAAAGAATTCTCATTTGTCAATGTTTTTTGAAATTCCCTTTTTATGCAAGTGTCTATAAAACTTATTTTTATATAGTAACCTGCAAAGATTTAATTGTCTTCTTCACTAGAATACTGTTTTAACAAAGTCTGAAATTCTTTTGCTGTTTTTAAAAAGGCAGTTTCTTCATCGTCTTTTATGGATTGCAGAATTGTTTTTGCATTTTTTTGCAAAAGTTGAATCCTGTTTTTTCACTTTTATCATACGATACAATGGAGAGGTGCTGATATCTTTAACATGTGAAAGATTTCAACATGGGAATTAAAACCTGCATACATTTCATAGGTTTTTTATAAGCGGTGTATAGCTGAAAGAGAGGAAGATAGGAAATATACTCCCATAAGTCAATACTTCTGCATTCTTTTTCGCAACCTCTGCGATATAAAAGCTATCTTCTTCCTGCTTAGTTTTAATGGCGATATTCAAAAGAGTTAACAGTGTAGTCTGTATTTCGTTTGCTTGCATTAATAAGTTTTCCTGTGTGATCTTCTGTGCTTTTTTTCATAGTTTTTTTTTGCCATGTATAATTGTATTTGTTTCTGTTTTTATCTACAGGTTGTTTATCCGGAATCATTTGCAGCATTTGTTCTGCTTTTTCATAATCTTTCTATTGATATATTTGGAAATTAGCATGGAGCGTGCCTGCTGCTGAATAGAAATGTTGCTGGAATGCAGTACACGTTCATATAAAGACTCGATTGTCTCTAGTATTTCTTTTTTCTGGTTTTGGTTTCTCCATCATATACATGCCTTGTAAAAAGTGTTGCACAGGAAAGAATAAGAAGGTCACAGGAAGGGAATTCTTTTACTTTCTTCATTGCGCATGTATATGCATTATGAAAGCCTTCATTATCATATAGTTCAGATAAATGATTCATAAATAGGGCAACTTCCTGTTCGCTTAAATCCTCTTGAAACGATAATAACGTATTTAAGTCGGTATCTAAAAAGTCTTGCCAGAGGGGGAAGAAGGGTGATGTCTGGAAATGAAGTTCCGGTTTCCTTAGTTAAAGATATGCCCCCTCATTATCAGTCTACTTTTCCAATAAATCGGTAGTATATCTATTTCCTGTATTCTTTCGTTATCCTCATTCGTTGTTGCTTCGTGAATAAGGATTTTTTCTATCATTGCATTTAACAACGGTGCTGTCAGTTCCTTTGGTACGGAATACTCCTTGATTAACTCAATCCATTTTTCAGCACCTATCATATCCTGTTCCATTTTACTTAATTCTTCTCTTAGGTTCGTTATCTGCTGTTCCAGTTCTATTTGTTCTTTTTTGATACTTGCTAGACAACATCACAAAATCTCGCTCCGTTATCTTCTCACAGGCTCTATCTTCATACATTTTCACAAACTGACGGTCAATCTCATTTTGTCGGTTCTCAGCTTTCTTCAAGGCACTTGCTTTTTTTCTTCTTTTCCCGTATTCGCTCTGCATTGCCAGCTTTCTGTATCTTGTTCAATACTTTTTCTTCGTCCTGCGGTACTGCCTTAGCCCAATACTGCAATCGTTCCAATACAGCTTGATACAATACATCATAACGGATATAGTGCATAGAACAATTACCCTTGCAAAACTGTCCATAGTAACTGCAAGCATAATAACTGTAAGGCGTTTTATTTGCCTTATTTGTCGCAAACCGCATAGACCAGCCACAATCCGCACACTTTATAAGCCCTGCAAAAATCGGCGTTGCCTTTTCCTTTGTCTGTCTGCGTCTTGATTTTATCTGTTCCTGCACACGATAGAACACTCCCTTGTCAATAATCGGCTCGTGGGTATTTTCTACTCGAAACCATTCACTTTCAGGCTTACGCACTTTCTTTTTACTCTTGAACGATACCGTAGACTGCATATTGTGAACACTGTTTCCGATATAGACTTCACTTTTCAATATGCCTTGACTTGTGCAATCGTCCCTTCATCACGCTTACTGTCGGGTTGTCCTTCAAAAATATGTGCAACTGCCCCGTATCTTGTGAAATTCAGCCATGCAGGTGTAGGAACTTTTTCTGCTCTTAACTGCTTTGTGATTTTGGCACTTCCATAACCTTGATAGGCTAGGGAAAAGATTTTTCAATAATCCATTTTGTTTCATCATCAATCAGCAGTTTTCCTTTGATGTCGGGGTGTTTCTTATATCCCTAACGGAGCATAAGCACCGTAATGAGCACCCTCTGCAAATTTTGCCTTAAATGCAGATTTTACTTTACGGCTTGTATCTCTAGCCACCCATTCATTGATAATGTTCTTAAATGGTGCAATCTCACTTTCGCCTTTTCGCTGTCCACACCATCATCAATCGCAATGTAACGGACATTATGACTAGGGAAATATAATTCAGTATATTGTCCTGTCATAATATAATTTCTGCCAAGTCGGGAAAGGTCTTTCGTTACGACACAGTTAATTTTTCCTGCCTCTATATCCTCAATCATTCTTTGAAAACTCGGTCTGTCAAAATTTGTTCCCGACCAGCCGTCATCAATATATTCATCAATCACATTCAAATGATGTTCTTTTGCATATAGACGCAACATACTTCTTTGTGTGGTAATGCTGGAACTTTCGCCCTGTAATTCATCATCTCGGCTTAACCTAAGATAAAGTGCAGTATTGTAAATCTGTTGTTTCATTGTCAGTTATCCTCCTTTATAACTAACCCGTGTTTACAACACCTGCTTGCAAGTAAAGTATAGCACGGGTTCTTTTTATCATTCAATCTATTTCTTACAACTGCACCGATTTTATGCGATTGCCTGCTTTGCTTTTTCCAGCATGACATCAGTTAGAAGTTCTTCCATTGTTTTTCCTTTTTCAGAAAAATGCTCTTTTACAACAATCTTTGTCTTTCCTCTGTTGCCAATGCCACACTTGTTATTTTTTCTTTTGAATTGTTTTTACAGTATCAGCAATAACACATACCCCCTTTCTGTAAAAATATTTCTAAGCAATTCAACGGCTTTTGTCATAGCCCACAGGAGTTTCACCTCTGCATAGTTCTTATGTAGCCGTACCCATTGCGTGCGACGCTCTTAACGCTCAAACTGTGGCTGTACGGGGTATCATTATCTGACAGAACAGGTCGTGGCAATAAAAGAGGACAAATCTTTTATAGGAACACAAATAGGGTTCGCTCACTTTTGCAGGGGAAAGGTCATGGCGTATTTGTTTCAACGGCTCGCTGTCTGTCAAACGTATTGAATTGCTTTATTCAGTTGTCAAAGAACACGAAAGAAGAAAATTATCTTTCCTATATACCGCGTTGGAAAAAGGGGAAATGTAACCAATATTCAAAACTTTTCCCCTTTTTCAATTCATATCTGTACAGCAAACACTCATTTGTTAAGCTTGAATAGAAAAAGTTCAAAAATCTTCTTCTGCACCATATAGGGATAGAAATTGTCATTTTGCTAAGTTGATGATGAAAAAAGATTGTTTTTTTTCACACCCTAACTACCCAGGCCATACCGTTACTGCCAACTATGGAATGAAATATTTTCTTTACTCCATACAGGAAACGGAAACCATGAATTGTTAAGTTGAGAAGAAAGTATTTTCTTCTTTTCACATCAACACTCAACTGCTAATGCCTGTTTGAATACAAAATGATGATGTTTTTCCTCTTTTCATAGAACACTGTCCACTAATCACGAATTTCCGTCATTTTTTCAAAACTTTTTCTTCTTTCACATCATATAGGGACAGCAACCACCGATTTAATGACCTGTTTTCAAAAAAAGTTTAGATTTCCTCAACTTCACTCCATATAAGGAATAGAACCCTTATTTTGTTGCAGGTTTTTCAAAATAATTTCAATTTCTTCTTACACTCCGTATCTGTACACCAAACAAAGATTTCATGACCTCAATTCAAAAATAGTTAGATTTCCTTTTCTCGCACCATATCTGTACGCAAGTTGATGTTTTGTTGCAGATTTGATGAAAAAAGTTCATTTTTCTTTTTTCACTCCATATAGGGAATAAAAATGACTCTTTGCTGACTAAATCTGAAATTTTCCAATCACATTAAAAAATACCGTCATTCTCTTGTGGAACAGCGGTATCTATACGTTCTTCTATGGTTGATTTCTCTAATTGTAATAAATGTTTATGCTTGTCTTTAAGTTCTGCCTGCTCAATCATATCTTTCAATATCGTTGTATGATTTTCTTTGTCTAATGCCTGTACCATTTTTATGGTTGGTGCGACCTGTCTTTGTAGCCAATGCAATGCTTTTTGTAAAGTGTAAGGCTCTGGCTTTGAGGTTAAGCGTATCGGCTCTCTGTTTTCCCCTACAAACCAAGCCCAATCATCATTTGTTTTCCATTGACTTTTTGGCTTGTCGTCCTCTCTAACAACAAAGCGTACATAATGATTGATAATAGAAAAAGCGGTGCGTTCAGCGTCCCGATAGGTCAGTAAATCTACAACCGCATAATAGGCTCGCTCATTCTTCATACGTATTTCAAAACGGTTCTTTATTTCCGTATCTTCAACTTCTATGCCATTCTTGACGTACTGCTCATAATTCTTCTGATAAGCACACATATATAATTCACTACTGGTTGATCCGAGATATAAGGTTTTCTCCTGTATTCTTTGGTATATCGTTACCGCATTTCTCTGTACCGCTGTAATCTTTCTGCACACGAAAGTAGGAAATACATTCGCCAGCCTTGTATTTTTCCTTTAACTTTGGAATATCCAATATTCC
>VOFH01002159.1_pt1 | contig 17724 bp, 30 predicted proteins | sample 5384091 | NCBI WGS metagenome assembly VOFH01 (sample SAMN12384727, study PRJNA508395) | human gut metagenome | isolation source: healthy gut G | host: Homo sapiens
AGGAAGCGCCGTCCTTTGTATACTTGATCACGTTGTCGCCGAACATGGCGAACTTCACAAAGCTGCTATCGCCGACCGTTTTTGACGCTTCTGCCAGTGCAGAAGTTTCCGCGGACGCCGTCTCATCTGGGGTTCCGCTTCCCGCCCCGGAAGCGCCGGAGCTTTCTGCCGAAGCAGTCTCACCAGCTCCGTCTGTCCCTGCACTGTCAGCCGCAGCACTTGTCTCTGCTACTGTGTTTTCTTATCCGCGCCAGAGTTTTCTGTGTAGCGCATGGACGGCTCCCACTGGACGCTGTAGCCGGTATACTCATATTCATTCATGTACCGGTAGCCGGTAAAACCTAATGCCGCAAGAAAACAGACGGCCGCGGCCGCGATGATCCGCTTTTTTCTTTTTATATTTGGCAAGCCGGCCACCATCCATCGGTTCTTCCGATCCGTTGTCCGGCATCTGTACGATATTCTGTCTGAGCTGCCTTTTTTGTTCTCTCTGTCCATAGATTGCATATCACTCATAAAAATCTCCTGAAAATGGACATATATAGGCTAGTATACACCATTTTCAGGAGATGCGCATTAAATTCTTTGTTTTTATTGCAGTTCATTTTGCGGGCGGAACCAATCTTGACCTGCAAGATAATTTTTCAAAATTTTTACAGGTTCTGATACATTTTTAACAGGAGAAAAGTCTGAAATTTTACGGCAGAACCAGCTTCTGCCCTGCCACAATATGGTCCACATTGTCCAGGTGGTTCAGTTCGCAGATTTCGGACAGCCGCTTCAAATTTCCATACTCTTTCCAGCAGATTCCGTATAACGTCTCCCCGTCACCGATCTCATAGATCCGGTAGCCGTTTGCGGACGCGGCAGCGTAATCGACGGGTTCCTTCTTGGAACTTTCCGTGCTGCTCTGTTCACTCTCTTTTCCCATTCCGACGCGGGGCTGGGTCGGAGACTCGGCGCTGGTGGACGGAACTGCCTCCCCTCTACAGCACCGGATGCGGCGGCGGTCTCATTGCTGGCTGCCGCCGCGGTGTCTGACGGCTGGCTCACTGTGCCCGTCTGCCCACCGGAACTGCCTGGCGTGGACTGCGCCTGCTGCCCATCTGTACTGCCTGTACTATGATTCTGCGTCTGATTGTCCACGCTGGCGGCCTCCGTATCCGTCCCGGCTTCCGTCGTCTCCATAGTCTCCGCCGCATAACTTTCCCCGGTCTCACCGCTGGCCTCTGTCGGGAACACATTTCCCGGGCGCTCCTCGATGACAAAATCCGGCTCCTGATTCAGCTTGTCCAGGTAATCACTCCAGTTCGCCGTCCCCGCAGGCACCACAGAAGTCAGCACAGACTCCATCTGCCGCATCTTGTGATAATTGTTGACGAGGACCACACCTCCTGCCAGCACCGCCACCGTGAGGACCCCGCAGGCCGTCCCCAGGATTCCGGACATATGCCGTCCGGCATCCGCCTGTTCTTTCCGAACCGTCATCCGCTGGCGGAAATCCTTAATGACCTTCTCGTGGGACCCGGACTCCACCCGGCGAACATCTTTCCGCGTCACCATGTAATCCTGCATCATCTGATTCCGCTCATAGTAGATACAGTGGCCCTTTAACCGGTAAAATCCGTCCTCCGAAGTGACATAGACCGCCTCCTCGCCTTCCAGTCCATGATTCAGGTACATAAGCTTGTTCTTCCCATTGAAATACTGGTTGTGCTGCTTCCAGTAATTCAGCGGACTCAACTGGCTCGACGGTGCCCCGCAGATAAACCATCCCTGGACCGTCCGCTTCGGAAATGACTCCTCAATTCCCCGGTATGCCTTCTTCCAGGCATTCTCCGAGAATTCTATCTTCTCCCCGGACACCTCCACGTCCTCCATCTCGATGGCCCCATCGATAAAGATATACGGCGTCCCGTCATAATTTTCCGTGCTGCCCAGCAGAAGTCCCACCCGCAGCGTCTGGTTTCCCGCCGGATACAGGCGCTTTAAATATGTATTTACATAATCCTCCACATACAGCCGGACCACCTGGTCCGTGTCACCGATCTGGCGGATATTTTTCGGAAGTTTCGGAAACGGATTGTATAATTCTCCCATGCTGTCACCTCGTTCTATCTTCAGGCGGCCGGCATGTCCAGATACCGGCCGCCTCTATATTTACGCGAACCACGAAACCGTGCTTCGTCGGATTCTTTCCGAAGTATAGCATGATACACCCGCAAAACATGTCAAAACGGTGCAGCCTGACTGGAAAAGTTTTCGACACGTCTCCCAATGATCCGCATCCCGAGACAGATGCTGCGGCTGATGCAGTCCGCCAGGCGCATGACCATGGACAGGCGGATGCTCTGCAAAACAGGGGATCCCCTCTCCGCCCCGCCGACGATCCCGGTAATGGAGATGTCACCCACGGCGGCAAGCTCCTTCCGAACGCCCAGTCCCGGGCGGAGCGGTCCTTTTTCCAGTGTCACGAGCCCCACATGATCCCAACGGCCAACGGCGGCATCCACGGCGATGATGATCGCGTCCGGATAATGTTCCTCGATATGCTCCAGCGTCCGGTCAAGATTCACCACATGGACCGGATGTTCCAGTGTCCCGATCACCACCACATTGCTGATCTCCTCCGCCTCCAGCCGTGAACCAATGAGCGGCCCCAGGCTGTCCCCCGTGGACCGGTCCGTCCCGATACACAAAAACACCACCTGGCGGCGGCCAGATGCCCGCATCTCATTCATCAAAAGAAGCAGAAGTCTCGCCGCAAATTTCTCCGCTTCAAATCCCGCTTCCGTATCATAATAAGTGATCTTCCGCCTCCCGAATCTCATGGTAAACACTCCGTTTCCTGGCTGGTTTCTATGAGACATTATAGGCAGAATACGCAGAGATTATACATGTTATTCCCTCTCCGTTCTGTTCGTTACTTTTCACGATATTTTTATGTAATATGGAATTTCTCAAAATCTCCCATTATAAAAAAGAATGTGCCTTGGCACATTCTCGCGCCTCGCGCGGTCACTTGCGACAATCTACATCTTCGCGCGAGTGCGCATCTTTGGCACGTTAGTGCCTTTTTATGTAACAGGAATTCTCGGAATTTCCTGTTACATAAAAAAGACCAGGTACCCTCAAATACCCAGTCTCTCATCAAATCTCTATTTTGCTTAGTAATCAAAGTGCATCATATCCGCTCTGCTGAATCCGGCTCCCCCAGTTCCATCCATGTTTTCCAAATGCCTTCACAACATCACTGTCACGTCCAATGGAATACGGATTCACGCCCGGCTCCCATTTATTTCCGACGAGAACTGTTGTACCGTCTACATCGATCTGCGGGTTTGCGTCAGGATTGATATCAATGGCAGTTCCAGAACTATGGTTGCTTCCAAGTCCGTTGCTTCTCCAGTTGTATCCGCCGACACTCTCGATCGGGAACTGCTCCGGTCCATTATAAATCTCTGTAAAGATCTCCCTTTACATCATTCGCGATGGAGCTTAACACCTGCACATGCGCTGTTCCGGCAACCTTCTGGCCATTTCTCAGTCTCCATACCGGAATCTCCACACTGACCATCTCAGCGGATGCGGTCGCATCACACGGATTGGCCGCGATTCGGTCAACCTGTTCTCTCACTTTGCTATTTCATCCGGATTGTAAGCATCCCAATTATAATATTTTGAAGAATAGTGATAAGCTGCCTTATCTATTTCGCTCAAAGTAATCAGCTTTCAGATACCAGTCCGGATCATAATTATAGCCATAATTCCAATAACCGGAATTATTCGAATTGCTGTTACTGTTGGAAACCACCGCTACTGTTTCCGGAAGTTCCAGAGCTGCTGTTCTTCGTCTCCCCACCGGCTTTCTGCTTTACCTCGCCGCCAACGACCCAGGCACCGATCCTGTTTACCTGATAGCCGTCCGGTGTTGTCGTATTTCTCAGGACATAGCCGTTTTCATCAAAATAGAAGCTCTCTGCCATTCCATCATTGTCCGTATCGATCCATGCCCATCTTCCCTTCGGATAGGAACCGTCATCAAACTGGTACCACATTCCGTTCGCGTCGGATTTCCATGTTCCCGCAAATGAGGCAATGGCATTGCCATGCAGAATACCGCGGCAGCAACCGCAATCTTCATTCCAAGCTTTCTCATCTTTTGTTTTCCTCCCCTGTGATGCCGTTCTTCCTGTCTTTTTCGCACCACTTTAAAATATACTTTTTCTCCAACTATCCAGTACCTTTATAGTTACAAGCAAAAATCCATTCCGGATCAGCTGCGCCGATGGGATTTTTGCCTTCCAGCTTATGTTCTCTTGCGGTCAGCACAGCAAGTGCGCAGACCTACTGAACAGTTATCTTTTTCTTTTCCATTCGTTTTTTATACGAATCGGTATTTTCGTCGGACTTGCTGAGCGTTTTTTACTTTGCCGTCTCTTCCTGGCTCTTATAAACAGCAATCGCGTCACTTATATTGGACGCTGCTCCGCTTCTCACGATATCCGCCAGAGCCTGCAGCTTCTCAGAAGTCATATAGCCTTTTCCTATATATACCTCGTAGTTATCCGTAATAAACAGCGATTTCTCCTTCGCCGCTGTACGCGTACTGCGGAGTTTTTTTCCGACAAAGAAGCAAGATCATCCTCCATCCGGCCGATCTCTTCTTTATTGTTTGCCGTGATCTCGTCGGAGATGATCGTCCGCGTCACGGTATCGAAGGTCGTCAGCGCTTCTTTCTTTTTTCCGGTTGATCTCAGCCACATCCTGATCGAGCTGGGCAATCTCGTCATCGAATTTCTGGAGATTGTAGATCGTCTCGTTCTTGTCCCGGCGGATCGTCTTCGCGATCACTTTCATCTCTTTTTTATTTGCACGGATCTTCGCACGGATGCCAAGTCCCTCTTTCAACACGTCCATGTAGCGCACCTTGGTCATATTTCCCACCGTCACATAGATTCCGCCGAAAAATAAGGATCGCCGCCACATAAATTCCAACGAGATACATGGTCCGTCTCTCCGGGATCAGAAAATACACGCCGCAGGGAATCGCGAGAAAACAGATCAGGATCGTCACAAGAAGCGTCAGGAAATCCTTAAATGTCCTCGTAAAGTAGAGTGCGTAGTAATAATTTCCCCGGCAGAAACCCGGAACATGGTTTGCCTTAAATAAGGTCTTCATCTGATCCGCCAGTTCTTTATTTTCCCGCACAAGTCCCCGGGTGTCCTCCTCGATCCGTTCCTTGACGCCCTGGTTTTTTGCTTTTTCACGCTTCGCTTTTACTTTTTAAGCCGCTCCTGGGCCTTTCCGAGTTCCGCGTCATAGCTTTTTGTGATCTCTTCTTTCCGCTGCTTCACCGTCTGACTGATGGTTTCTGTAACAGAACGCTGTTTTCCCTTAAGGGAACTCTCTAACTTTTTTCTCATCCGCTTCGAGCTGCTCCACTTCTGTATTCAGAGCTTCCAGTTCCTGTACTGCCTGTCCTGCGCTGGCAAAAAAAGCAGCATAATCTGTAATTGGCTGTCCCATCTTTTTTGTCCTCCTGGCTCTGGTTCAAGTATGTCATCAAAATGTCCATATAGATATAGATTACTACAATTTTTCTGACGATACAAGGCATTTTGGGCAAAATGTTGTGCCTTTACTTTCTGGAAAATCCGTTATACTGTTTTTCAAATCATGATCGTGAAAGCAATCGAATGGAGGACGTTTTTTTATGTTCCGGATCTGGGGAAAATATGGAAAGATAAACCATCTTGTGCGAGATATGGTTTCTTGCAATAACGACTATTCCATGTCAAGAACCGCCATGGTATTTCAGGCACTGGATGAGATCTGCCATGAATTTGACTTAAGCCAGCCAATCTGGCTCGATTCTCGAATATCCGCGACTTTCAGCTGCATGATAAGACGCGGTTTACGAAGGACAGTTTTATTGAATCGATCGATTTTGATTATCTGGAATTTCAGGTGATCGAGGAGTAAGCTCCGGTTCACCGTGCAGGCAAAACCGGAACGAAAGCAGCTGACATATTCTTTACAGAATCACTGCGCATCCTCGCGGAGCGTTTATCTCAGTTGGAGATTGACCCCACTGAGACTAATTTGTTATGACTCACCACCTGAAATGGTGGGAGTCTTTCGACTGAGATAAAATTCAGCCCAACATCCTATCGTGTATTTCCTGTCTGGAGAACACCTGATAGCGGACTGATTTTTATTTTCATCTCTATCTACGGCTGACTTTTTGCGAATGTTTTTTCTCTTTCTGCCATCTGCATACTTCGCCTCACAAGCCGCATAAAATATTCGTCCTTATAACTTATAATCTCTTTGAGAAGCGCCCTCTTGCCTCCTCATAGCCCGGTTTTTCCAAGCAGGGCGAACATGTTCTTCTTTGTAGCTCTCAACACCCGGCTGGTTAAGCGGGTTGACACCAAGGATGTAGCCGCTGACGCCGCAGGCAAACTCGAAGAAGTAGAACAGCTGGCCAAAAAGCATCCTGCGCCGGGATCTTCACCATAAGATTCGGCACGCTGCCGTCTGTGTGCGCGAGGATCGTTCCGTTCATCGCGTTCTTATTTACAAAATCAACCGTCTTTCCTGCCAGATAGTTCATACCATCTGTGTCGACATCCTCTTTCTGAAGGACGATCTCCGCCGGAGATTCTTCCACGTTCAGAACGGTCTCGAACATGATACGTGCGCCGTCCTGGATAAACTGCCCCATGGAGTGAAGGTCTGTTGTGAGATCAACGGCTGCCGGGAAAATACCTCTCTGGTCTTTTCCTTCGCTCTCACCGAAGAGCTGTTTCCACCACTCAGATACATAATGAAGGCTCGGCTCGTAGTTTGCTACGATCTCCACCTGTTTTCCTTTTCTTAACAGGATGTTGCGGACCGCGGCATATAAAAGTGCCGGGTTCTTCTTCATACTCTGTCTCAAGAGCGACCTTTCTTGCGTCCGCTGCACCTGTCATCAGGGCGTCGATATCTGCTCCGCTGACTGCGATCGGTAAAGACCTACGGCTGTGAGCACGGAAAAACGTCCTCCAACGTCATCCGGAACAACGAAGCTCTCGTATCCCTCTTCGTTTGCCAGATTCTTTAAAGCTCCCTTTGCCTTGTCTGTGGTCGCATAAATTCTCTTGTTGGCCTCTTCCTTGCCATACTTGCCGATCAGCATTTCCTTTGAATACGCGGAAGCGATCGCCGGCTCTGTGGTTGTGCCGGACTTAGATATAATATTAATGGAGAAATCTTTTCCTTCCAGTACATCCTGAAGATCATGGATATATTTGCTGCTGATGCTGTTTCCTACGAAATAGATCTCAGGAGTTTTTCTCTTTCCCTTCGGCAGCACATTGTAGAAGCTGTGGGATAAAAACTCGATCGCAGCGCGGGCTCCGAGATAAGATCCGCCGATTCCGATCACAAGAAGCACTTCCGAATCTTCTGAATCTTTTCTGCCGCTTTTTTGATCCGGTCAAACTCATCTTTATCATAATCAACCGGAAGATCGATCCATCCAAGATAGTCATTGCCTGCACCGGATTTTGCTGTCAGGACATCTTTCGCGCCCATAACGGTGCTCTTCATGTTTTTCATTTCCTCTTCGCTGATAAATCCGGCTGTCTTGGAATAATCAAATACGATTTCTTTACCCATAACCCTGTCTCCTTTTCTTGTGTGAGATTCACAATCTCCGTTCGTTATTATACCACTTCGTGAAACCCTTGACAATGGACGGAAGCAATTTTATCGGCACTACATCTTCACTCATCATCCGCTTTCCTCCCCCAGGTTTTAAGCACTGCGCCGTGCTCCTGATTTTTCGATTTGTTTGCCGTTCTGTTTCACCGTCTGCCTTGTATTGTTAAAATATGGACTACCTTGCTGATTTTATACCCCGCCACTCTGCAATGTATTAAACAGCGTCTTCAGCATGTCCAGCTCCGCCGGCGGGATTGAATTCCGTATCAGATCCAGCCTGTCCGAATCTTTCAGCATCTCCTCCGGTTGCTCCCTGCTCGCGGCGATCTGCTTCAGGCTCTCGCTCAGATGATTGATACTCTGGGCAAGCTCCGTCTCACTTGTCGGTACTTTTCCGCCTGTTCCTGAATTTTCCTTGTCCAATATCCCGGACATTTTGAACTGTTCCTCTATTATAATCGGCCTTTCCCGCCGTTTTTTTGATGAACTGCCTGCGCTGTTCCCATTTACGGCCTGGTCGTCCTCATTTTCCTGGAACGCGGGTCCTTTTCCGTCCAGACGTGACGTTCTCCCGGTGTCCCTGGTCCTGGCGAGACTCCCTTTTTCCACCTGGTCCGTTTCCCCGTTCCCGTTAGCAGCCTGTGCGTCCTTCTTTTTTTTCCAAGGACAGAAAAGCGGCTGTTGAGCTTTTTTTTCTCGCATTCTCCTGGTTTCTTCCATATCCAATGCCGCTGGTGGCTGAAAAAATCTACGATATCGGAAGAGCCCACCGCCTTTTTCCGCTCCTGCCCGGCGTAGGCGCTGTTATCCACACTTTTATAAAAATGCGGAGAGTTTTCCACATAATCAACTAAATGATCCGCAAGCTGTTTCCGTTTTGTCCCGGCACCGATCCCGTTGTCCACAAATGCGAGGAACAATCCGCCAAAAACGCCCGCTGCCCCGTAGAGCACAATATAATAGTTGTCACACCGATACCAGTAAGCACCGAACGCCGCCGCTCCGCCTGCCATAAAGCAGAGGATCATCGCCTGCACCGACAAATTGTCCCACCCGTCAAGGCTCATGTGCATGAAACGGAACCGTAGAGCTGTTTTTCTATGTACGCGTTCACATTTCGGATCCCGTGGTTAATAAGGAACACATTTTCCATGCGCTGTTTCAGCGCCTTTAAATTTTTATCCTTCGTGAGAGCCATGTTTCCGGTTTCTTTGATCAATCTTTTGTAGAGGCTGCCTGTTACGAGTGTGCTGAGTGTCCCGAGCGCACAGATCGCTGCCAGGACATAGAGCATTCTCCCTGTCTGTAAAAATTCCAGCATAATCAGTTCCCCTTTCTTCGTCCAGATCAATTCCAGATGATGCCACTAATTATACCGGCCTAGAATGTTTTTGAGAAGGTTGAGAACGGAAGAATCGTTCGTCAAATGGGGACAGGAATCGCGTTTTAAGGTGATAGTGGAGGTAAAATATTCTCGTAGAGAGTAGTTCTCGCAGCTTTCTTGCTCCAGAAAACTTTTTGAGTCTTCTCTTTTAGATTCTCTTTACAAGTGCAAGCATCAGGTTCACGGAATGCTCAACAGCCTTTGCCTCAAACTCGCCGTAATCCATATGGGCGCTGTCATCTGCCTTGTCGGAGATCGCACGGACGATCAGGTACGGAACCTTGTTTAAGTATGCGGCCTGAGCGACTGCTGCGCCTTCCATCTCTGTGCAGTACGCGTCGAAGGTGTCATGGATCCAGTTCTTTTTCTCCTTGCTGTCGATAAACTGGTCACCGCTGGCAACGCGTCCCTTGAAAGTGCTGATATCCGGGTTTGCCTCTCTGCATGCCTCTTCCGCGAGAGCTAAAAGTCGCTCATCCGCCGGGAATTCCTTCACGCCAAGCTGGGGAATCTCACCTGCCGGATATCCGAATCCGCCTGCGTCCACATCGTGCTGTACTGCAACAGTAGAGAGAACGAGGTCACCGATATTGATCTCATTTCTTAAGGAACCTGCGATTCCTGTATTTACGATTCCATCCACCTGATAAAGATCCACAAGGATCTGGCTGCAGATACCGGCGTTTACCTTACCGATACCGGAACGAACGATGACAACGTCCTTTCCCTCCAGTTTTCCCTTGCAGAAATTCATTCCTGCCACTGTCTTCATCTCTGTCTCTGTCATTTTCGCGCGAAGCTTCTCGACTTCCACTTCCATTGCTCCGATAATACCAAGCATTTGAATTCCTCCGTGTTGTATCATATGATTTTAGTCTGATCTCGAAAGCAGCAGTTCATCTGCTGCTCTTAAACATAGATTCTATCTGAGTTTCAGACGCGTTCTTACCGTCTTTATCGTTCTCATTATACGGGATACAAAGCGGAAGGTCAAATAAATCCTTAGCTCATCCGCCGATAAAATCCTCAACTCATCCGTCGATCTCCAGAATGACCAAGTCACTAAGTTCGCTCGCTCCTCTACTCACCTCGAACTAAGCTGGCCCGTTTTTAACAATTCCGATATTTGCCCGTCTGTAACCTGTAAACTTATTTTTTCCGTCTGGAAATCTTGCTTTATCGCCTATCCTCAGCTCTTTCCGCGCTTCTCTTGACAATGATTCTCTGCTGTGAGTATAATAAGGATACTTTCAAACTGGCCGCAAGGTCATATTTTTTACAAACGGAGGTTTTTATATGGTATACAAGACACAGGGCACCTGCTCCAGAGAAATCCATTTTGATGTAGAGAACAACAAACTCAAAAATGTAAGCTTCGTTGGCGGCTGCAATGGAAACTTAAAGGTATCGGCCTTCTCGTTGAAGGCATGGATATCGACGATGTCATCAAGAGAGTCGAAGGCGTAAGCTGCAACGGCCGCCCAACCTCATGTCCAGACCAGCTTGCAAGAGCTTTAAAGCAGTATAAGGAGCAGCAGGCTTAAACATCAAAAGTGAGTCATTTCCAGACGTAAAAATAGCCCCGCAAGAGGTTTGTTGTGCGCGGGGCTATTTCTTTTATTCAGTTCATAAATTGTCGAATCATTATTCTCACCGGCCTCGACCGGTTTTATCTACGGTGTCTTCCCATCAACCATCTCCCTTTATCAGTTTGTGTCTATATTATTCGGCCGAAATAATATACTAAGTATTAAACTCCATCATTGGTGAGAAGAACACCATTGGTTTTAGTAGACTTTCCCTCCAGGTCATCACCTAATTCGACAAGATGTATTGCCTGTGCTCTATAATAGCGGTTAACTTCACACCCCGAAACCGTAAAACCAACATGATATGATGTCAAATTATTATCTACTTCTTCCTTTGATCTCTCAAAGTCCCAGCTTCCTACTTGCACCCAATCTTCATTAGCTTCATCCCACATCTCCAGAAATACTGTCTGATATATTTTATCGACCTGTTTATGTGCTGCTGTATCAACGCTAATATGCAATGTCCCATCTTTTTTCATTTGTTATTCTCAGAATCCCTGCTGAAAGAATAGTCCCTCTAGCATACTCTTCAAATTTGTCCTCTGAGTAGTTTTCACCATTCTTAAGCAAAATGCTTTCAGAATGATTTTCTTCTACCCCGTTCCATGCAGGTATTGATGCATACACACTAGTTACTGCCAGGATTGAAAATAACAGCCCCATTACCACTAATCTCTTTAATCGTTTGATCATAACATTTCTCCTTTTTCTTTTTATTATTTAAAACGTAAGAAAAAGGAAAAATGTGACCATCTTTTAAAATATATGAGATTTTTAAAATTTTTTCAAATTCACTTTCCGGCATTGTACCAATAATATAATATACTACATGATTAACAACAATCGTCGCTTCATATTCTGTCTTTTTGTCTTCCAATACATTTTCAGAATATACTATATCCTTGTTTAGCCATTTGTTAAAAATTGTTTTTTATTTTTCCTATCAGATTCAAAGTTCACTGATGTACTCTCATCGTTTTTTATCATATAAACAGTAAATGTTTTATCACCATATATGAAATTTATTTGCGCCTCATCTTTGTAAATTTGATGACTTTCATAATGCATATTTTGTGGATAATATTTTAATTTTAATGTTGCATCCTCATATTTATCTGCAATATCCGCATACGCATTTTCTAATTTTGAGACTTCTGCCTTATTATTATCATTATCTACTACGATAGTATTTGAAATTTTTTCCGAATGCCTAAAGAAATAACTTTTCTCCCAATCGCCGTCCCCCCCAAGCATCCCTGCAATCACTGCCACCAACGCCGCAGTAGCAAGGACCTTCTTCTTTCCGAATCGTATCACTTTCTTCTCATTCTTCTTTTTCTCTTCCGCTTCAGAGATTACTGTTACCGTCTTCTTTGGAAGCTCTTCTGCAATTTGAATGTTGGCTGATTCGTTCTGTGGAACCAGAGTCGGTGTCTGGGAGGCGGTTTCCTTTTCAAGTTCGGCTTTTCGTGCCAGGAAACGTTTCATGAGTCGATCTTCGGCGCCAGTGAAGTTTACATCTTTGAAAGTCTCGTTTGCCTGATCCAGCTGTTTTAACAGCTGATCATCCGAATAGCCAAACGCTTCCCGAATACATTCGCTTATTTTCTGATCCTCACGATTCTCCGTGTCTGCCATGATTCAGCACCTCGCTTCTTCCTTTGTATCTATTAGGGGTTGACATTTCTCTTTCAGCCGTTACTATTAAATAGTCAGCAGCTGTGAAATTCTTGCTCCATGGAGGCAATTTTTATGAAAACCATTCTTCTCACCGGCGGTGGTACAGCCGGTCACGTTACTCCGAACCTTGCCCTGATTCCGTCTCTCAAGGCAGCCGGATATGATATTCGATACATTGGTTCCTACAATGGTATGGAACGCAAACTGATTGAAAACGCAGGTATTCCCTTACGACGGAATCTCTTCCGGAAAACTGCGCCGATATTTCGATTTAAAGAACTTTACCGACCCGTTCCGCGTATTAAAAGGTTACGCAGAGGCCTTAAAGTTGATGAAAAAATACAAACCGGATGTTCTCTTCTCTAAGGGCGGCTTTGTTGCGGTTCCTGTTGTCCTCGCTGCAAAGCATTACCACATTCCGACGATCATCCACGAGTCCGATATGACTCCAGGTCTGGCAAATAAACTCTGCATTCCGTCTGCAAAATGGGTATGCTGCAACTTCCCGGAGACCTTAAAGTATCTTCCGGAAGGAAAGGCAGTCCTCACAGGATCCCCGATCCGTGCAGAACTCCTTCAAGGTGACCGTCTTGCCGGTCTGCAGTACACAAACCTCTCTGCGGCAAAACCGATTATTCTTGTAATCGGCGGAAGTCTGGGCTCCGTAAAAGTAAACGGCGCGGTCCGCAGTATTCTTCCAAAGCTCTTAGAACAATTCCAGGTGATCCATATCTGTGGAAAAGGGAACCTGGATGAGTCCCTGATTGGAACTCCCGGTTACGTTCAGTATGAATATGTTGACAGTCCGCTGAAGCACTTATTTGCTGCAGCTGATCTGATTGTCTCCAGGGCAGGTGCAAATTCCATCTGTGAAATTCTTGCACTCAGGAAGCCGAATGTCCTGATTCCGCTCTCCGCAGCGGCCAGCCGTGGAGATCAGATCCTGAATGCCAATTCTTTTGCAAAACAGGGGTATTCCACGGTTCTGGAAGAGGAGAAAGTGACTGACGCCACTCTTTTTGACGCGATTCACGATACCTACGAGAACCGCCGGACATTCATTGATAGTATGGAAAAGAGCCATTTAAATAATGCAATTGATACGATCATGAAATTGATCAACGATTGTGCTGATCACAAATGACCGCGGTTCATACGACTTTTCAGGTTTTCTCTTAAGTATTTTTCTTGCTCTTGAAATTCGCGAACGACACATGTCGTTCGTGATTTCAAGACGCTCACAAATTTCTTCAGTCGTAAATCCCTGGATGAAATACATCACCGTGACATCCTTCCACGATTCCCTTTAAACCATCCAGGACCTCGAAGATCTGACCGCAGCTTTCTCTGCTAATTACGGATTGCAGCGGATCGTATGTGGAAAGATCTGCGACATACTCCAGTTCACTCACATCTTCGTCCTCATTCGGCTTGATGCTTCGCTTCTCTTTTCTAAAATAGTCGATACATTTATTCTCGACAATACGCGCCAGCATCACTTTTATAGCTTTTTCACTCTCTAGCTTCCCGCCATAATCCGCCCGGTAGAACGACCAGAATGCTTCCATGACAATGTCTTCCACATCATCATATGGCACTCCGATCGCATAAGCCAGCTTCATATACATTTGAGCATATTTCGTAATCAGTACTTGCAGCAGTTCATCTTTGTCCTGCGGCATAAATTCTCCTTTAAAAAATCTCTCTGATTACAGTGCATCTTTAATCTTTTCTGCTGTCTCAGCAAGAACCTCCGGATCTTCTTTTCCCGGTTCCCATCCAGCGATCACCGGACCGCCCCTCATAGCGCGGGATCACATGTACATGGAAATGGAATACCGTCTGTCCTGCTGCTTCACCGTTATTCTGTACCAGGTTGAAGCCTGCGCAGCCCAGGGATTTCTTCATTGCGGTTCCGAGTTTCGCTCCTAACGGAAGTACTTTTGCAGCAATCTTCGGATCCAGCTCGGTAACGTCCTTAAAGTGTTCTTTCGGAAGGATCAGGGCATGACCTTTTCGCAGCCGGACCAAGGTCCAGAATTACACGGAAATCTTCATCCTCATATACAGTTGAGGAAGGAATCTCACCATTCGCGATCTTACAGAAAATACAGTTACAGTCTTTCATCTTTTGATACCTCCGTCCGCCCACCAGTCTCTGGCAGGCCTATGATATAAAATTATAGCAAGCACAAAGCCTATTACAAGGCCAGACAGGTGTGCGATATTGTCCACACCGGTGCTTGTATATCCTAAATACAGGGAAAAAAAGATCATGATCACAAGTTGTCTTGTATTCAGATCTTCCAACTTCCCTCTGTTGGCCGTAACCACATAAAGCAGGCCGCCGACCACTCCAAAAATTGCGCCGGATGCCCCGGCTGATACTGTCATTGTATCAGCTGTGTGCGCCATCATAGACACCCAGTTCGAGCCATTCCGCAGAGCAGGTAAAATATCAGGTACTTCACATGTCCCAGTGCCCGTTCCAGGTTGTCCCCGATCACAAAACAGGACCAGCATATTGTTCATAATATGCCGGATTCCAAAATGCATAAACATCGCTGTCAAAAGCCGGTAATACTCACCGTCCTCCAGGACTGCAGGTGCAAACATCGCGCCCTTTGTATACATGAAATACGCGTCCTCCGAGGAACCGGTGATCTCCAGATACAGGAAAACAGCACATTCAGAGCAATCAGAAGTCCATTTACATAAGCCTTCTTTCCATATCGGCTTCCCATGGGTCTCATCCTTTCTACTCTGTTATTTCATGACCCCAAGTCCTTTTTGCGATGATCGTGATAAAGTCCTGGACATTCGTCACGATAGTCGTTGCGGAGAGGCTTCCGCGGTCCATCAGCTTGTTTACCACAAACTCGTCCGCATCAACAGTATAGAGATATACCGGGCGGATCGTTCCGTCCTTCATAACACGGAATGACGGAGTCATATTGCCCGTGGCAATCGTGTGAAGCATTGTAGCTAAGCAGATCACACAGGTGGCATCCGCACCATATCGCGCATGGCGCTCTTGTCCTTTATACGCGTCTCCGATGACTTCCGGCATTGGACCGTCATCGCGGATCGAACCGGTCAGAACAAACGGAACATGATTCTTCACGCATCCATAGATAATACCATTGTCAATGTGATTATCCTCGATAAATTTCGGAATGGAACCGCTTCTGCGGACCTTATTTAGTACATCCAGGTGGTTGTAATGGCCATTCGGCTGGGATACCTGCGTGTAGATATCCTGTCCTAGTGCCGTATGCAGCAGCGCGCCCTCCAGGTCGTGGGTCGCGAGCGCGTTTCCTGCCATCAGACCGTGGGCATATCCGTTATCGATCAGGGACTGCATTGCGTTTTCGCGTCATAGTCGAAGGAAAACGCCGGTCCCATGACCCAGACGATCTTCCCATGTTCTTTTTTCATAGCGAAGAAGGTCCATCAGGCGGTCATAGTCTCTCGCATAGGAGGTCTCCCTGCTTCGTCCCTGGCGGAACACAAATTTATCCGCAAGCGCGTCCGCTTCTGTCTGGAATCCTGTACTGTGGACACAAATTCCCTCCTCGCAGGCTTGCCCGTCCAAGAATAACCTTGTCACCTTTTTGAGATTTCTGTTTTCGACTACCTCCAAATGTCCGTCCGGGCAGATCACAACGCTGGAATCCATGCGGGTCTCTTGCGCTAACACCCACTTGCCCTGGATCTTAAAATATTCCGGGAACATAGATGTACTGTGAAAGTATTCTGGGGCAACCCCATCGATCTCCACGATTTCCCATTTCGCGTCAGGGGCCTTGATAAACTGTTCCTTTGAAAAATCGGGCTGATGATATTCTGGCATCTGAAAAGCCATAATACCCTCCTTTCATCATTGATGGATATATCATAGACCAAATGTCCGAAAACACCACCCCTGTTTTGTATTTTTACTTTCTCTTTAACGGAACTTTTACCCAGGAGATCCTACAAAAACGGTATCTCTGATCCGCAAAAGAGAGCATTTCCCCTGGTTCTATATGAATACTCTCATTTGTCTCCAGGAACCGCCCATTTACACTGGTTCCATTCGTTGAATTGAGATCCGTGATCATATATCCGTCCTTATCTTCTTCAATTTTCGCGTGGATCCGGCTGATCTGAGGCAGATTCAGGCAGAAACCGATATTTCCCGGTTCTTTCCAATAATAAACGGGAAATATCGGACCAGGACGTCCTCGCCCCCATTTTCCGGGACGAGACGTCTTGTCGCCGGGTATATCTGTCTTCCCGTAAGAAGCACTGTCTGCATTTCATCAGATTCTCTTTGTCTTACATCAGTTCTTAAGTCATTAGGATCAGTATAAATGCCATTCTCATTATTTTCTGCATCTCCCCACACTTCCGCCATATCTCTCCGGTATTCAATTTTGTCCGGCATTCCTCCGCGCTCCTCTGTCCTCTTCTTTCCCGGAACTCAACTTCCCAGTCCTCTTCTGTTTCCCCGGTCTCTTCTTCATCTTTTCTCACACGAAAGAATATCACGCCGGCCATCAGCACACCTTTCCGCCGCAAGGATTCCCCATTTCCATTCCAGAATCCGATCGATTCCGACAATAAAGTAAACTGCCACCGGAACAGCTGCCATCAAAACCGCAAACAGCACTGAAAACAAGTTTTTCCCGTGCTTCAGCCCTTTCTCCTCTGCCAGTTCTTCTGTCTCGCCTGAAAGATCCGTTTTCTTGATCTCAGAATATCTGTACTTTCCTTCTGATCCATTTTGCTTTTCTCCTGGTGTCGCGGCAGCTCTCCTGCTGCCCCTTGTCCCATATTCCCTGACCATTTTCTCTCTGCTTCATATAACTTTTCCTTTCCAGTGTTTTCCCCGAAATTATCTTCTTTCCCGTCTCTTTCTCCCGCCCGCAGACATTTTTCCAGATCCCGGATCCCCAGATTTTCCTTTTCTCCTGCCCGGAACAGAGCGAATGCCAGAACTACCGCGTCTCCGTCTGTGTGATCCACATGGTCCAGAATATACCGTGCCAGTTTCCGGAAACTCCCCTCAAACTGACTGCCACTCCCTGGAAGAAGGCAGAAATTCGCTTTCAGGTCATCCGGATCCACATAGATCATATCCGGTTCCAGACAAAGCTGGTCTCCGTCCATCAGAACCTTTCCAATGCCGTCATGGTGACGACCAGATCACTGGTGATCTGCCGGATCTCCTTTGCCTTAAATGACCGGTATTCCATCATTCTGGCTAGCGACTGTCTCGACGTGATATTAAAATACAGGAATGTCTCCCCATCGATCCTTTTTTCCTGAAACGGCAGAAGTCCGTTGATCCTGTTTTCCGACAGCATCCG
>VOFH01004361.1_pt1 | contig 17719 bp, 29 predicted proteins | sample 5384091 | NCBI WGS metagenome assembly VOFH01 (sample SAMN12384727, study PRJNA508395) | human gut metagenome | isolation source: healthy gut G | host: Homo sapiens
AATTATCGTAACGTCCGCAAAACAGGCATTGTGTCATCACAAATAAAATTACAAATACTATCCCTAATACAACATTGTGTACATTAAGTTTTTTTATACTTTTTTGCCCTGCTTTATAACCGTTTTCTTTGGCAGTATATAATTCAGTTCATCATTCGTTTCAGTTAAATCTTCTGCTTCACCGTCCAAAGCTCTTATTACGTCTTTGTCTAATACAGCATTTTTCGATTAGACCGTCAGCCATGCGTTTTGCCGAAGTGGTATAGAAATTATTTTCCGCAAAGAACTTCCTCGGAGGAGCTTCACTGACAATCTTACCGTCAAAAACATCGCACATATATCGGCATATTCAGCACAAAATTCTATGTCATGTGTTACCATTAACACAGTCATACCGTTCTTTGCAAACTTTTGAGTATCATTGCAAGTTTTCGTTTAAAGCAAGCGTCAAAGTCCCTTTGATCGGTTCATCAAGCACCAACAAATCAGGTTTTCTCAAAAGCATTTTGCAAGTGCCACTCTCTGCTGTTCACCACCTGACAAATCGTAAGGGTGATTTTCAAGTAAATTATCAAATTCACAAAGTTTTATTACATACTCAATCTCATTTTTCCCTTTTTTCTTTTTCCACATCAAATACCGCGTCATACAATTCCTCAAGTACACTCTTTTTCAAAAATAAGCTCTGTGGATTTTGCGGCATCACCGCCACTTTGGTATCATCGTTTATAAACACCTTACCTCTATACGGCTTATTAATCTTTGAACTAACAGACAACGCAGTACTCTTTCCGACACCGTTACCGCCTACTATCGCATAAAAATTCATTTTCGTGAACTTTAAATGACAAGCCTTTTAAAATATCATCCGAATTTTTCTCATATCTAAACCATACATCTTTTAATTCTAAAATCGGTTCGGTATTAATTCTGTTTTTCCGACTTGAATTCAAAATGCTCGTTAATCTGTTGTTTTTCAACCATTTATGACCGTCACAAATTGTTATAGGGCAATTCCGAATTATTTCCCAAGGAATAATATATTTTTGTCGGTGTGGGTAATGCTGCAAACATACTGTTTTGCTTTAATTCCTCACCTATTTTATACGGTGTGTTTTCAGCTGTAATCTTGCCGTCTTCCATAACCACAACCTTATCGGATAAAGGAAATACTTCGCTCAAATTGTGTTCACTCAATATTATCGTCACGCCAAGTTCTGTATTAATCCTCTCAAGCATTGCAAAAAAAGTCATGTGCCGATATTGGGTCTAATTGACTTGACGGTTCGTCAAGCAACAACAATGTCGGATTCATTATCATAACCGACGCTAAATTGAGAATTTGTTTTTGTCCTCCGACAGATTGGCTACATTTTCGTAAACCAATTTTGTATTCCGAAAAATGACGCCATCTCCAGCTTTCGATCGAATTTCAGCTGAATTAATACCCAAACTTTCCAATCCGAATACAAGTTCGTGCCAAACCTTATCCGTAACAATTTGATTATCAGGATTTTTTGCATTACAAATCCGATATTTTCGGCTTGCTCCCTGTCCGACAAATCATATATACTCTTTCCGTCAAAGTATATTTCCCCACTTGTTTTACCGTGCGGTGTTAAAATCGGTTTTAAATGTCGTAGAAGTGTCGATTTTCCACATCCGGATTTACCGCAAATCGTCACAAATTCACCTTGATTTATCGTTAAATTTATATCGTTCAATGCCGTTTTTTCGCTATTGGGATATGAAAATATTAAATTTTTGATTTTAATTTTCTCCACTTTAATTCCTCCCATATCTCAATAATTATCGGCATTATACAAATCATAATATACGATATAAAAATGCTTGTGCTGTAAAACGACATATCCGTACCACGCATAGACGGAAAATATCTGTAATTAATTTTCCCAAGCAAAGCACCTATCAAAAAATATGTAATCGTAACCGCCAAATAAATTAAAGCAGTTACATCTCTTTTGTCAAATACATAATTTGAGTAAGCCGTTCTGCCTGTCAAACCGTAACCGCGACTTTTCATACTGTCGGAAGTATCTATTGCATTTTCCAAGCTCCATGTTATAACCGCCGACAAAATTCTTATGCTGTTTTTAACTCTTACAAATACAGACCCCTCTGACGTATCTCTCCCCATACTTTTCTGTGCATTTGAAACTTCTTGTACCTGTTCTTTAAATTTTCGGAACAAATCTGAATGTCATAGACAATATCAGCGAAAGTGACGGAATTATTCGTCCAAAAGATAAATAAACTTATCACTTGTCATAATTTTATTAAAACAAGAAAACCAACAAATGACCGTTGCAACCATACTTGCCGCGACAATTCCGTATAGTATGGATTCCAACGTCAACGGATTTCCGCTCGGTAAATATGCAATTACAGTTACACCCTCGTGATTGAACGCAGGATTTATCAGTGCTGAAATCAACATAAGCGGTAATAACATCTCAATAAATTTCAACGCTTTTTTACCGTTTAAAATTATCGAATACATCACACTGCACAAAAGCGATGTCACAAGGCATATAGGATGTACGAATATCATTGAAAACACAATTACGGCTGTAAAATATATAAAATTAATCAACGGATGATATTTTGCAAATTCATTCATTATCTGTCTTATCTCCTATTCTCCGCCTGTTGCGGAATATCCGCCGACATCTATTCCTAAGTTGCAAGTATATACCCATTCGACTTTATCGCCTTGTTTCAGCTGGTAACGCGAACAGCCGTAATTTGGGAACCAGTCATTTACTTTATACATCCACCCCGATAATTCACCGCAGTCAAACTCATACAAATTGCCTATTCCCTCGATATATGCACTGTTATACATAGGAGTATTTTCAAATTCCATATGTATTTTGCTGTTTTTCATTTCGCGTTGCAATAGGTCAAATACACTTTCGCCGTCATAAAATTCAACTGTCTGTTCTTTAAATATAACTCCGTCCGACGGCACTAATTCCCACTTTTCTTTATCAAGCCACGACATATTGTCGAGTATCGTATCACATCGTACCGCCAACGTGCACGTCAGTTCTTTGCTCTCTATTACTGCATCTTGCGGTTCGACAGGTACAGGTTTTCCCTCAGGTACAGGTTCTGTTTTTATATTCGTCTGTCCCTGTTGTTTCGTCAATATTCATTCCGTTGTTTTTTCGGAATATTCCAAATCAGGAGTATATATTTCTTCGTATGGTTCCCCTGCAATCTCTTCGGCTAATTCTATTTTTTCCTCTGCCGTCATTGGTTTGTCGGCTGTAGGCTTGTTTTGAATTTTTCTGTGTTTTCGGCTGTCGGAGATGATGTGGGTGAAATTGTTGGCTCTACAGTCGGTGTAGGACTTTCATCATTGTCATATACCTCATCAATTATAACCCTTTCCGTTACTTTCGGCGTCGGCTCAACATTCCAACCGCGCAGTGACGGTGCATCTCCGCCCCACCAAAACGCAAATACCAATACAGCAATAATTATACTTCCTATAATTATGTGTCTTTTATATTTTTTCATTCAATATCTCCTGAAAATTATTACTTTCTAAGCAAAATCAAATTCATCATTACAAACTGTAAACTGTTTTTTATCACATTAATTTCATTTTGTGATATATTTCTGACATCGCTCATATCATAAAGCGAATTATCGCCGTTCATAAATCGTTTTAGCGACACCAAGCTGTAAAAACATTGTTCTGTTGCCATTTGATTTGAACCGTCACCGTCGTATGTATGTTTAAAACCGTCGCCTATTGTATAGTACGACATTAAATTATCCGCTAAATTCTTGCCATTCTTTTCAAAGCGTTCATCAAAAGGCGATATTCCGAGTTCACAAAGTGCAACAATGACTTGTGCGCAACTTTCGGAATTTTCCGTACCCCAACTTGAATATCCTCCGTTTTCATTTTGACTTGCCGATAAAAAGGAATTGCCTTGTTCACACAATTTGACACTTCGGAATTATCCGTATAATTTGAAAGTGCTTGCAGAGCCATTGCCGTAACATCTACATCACTCTCTCCACTGCCCAAAAGTGACCATCCACCGTCATCAAGCTGACTGTTTATAATCTTTTCAACATACATTTCTCTTGTTGCATGAATTTGTGCATCGGCATTGTACGGCATATCATACTGTCCGCAGTCAAGTGCAATCAATGCCCATATTGCACCGTTTATACCTTGCCAAGTAGTTTTTTCAAAATCTCTAAAGGAAGTAATAAATTATATCCACCGACATTTTTAGGGTCTTTTCCGATTGATGTGAGTGCAATTATAACTCTTGAATATTCGGTATATTTTTTGTTATGCAATACACCGCCACATTCTTTTACATAATTGACAACATTGTTGTAATAATTCTCGTAATAGCCGACAGGTATATCACCGTCATTTCTGCTCAGTCCCATTATCAGCCACTCACCGCCTATCGATGATACGGCAGGAGTTTTCAATTATCATATAAATATTTTTCCGTATCACTTATGACGCTGTTTATATCGTCAATACTTACCGCAAAAGCATTTGCAGATGAAATCAAAACAAACGATAAAATTAAAGATATTATTTTTTTCATTAATACGCTCCGTTTCTGTAAAATCAAATAAAAAAGCTGTGATAATTTTTTCAAATTATCACAGCAGAGTTTTCCTGTGTATATCACATATCGGCACGCAAACAACACGCTTAATACATTTATATAAGCGTACGATACTACTGTTCTATATTGACAATATCAATAAGTACGGAGCAGTATCAAAGCAGGTCTTCTGACTCGTATTATATAAAGCAAGCTTAACATTTTTATATTCGCCTTCTCAGTTTCCCAATGACTGACTTTCATCAAAAATATAAAAACTTCAATACATACAGCGACTGTTATCGTTCGGAATTCTCACCCGATTCCTTTTCACCGACTATACCCATACAATATAGCTGACACTTTGTGTGATTATTCATTTTTAGTATTATATCATCAAAAATATGTACCGTCAATGTGCTATATTACTAAAGTTACACTTGACATTCACATATTTTATACCTTATAACACAAAAAATGCGACACCTAAAAAGCATCGCATTTTGAATTACATTATGAATTTTGTTTTTGTATAGTTAAGAAGTCCGCCTGCGTAAAGCATTTCTTTTTGACGGTCTGACAAATCTGCATTAACCTCAAAATCAAAGCCTTTTTTGTTACGTTTGTCACCTTAATAACTTTACCGTTGGCAATTTGCTTACCGATATTTTCAATCTTCAATTCGTCCATTTGGTCAATCTTATCGTAATCCGATTCATTTGCAAATGTTAGCGGCACGATACCGGCATTAATAAGATTAGCCATATGAATTCTTGCAAATGACTTAACGATAACTGCCTTAACACCCAAATACAACGGTGCAAGTGCAGCGTGTTCTCTTGAAGAACCCTGTCCGTAGTTTGAACCGCCGACTATTATACTCTTACCAAGTTCAAGTGCTCTGTCGTGGAACTTTTCGTCACATACAGCGAAACAGAATTCCGAAATCTTAGGAATATTTGAACGCAACGGCAAAATCTTTGCACCGGCAGGCATAATATGGTCTGTTGTGATATTATCGCCGACCTTTAGCGAGCATTTTGCATCTATTGTTTCAGCTAACGGCTCTGATACAGGGAAAGGCTTAATATTAGGACCTCTAAGCACTTCAATACTGTCCATATCCTTTTCATCTGCCGGAGGAACTATCATATTATCGTTTATAGTGAACTTTTCAGGCAATGTTATATCAGCCGCGTCACCAAGTGTTCTTGGATCTGTAAATACACCTGTAATAGCTGAAATAGCAGCTGTTTCAGGTGATACAAGATAAATCTGACCGTCTTTTGTACCACTTCTGCCTTCAAAGTTTCTGTTAAACGTTCTTAGTGAAATACCCTTTGAATTAGGTGACTGTCCCATACCTATACAAGGACCGCAAGCACTTTCCAGTATTCTTGCACCTGCGTCAATCATAATAGCCAAAGCACCGTTATTTGCAAGCATATTCAAAACCTGCTTTGAACCCGGAGCAATTGCAAGAGAAACATCAGGATTAACAGTCTTACCTTTTTAGAATATGTGCAACTTTCATCATATCAAGAAGTGATGAGTTTGTGCATGAACCGATACAAACTTGGTCGATCTTCATACCGCTAAGTTCACTTACCGACTTAACATTATCAGGTGAATGAGGGCAAGCTGCAAGCGGTTCAAGTTTGCTAAGGTCTATATTAACTTCTTCGTCATATACAGCGTCTGCGTCTGCACATAGAGGTGTGTATGCCTCTTCTCTGCCTTGTGCTTTCAAGAATTCATGTGTTATTTCGTCTGATGGGAATATTGATGTTGTTGCACCAAGTTCCGCACCCATATTTGTAATAGTTGCTCTTTCGGGAACTGACAAAGTTTTAACTCCTTCACCGCAGTATTCGATAACTTTGCCTACACCGCCCTTAACAGAAAGACGCTTTAGAACTTCCAAAATTACATCTTTTGCGGCAACCCACGGTTGAAGTTTGCCTGTAAGATTTACCTTAACGACTTTCGGGCAAGTAATGTAATATGTACCTCCGCCCATTGCAACAGCAACGTCCATACCGCCTGCGCCTATGGCAATCATTCCTATACCGCCGCCTGTCGGTGTATGGCTGTCGAACCGATAAGTGTTTTACCCGGAATACCAAAACGCTCAAGATGTACTTGGTGACAAATACCGTTACGGGTCTTGAGAAGTAAATTCCGTGTTTTTTACAGACACTGCCGATAAATCTATGGTCATCAGCATTTTCAAAACCATTCTGCAATGTATTATGGTCAATATATGCAACAGAACGCTCTGTTTTTACTCTTGGCACACCCATAGCCTCAAACTCAAGATATGCCATTGTACCTGTTGCGTCCTGTGTAAGGGTCTGGTCAATTCTAATTCCGATTTCACTGCCTTTTACCATCTCACCTTCAACAAGATGTGCAGACAGTATTTTTCTGTTAATGTTTGTCCCATAACAACTTCCTCCGTAAACTCATTTTTCTATACTATTTTAATACAAATCCTATGTATTTGTCAAGTCATACACACCTTTTATTTAAAACCGCATATTATAAAGCGGAGGTGTTTTAGATATGATGGATATATGTTTTATTGCATTGTTTACCGTGTTTTGTACTATGGGAATATACTTCTTTGTAAAAGAAATTACATCGGCACTTTTGAAAAACCATATTAAAACGAAAATTCTTCTTGAAGTACATAATTCCGATATTAATATTGAAGGTCAGATACGTTCGATTATTTCGGCAAATCCTGAAAGTGATATATTGATAAGCGATAAAAGTGAGAATGACGAAATAGGTATGATTCTTCATAAAATGTCCGCTGATAATTCGTGTATAATTTTAGACAACGTTAAAAGCTCCCAAAAATAAATTTGGGGAGCTTTTTAAATTATTTATCTTCGTTTTTTGCTATTTCTTTTATTGATGTTACAAGTCCTGCAAGTCCTTGTATTTCCGACGGTATAATTATCTTTGTAGCCTTGCCGTCAGCGGCTTTTTCAAAACTTTCAAGTGCCTTTATTGCAATATACGGTTCACTCGGCTTTGAGTCGTTAATTCTTCTGATACCTTCGGCAACGGCTGTCTGTACTGCGATAATTGCTTCAGCCTCACCTTCAGCCTCTTTAATAGCGGCTTGTTTTTAGCCTCTGCACGAAGTATTGCAGACTCTTTTTCACCCTCTGCCAAAAGAATTGCAGACTTCTTTTCACCCTCTGCACGAAGTATTGATTCACGTCTTTCTCTTTCGGCTTTCATCTGACGTTCCATTGCGTCTTGAATTTCAGCAGGAGGCATAATGTTTTTAAGTTCAACTCTGTTAATCTTAATACCCCATGGGTCAGTTGCCTCGTCAAGAATTGCACGCATTTTTGTATTTACAGTATCACGTGATGTCAATGTTTCATCAAGTTCAAGATCACCTATAATATTTCTTAATGTTGTTGCAGTAAGATTTTCAATAGCCATCATAGGTCTTTCAACACCATATGCAAACAATTTAGGATCTGTTATTTGATAATAAACAACCGTATCAATCTGCATTGTTACGTTATCCTTTGTTATAACAGGTTGCGGCGGAAAGTCAACAACGTGTTCCTTTAAATTAACTTTCTTTGCAATTCGGTCTATAAACGGCACTTTAAAATGAAGTCCGACACCCCATGTTGCATAGTAACCGCCCAGACGTTCAATAATGTATGAATGTGCCTGTGGAACTATTTTGATATTTGCTACAATAATCACCAATATAATGATTAATAAAAGTATAATTGCTAATGGCATTTTAATCATCCTTTCTCTTTACAATAAGTTTTACACCCTCAATTTTTTCAATAACAGCCGTTTCACCTTTGAGTACATGAGAGTTGTCTATACTTCTTACAGTCCAGACTTTTCCGTCAACTTTGACCTCTCCCAAGCCTCTGATATTATCGACATCGCACGTTATCAAAACTTCTTTACCAACCAAACTTTGAGCATTTGTTTCAACATTTCTCAGTTTGAAAAATTTCATTGAAATCGGTCGTAAACACAGTATACAAATAAATGATACCGCAATAAACACAGCCATTTGAACATAGAAATTTACACCTGAAAATGCCGCAATCATTCCTCCTAATGCACCGATTGCAAACCAAATGCTGACAAGCTGATAAGTAACTGCCTCAAGAATAATAAACGCTATTATTCCCAAAATCCATATTACAGCCTGTTCCATAACTATAACCTCCCTCTATTGCATTATATATTAAAAGTTATAAACTTACAATAGTTTTTCAAAAATATTTTTCACATATGTTTTTCTTTTTTACATATTATATATTAAAAGATTACAGAGGTGGGATATATGCTTAATTGTTGTATGAGAGGTTGTTCAAAGGCAGTTGGGCTGGCGGCTTTGTCATTTTGTGCAGGTGTGATAGCGGGAGCATTTCTTCCTATGGCTATTATTGCGGTAATCGAAATGATTTTTCTTCTGCTTTTTGGGTATTTGTGTTTGTTTAAATGGTAGAAAGGAGTAGGTAAAAATGAAAATCGTTGTCGTTAAAATGCCAAAATGTCTTAGAGGTATGGTTAAAACAATTTTTAAAATGTAGTACATAGAAAAAGGAAAGCAACTTAATGCTTTCCTTTTTCAGTATTATAAATTGCTTACCCAATTTTTTTAATTTCTTTTTTCCGATATACCGTTTACCATTTTACCTGTTTGCCATTTTGCATTCGGGCTCAGTTTGCTCAAAACATCAACTGTCTTACCCATACCGCTGCCACCTGAAGTTGCAAACGGAACGATTGTTTTACCTGACAAGTCATAGTTTTCAACAAATGTATCTATAATTGTAGGTGCAACGTACCACCAAATTGGGAAACCAATTAATACTGTATCGTAATCTGCCATATTGTCAAGCTTGTTTGCTATTTTCGGACGTGAGTCGGGATTGCTCATTTCAACTGAACTGCGACTTGTTTTATCTCTCCAGTCAAGGTCAGCATTTGTATAAGGCATTGTAGGTTTAATTTCAAATAAATCCGCATTAGCCACTTTTTTGCAATTCTTTCCGCTACGCTCTTTGTAACACCGCTTGCGGAAAAATATGCTACCAATTTTTACTCATTTTAAATTCCTCCTAATTACTTATTGAATCCGCTGTTTGTAATCCATTTCTGTATTGTCTGTCGCTTGTGTTGTTTCGCCTGCAACACAACCTGTTATACCGCAAAATACAAGCGAGCTGTAAATTCATGTTATTATTGATATTATTCTTTTATTGTGTTTCTCTCCTTTTAGTTTTCTTTTGGATAATGTTCATCATCAACAGGTTCAAGCCATTCATTTGATGTATTTTCACCCGACACTCAACTGCCAAATGGCTGAACCAACTGTTTGCCTTTGCACCGTGCCAATGCTTGACACCTGCAGGAATAGCGACTATATCGCCCGCTTTCAGGCTTTGCGGTTCTTTGCCTTCTTCTTGATACCAGCCTTCACCGTCTACACATAAAAGAAGTTGACCGCCACCGCTTGTTGCGTGGTGAACGTGCCAATTATTACGGCAACCGGGCTCAAAAGTTACATTTGCCACAAATACCGTTTCATTCGGATTTGTAAGCGGTTTTAAATAACTGTTTCCGATAAAATACTTCGCATATGCCGTATTTGCCTCACCAATACCGAACATTCCACCGTGATTTTCAACAGTAGTATCATCGGCATACACTTCTTTTACAACACGAAATGCCGACCACGCGTTCGGCCAACCCACATAAAAAGCAAGATGTGTTAAAATCTCTGCCATTTCTGTTTTTGTAACGCCGTTTTTCTTTGCGGTCATTGCGTGGTACTGAAAAGAACTGTCGATTAGACCTTTGCTAACCAATGCGGTTACTGTAAGTATTGATCTCATTTTTAAAGACAATTTATCTTCTCGCGACCATACTTCTCCGAATAATACATCATCATTCAGTTCTGCGAATTTCGGAGCAAAATCGCCTAAACTGTCCCTACCTGCTGTTTGTTTTACCATTTTAAATTCCTCCTAATTATTATTTTTTATTTCATTCTTTAAATAATCTAAATTAGATATTTGTTTTTCTAATATATGAATTTTGTCAAGCGCTTTTTTCGTTTTTGACTTAGGATTTTAAGACATTCCTCGTCATTTTCGCCTGACAGTATAAGCTGCATATATTCATCAATATCTTCTTTTTGAAAAATCTGTTTCATACAATGTCATTATCATACTTAATCTTTTTATATCTTCATCATTATAATGCCATTCGCCCATAACTCTTTTTTACGGTTTTGCAAAGTTCCATACTTTCATATTCTTTTAAAATCTTTATGGGAATACAGTATTTTTCGCTTGCCTCTTCTATTGTCATAATTTCTCCATAAAAAATATAGATGTCTTTTATTTGACATCTATATTCTATCAATAACAAGTACATATGTAAAATACTTATATTGTATTTCAAGCTATACATTCAAGGCATTTCTTAATGTGTTTTATAAAAGAATTGACAGACGGTGAAACAGTACGATTTTTTCGCCAGACTATTACAGTTCCTGTTTCAAGCATCGGTGAAAGCGGCTTAAAGCATAAATCGTCGTAATACATATCACTGTCAATACACAGTGCCAAACCTACTCCGCCTTTTACAAGCGATTCGGTATTATATATAAGGTCACAGCTTGCCACTATTTTGATATTGTCGCAGCAATCACCGAACCAATTTTCTATTTCATTTCGTACGCTTTCACGTTTTGCGAATATCAAAGGCTGACCTGCTAAATCTTTGGGAGTAATATATTCTTTTTCCGCGAGCGGACAATCTTTTCGCATTATAACTCCCCATTTTTCTTTTTGCCCCAAACGCACAAATTCATATTTACTTATATCGACAGGCTCTTTAAAAGACCAATATCAACAGTACCGTTTTCAATTTTATCTTTAATATCGTCAGCAATTCCACTGCAAACCTCAAACATTACTTTCGGATTTTCTTTTCTGAATGATGCCGCCAACTTTGCAACTCCACTCAATACACAAGTTTCTCCGCTTCCAATGGTTATCGTTCCCATAAGCATATCGTCACTGTGTGACAAATCTTCTCTTATCTTTTCTTCTATATTTATAATTTCCTGTGCACGTTGTTTTAACAGTATTCCGTCCTCTGTAAGTGATATACTGTGTTTTCCGCGTTTAAATAACTTCACTCCGAGTTCTTCTTCCATCTGCATAAGCTGTCTTGATAAAGTAGGTTGCGTTACATTCAGTCTTTGTGCCGCTCTTGTTATATTTTCCTCTCGTGCAACCATCAAAAATATTTTAATACTCTAAGTTCCATCGTAACCTCCGAATATTTGTTCTTTATTTTAGTTTATCACAACAATTAAACAAAGGCAATCCGAAAATTCCGAATTGCCTTTAATTTAATATTTTGTTTTACCAAATATGCACTCTGTCCTCAGGGGCAACATACATACCGTCATTTTCCTTTATGCCGAATGTGTCATAAAATTCCGGTCATTTACAATAGTACGGTTTGTACGCAATTTATCAAGGCAATGAACATTTGTTTGAGAAACATATTGCATATATTCACGGCTTGAGCTTGACGCCCATGTTCTTGCTATTGATTTATATAATGCCTCGTAATTCGGATTATCAAGGTGAGAAACTATTTCCGTTATACAAGATACCGCACCCAAATCGGCTATATTTTCGCTCAACGTCAGCTCGCCGTTCACAGCAATTCCCGGTGCCGCCTCTTCTCCGTCATAAAAAGCTTCAACATCCTTGCAAAGTTTTGAAAATGCACTGTAATCTTCTTCTGTCCACCAGTCAGTCGCATTACTGTTTTCGTCAAATTTAGCACCGTTATTGTCAAATGCGTGTGTAATTTCGTGTGCAATAATATATCCGATACCACCTAAATTTTCTTCATATGACGCTTTTACATCATATATAGGTGCTTGTAATATTCCAGCTTGGGAATGTTATACTGTTTGCCAATGAGTCATACATTGCATTAACTGTATAAACAGCCATGCCCCAATCATTTTTATCTATCGGTTCGTCTTGATGTTCAATCAAATTTTTTCGACTGTTCTTTGGAGATTGCAAGCATATTTTCAAAATAACTTCCGCGGTCTGCAGCTGATTTAATTTCAACATCGTCCATATATGACTGAACATCTTCCGGATAACCTACATTAATTTGCATTGTATCAAGTTTTTTCAATGCCTTTTCCTTTGTGGTATCGCTCATCCATGTAAGCTTTTCAATCCTTGTTCTGTATACATCTATTATGTCACTTATCATTTTCTCGACATTTTGTTTTGCCTCTTTGCTGAAATAATTTTGAGCATATAATTCGCCAAGATAGTCATACATAACGTTTTCTATTGTTATAGTTGCTCTTTCCTCCGCGGTATAACTTCCTCTGTTCCGTAAAACGCATTTTGGAAATCGGTTGACACTTGTGTAAATTCTTCATTTAACGTTCCGCCCCAACCCAACAATACTATAAGTTTGGCTCTTGTCTTTAGAACATCGATATTGTCTTTATTATAAAGTTCTCCGTTTTTCTCCAACAGACCAGCGTCCGAAACAAGGATTTTACCGTTATACTTCAATTCCGAATCCTTTAATCTTTTGAAATATCCATATTCGGTACTGCTTTCTGCAATTCTTCCAATGTATACAGATTGTATATTTTGTCAACATCAGCATTATCCTGTGTATCAAGCATACTCTCGGCAAGCTGTTTTTCAAAATCAAAATATGCCTCTGAATGTTTTTGAGCGTTTTCTTTAGTTTCTCCGCTCAATACTAAATTTTCAGTCAAATAATCTTTATATGCTTTTATCTGCTCCGCATTGTCCGACATATATATGTCTTTCGGCAATATCGGTGCTATCATATAAAAATCCAGTATATTTTTGTGTTGTCCTTAAAATCAGCCGTTACCGAAAAAATCACCCAATGCCGATATACAAAGCTCCTTAATCAATTCACTGTTTATTTCTGTTCAAATCCTTAATTGTCTTTGCTTCATCAATTTTATCAAGATACGGTTTTATTGGAGTAATACCTGCTTTATTTCTTGATTCCGTATCTGTTATATTGTTGTATAAGTCAGCTATTTTCTGTTCTTTTTGTACCTTTTGCGTGTGATTGGTTTATGATATTTGCCAGCAAATCATTTATTCGCTCTGTATTTGTATCATCTAAGCTGTATGCATTACCTGCAATCAATCTACGGGTTTTATTTCAAAATTGTTTAGTGCTTCTTTATTAACCGTTGCATAAAAATCGTCTTTTAAATTGCTGCCGAAAACCGCATATGTTCTTTTTATAAACAAATCCATTTGAGTGTCGGTTACATTTTCATCAGGTGAAAATACTCCCTCAGAAGTTCCTGCCACAATACCTGCGTCAAATACGTCCGCAAGTTCGGTTTCTGCCCACTTCGGTATGTCCGTAAAATCTTCTTTAGGTATTGCTATACGTTTTGTGTACTCGTTCAGTTCAGGCATTTTTCCAAAAGCACGCTTTAACATAACAAGTGCCTCTGCTCTTGTTACATTCCAATCTTCGTGAAGTTCGCCGTCCTCATATCCTTGTATAATATCCTCTTTCTTCACATTCGGGTTATAATCGTCTGCCGCAACCAATAACATATCCGCAACCTGACCTCTTGTTACATATTGGTCTTTAGCCGATACGACATACATACTGCCAACAGCTATTGACAATGCCAATAGTCCCGAAACTACCTTTTTAATTTTCATCCTTTACCCTCCGTTTTATAATTTTTAATCCAATATTCATCATCAACATTTGTCATTTTTCTTTTTAAATGCAATTTTGAAAACATCGTATATAACATTTTAACTTTTAATGACATAGTGACCTTTTCGGAAGTCTTATTTATTTTTCTTGCTGTTTTATCAAGTTTTTTCAAAAGTGAATTTTTAAATTTATCGGGCATATTGTCCCAAAAATATCCCCAAATACCTTGACAGACAGAATAAGTTCTTGCGACTCCCCAATAATCCATACTGTCCTTTATATCTTTAACCGTTGCTTTTTAAGCCTCCGCCGCCTGCACTTGCAATTATAACGGCTCGTTTCTTCAGCATTTTAAAATCGGGACGATGAACCAACCACCTGTATCCAAAATGGTCAAGAAAACTTTTAATTTGACCGGGAATATGACCTACATAAACAGGCGAACAGAATATAATAAGACTTGAATCATCAAATGCGTCTAATATAGGTTTCAAATATTTATATCCACCGCACTTTTCCTCATCGCCTTTTATACACGCATAACATCCGCAACATATATGTGGCATATCATCCGGCAAAGTAAATTCATAAACTTTATCAACATTTTCCAGCTTAGATATAAGATATTCAGCCGAATTATATGTAGTGCTGTTTTTCGTTTATTGGAACGAATAAGTGTTATATTCATATTTCCCTCCGCAAAATTATTATATTATTTTATTCGGATAATCAGGAATAACAAGTGCGGCAATGATGTATGCCAAAATTCCCGTTCCGAAGAAAACTACAAGCACAACCCAAATTAATCTCACTATCGTTGAATCAATCCCCCAAATATTCCGCTATTCCTCCGCAAACACCGCAGAGCTTTCTGTCAACATCAGATTTGTATAACTTTTTCATAATAATCACCCTCCGTTAATTATATTTTCCCCAAAACAAATAATTTGTTGATTGTAAAATCTTTACTTCATTATATATGTTTATTTTTTTAATGTAAATAGATTAAAAAAAAATTTATAATTATTTTTGAATTTTAATGTTTTTTTAAGGTTTCTGTCTTATACTTCAATTATGGAAACGAAATAAAGGAGGAATTCAAAATGTTAAAGAAAAAAATTACAACTCTATTAATCACAGTGGCTTTGCTTACTTCGGTAATGCCTGCGGCATTTGCCGATACTACGGAACAGCCACCGCAAATGCCGACACAGTCACAGGGCGAACAGCCACCGGCAAAACCTGACGGAGATCAATCCGACGGTGAGCAACCACCGCAAATGCCTAACGGCGAACAACCGCAAGGTGATATGAATGTATCAATTCCGTTCACCGATGTTGCAAGTAATGCTTGGTATTATAATGTAGTATCACAAAGCATACGGAAAAGGACTTATTTCCGGTATAAGTGATATAGAATTTTCACCTGAAAGCTCCGTTACAGGTGCTCAGCTTATTATGATGCTTTACAGAGCAGACGACAATACAGTCAGCGAACAGACAAGCGGTAATTGGTATGACGAGGCAGTAGATTGGGCTAAAGAAAATCAATCATCTCCGACAACAACGGTTGGACTTTTGACGCAAATGCCGATTTAACACGTGAACAAATGATGGTATTGTTATATAACTATTTGCAATACAAAGGCAATGATTTATCGGCTTCAGATGATTTATCATCATATACTGACAGTTCTGAAATTTCAGCATATGCCGAAAATGCAGTAAAAGCACTTGTAGGTAAAGGAATTATCGAGGGCGACGGCAAAACATTAAGACCGCTTTCGTCACTTACCCGTGCGGAAACAGCCGTAATTTTAATTAACGCAGTTGATTCCGTCAATCCGAGTGCTAATCAAGGCGGTATGCAACCACCGAGCGGTAATATGCCGGGCGGATTTGGCGGTTCGGATACAGTAACACAAGGCACATCTGCTACAACAATCACTGAGGGCGGAACATATTCATCAACATCATATTCTTCAACAGGTGATGACGAAAACGCACTTCGTGTTGATGGTGCAACAGTTACACTTTGATTCTGTAACAGTCGACAAGTCGGCAGGTTCTTCGTCAAATACAGAGGACGGCGATTTCTACGGACAGAATGCCGCATTGCTTGCAACAAACGGTGCTAATGTTACAATAAAAATGCAACAGTAAACTCATCTGCACAAAACGGTAACGGTATCTTCAGTTACGGCACAGGCACAACTGTAAACGTATCCGATTCAACTATTACAACAACTGCCGATAATTCCGGAGGTATTCAGACAACAGGCGGCGGTACAACAAATGCTACAAACCTAACTGTAAACACAAGCGGCAACTCTGCCGCAGCAATTCGTTCGGACAGAGGCGGCGGTACAGTGGTTGTTGACAAAGGTACTTATACTTCAAACGGTTACAACTCCCCTGCCGTATATTCAACAGCCGACATAACTGTTTCAAATGCCACTCTTACCGCAAACAATTCTGAGTCACTTGTAATTGAGGGTAAAAACTCAATCAAGCTTAATAATTGTGACGTATTGGGCAATATGAGTTCTACGGAAGGCAGCAGTTCTGACGAAAACGTACACAGCGTTATGATTTATCAATCAATGTCAGGTGACGCAGAAGTCGGAACATCTGAATTTGATATGACAGGCGGTTCTCTGACAGGTAATAACGGAGATATGTTCTATATTACAAATACTCACTCAATCATCAATTTGTCAAACGTTGATATTACCAACAAAGACGCTGACGCTTATTTAATGCGTGTTACAGGTAACAGCGCTGCAAGAGGTTGGGGGCAAAGCAGGTGCAAACGGCGCACAAGTTGAATTTACCGCATCAAATCAAACGCTTAACGGCGATATTGCAGTAGATACCGTTTCCACTCTTAATATGACTCTTACAGATTCATCTGATTTTACAGGTACAATAAACATCATTGACAACGCACAAAACGGCACTGCTGTTGATAATAATGCTGTTGTTACAATCGACTCCGACAATACTTGGACTTTGACAGGCGACTGTACTGTAACAAGTCTTGAAAATAACGGTACAATAAACTTCAACGGTCACACAATAACCCTTGCAGACGGTACTGTTTTAAGCAAATAAACACATACAAAAAATGAGCCTTGAAAGTACAGACATAGCCTTGAATTATCAGCATAAAATTATCCAAGAATATGTTCGCACCCCCGACTCAAAAATGATGTTTTCGTAGGGTTACAGCCACTTTGGAATAGCAATCCCGAAGTTAAAATCTATGCTGTTGCATAAATTTTGCATGATAAAACTCCGATGTGAAA
>VOFH01000545.1_pt1 | contig 17704 bp, 26 predicted proteins | sample 5384091 | NCBI WGS metagenome assembly VOFH01 (sample SAMN12384727, study PRJNA508395) | human gut metagenome | isolation source: healthy gut G | host: Homo sapiens
CTCCTTAATCTCAGAAGGCACTCTGTTTATATCAGTTGGCCTGATTGCCTCATGGGCATCCTGGATATTTTTGCTGCTCTTCTTTGTTCCCTCACCAGTGGAAAGATATTTGTCTCCATAGCTTTTTGAAATAAAATCCCTTGCCATGGCCTCGGCCTCATCTGATACACGGACAGAATCGGTACGCAGGTATGTGATGATACCTACCGTACCCTGTCCCTTTATGTCTACTCCCTCATAGAGCTGCTGGGCTATACGCATAGTCTTTGATATTGGGAAATTCAGAGCCTTTGAAGCCTCCTGCTGTAAAGTACTGGTTGTAAAAGGAAGCGGAGCTTTATTGCTGCGCTGGCCTTTTTTGATGCTTTGTACTTTACACTCCTTACCCTTTATTTCGCTAAGCACATTATCCATCTCTTCCTTTGAGGAAATGGCTATCTTATTGTCGCCCCTGCCGTATAGCTTTGCAGTAATCGGCTTCTTCTCGCCCTCCACATCAACCGTGGCGTCAAGGCTCCAGTACTCCTCAGGGATAAATGCATTGATTTCATCCTCCCTGTCACAGATGATACGAAGCGCAACAGACTGTACTCTTCCCGCACTAAGCCCTCTCTTGACCTTGGCCCAAAGCAGCGGACTGATTTTGTAACCTACTATACGATCCAAAACTCGTCTGGCCTGCTGTGCGTCCACAAGATCCATATCTATTTTTCTTGGATGCTTTAATGATTCCTTGACAGCATTCTTCGTGATCTCATTAAAGCTGTGCATCCGGAAACCGTGACAGTCCTTTAAAATAATCTTTTGTATAATAAAAGTCCTGCTGTCCTCACAGCATATCCACCCAGTTCTAATTCCAAAAGTGCATCCATGGACTGACTTACTGACAATCCCTGTCCTCAATGCTAATTCCTCTATATGACGCGGTTCGAAATCAAGCAACTATACACCATTTTTTTCTTTCTTTGCAAGTCCCTTCTGCTTTTTTCAGAAAGCTTTTTCTTTTTTCTTTTACAAAAATTCCTAGATTTTCAGTACCGTTTCCGGCGAAAAAAGGACCTGGGCCCCTTCTGAGATCAACTGATTACAGCCTGTACTTAAAAGCGTCTGTGTGATCCGTCCCGGAAGTGCATAGATCTCCTTTCCCTGCTCTAAACCTGCCTGGGCAGTAATAAGGGATCCACTTTTTTTTTGCTTCTATCACCAGAATAACATCTGACAATCCACTGATGATCCGGTTGCGAACAGGAAAGTTTCTGGGAACAGGAGGAGTTTTAAACTGTACTCTGAGATCAGTCCTCCATGAAAAGGAATGCTCTCATACAGTTCATAGTTACTTCTGGGATAGCACTGATCTACACCACAGCCAAGGACTGCATAAGTCTTACCTCCCCAGCTAAAAGCACCCTCATGACCTGCGCCGTCAATTCCCAGTGCCATACCGCTGATGACCTGCACACCGGCAGCTGCCAGTTCCCGTCCCATATAGTCAGCAGTCTCTCTTCCATAGGCAGTACAGTTTCTGGCCCCGATCACAGCCGCTGTAGCCCTGTCCTCTGCGGGAAGTTCTCCTTTTTATATAAAGCCCCATGGGATAGTCGTATACAGAATACAGTCTTTTAGGATAGTCTGCATCTAAAGGTGTAATAAAACGGATTCCCTTTTCACTTAGTCTGTAATATTCCTCTTCCAGTCTGGAAAATTCTTTTTCCAGTTATCAAAACGATAGGCATTTTCTTCTTTTTTTAAAGATCCCCTTTTTCCATAATTGTGTTCCTTCTATATAATATGCTTCTCTGAAACTGCCTGCCAGCTCTCCGATCCGACGTATCTGCAAAGCCCCTGCTTCCGGCAGATGACAAAGCCAGTACAAAGATACTTTTTCTAATGCCTCTGTCCCCATATCCGTTCCTCCAACGCCCTGTAGCCAAAGGCTTCTGATAAATGTTCTCTGGATCCATTCTTCACCAGCCAGATCTGCAATGGTCCTGGCTGTTTTTAATACCCTGTGGTATCCTCTGGCACTTATCCCCCTTGCCTCATATACTTTTTCTTGCAAACCGGCGCTCTGCTTCTTTTAACTTACAGAAACGCTGTATCTCTTTCTGTCCCATACGGCTGTTACTGTGGATATCCGTTCCCTGGAAGCGATGATTTTGTATCTTCACTGCCTTTTTCCACCCGGCTGCGGATCGTAGCGGAGTCTTCATTTGCCATGGTCTGGTCTTCCAATTCCAAAAATGAAACCGGCGCTGCTTCCACACATATATCAAAACGTTCCAAAATAGGTCTTGAAAGCCGGTTTAAATAATTTTGTATCTGCATCAATTCCCTGGTTTAGGCACTTTTCCGCCGCCTGTAAGGCCCTGGGGTGAAATCGTATGATGTGGACTGCGGAAAGGTCTTTGGGAAAGCAATGGCTGTCCCTTGGGAAGTAATCCGCAAAGACTGTAAATCTTTGATATTTCTATATTTTCTTCCCAGGAAAGAGCTGGCAGGATCGTAGGAATACGCTTTGCCACCATGGATTTTCCTGTTCCTGCGCTTCCGCACATCAAAAGCCCATGTCTTCCGGCTGCTGCTACTTCTGCAGCCCGGCGCAAAACACTCTGACCACATATTTCTTTAAAATCAAATAGATACTCTGGTTTAAAAGTCCGTCTGTTTATATTCCCAGATATTCCCAGATCCATATCTTCGTTATCCTGTGATAAAACTTCCTGTAAATGACGAAGGGACTGTATCCCTATGATCTGTATCCCTTCTACCAGAGTTCCCTCTGATACATTCGCCACCGGTAAAAGGCACCGCCTAAATCCCATCTTTTTGCAGCCGATACCAGGACCAGCACACCCCTTACAGGTTTGACACTGCCGTCTAATCCCAGCTCCCCGATCAGCAGGGCATCTTTTAGTTTTTCTGCTGATAACAGTTCAAACGCCCCTAAAACAGCGGCTGCAATAGGAAGATCAAAGACTGTTCCCCTCCTTTTCGTCTTCCGGCCGGTGACAGATTTACCGTTATTTTTTTGCCGGAAGCTGAAGATCTGAGTTTTTCAGTGCTGTCCTGACCCGCTCCTGAGCCTCTCTTACCTCCAGTGCCAGCTGCCCTGAAATGGAAAATCCCGGCAGTCCATTGGATACATCTGCTTCTACAGATACCAGAAATCCTTCCATTCCCGGATCCCGGCACTGCTTATCTGCGTAAACATGCGCAACGCTCCCTTCTTTTGTTTTTTCGATAAATGGATACACTTTCCCCTGTCCTTCCCTGTTTATTTTGGGATTAAAATAGAATTAGTAAAAGTAAAAATAATAGATACTTTAGAATAATAAAGATACCAGACATTTTAACATATATCACCTGAGGGTGACATCACCAGTGTATCCAACAAAAAGAAGAAATTGCAAGCCTATTTTTACGAACTGCAACAAATCTGCAACAAATTTATCACTGAAACTCCGTCATAAGATCCCTGAACCGTAAAGGCAGATGATTTCTCTGGCAGTTTGGATTTTTTCTCTCTTCAATAGCGATCGCTGTAAAAAAGTCTTCCAAAGTTTGGCCCAGTTTTCCTCTGTTCCTTCCCTTTGCAGGCGTTCCATCTCATCAGATGAAAGTTCAGCCAAAAGCCATTTTCTCCCTCTTTCATGTATTACTGCCTTTTTTCTTCCTATATCACAGATCAGCCAGTTTTTCTTCTCCCAGCCGGTCTGCAAAATAAGGTGCGATCAGTTCTAACACATCATTTTTCGGCTGTATCTTTCCGGCAAGAAAGCCTCCCTCCATCTGCGAAAACCGCAAAAATTCAATAAACTGATGTTTTTCATTATACACACTGCGACACAGCTTAAATATCTCATGGACTGCAGGGATCTGCAGCTGGTCTGCGGCCGATGCCCCCCGCAAAACAGCACTTTCAGATACCGGTACATTTTATCCGCCCGCAAAACATCCTCGCTGAGACTGGCCACATATAACTGCTCCTGAATATGGGAATTCAATCGCTGACGTACTGTCTCCAATACCTTTTTCCCTTTTTCTTCTGATGGACTGCATTCCCTGTATACAGCAAAAAGTTCTCTACATTTTGCCCACTGTTTTTTATCTCCAGCCGCAGTTCATCCTGTGGTATCTTACTGACTCCCGCATCATAGATACCACTTAAGATCCCTGTATAACCAGGTTCGCACAAAAAAGATCGTCATGTTCGTTTCTCCTGTATTTTCTCATAACTGTCCAAAGGCAGCACTGTTTCCCGCTGCTTCTTTTACCAGCTGATCCTTTAAAATCACGTTTTTTTCTTCTTCCAGGTGCATATCATCAAACAGGGATAATTGCCTGTAGCTGTCCCTGTTTTCTATATCCCATATCTTCCGTCTTTCATCTCCTATAAGGGCACTGGTTATATGATCTTCATCCAGGCTGAAGGAAACTTCCATTTTCCCGGAACAGGTGATAAAATAACGGGCCCGCTTCAAAACAACTCCTATCCGTTTTAAACCATCAAAATCCAATTTTCCCTGCTTTCTGGCAGAGATGATACGTCTGGCAGATTTTACGCCCACTCCCGGCACGCGAAGAAGCTGTTCATAAGAAGCTTTGTTTACTTCTACCGGAAACTCTTTCAGATTTTGCAGCGCCCAGTCGCATTTTGGATCTAGTAACAGGTTAAAATTAGGCTTCTTCTCGGAAAGAAGTTCCTCTGCCTTAAATCCGTAAAAAGCGTAGCAGCCAGTCTGCCTGATAAAGCCTGTGCTCCCTCAAAGGGGCGGTCCCCCGGAAGGGATGGCAGATGGCTGTCCTCATTGACCGGAACATATGCAGAGTAAAAGACACGTTTTAAACCAAAATTATGATAAAGAGCCTGCGTCACAGAAAGCATCTGAAAGTCATTTTCCGATGTAGCACCTACGATCATCTGGGTACTCTGACCGGCAGGCACAAAGGCTTTTGTCCCATAATGGCGCTCTTTTAATGCCAGTGCCGGACTGTCTCTTTCCCGCCGGAAAAAGGCATAAGAAGATCTTTCCCTGTTAATTCAGGCTGTATCAGAGATGCTCCTCCTGCAAAACCAGCCCTGTCAGAAGGAACATTTTCCTGTATCCCCTGTCATACCCCAACAGACGTCCGGACAAAGCAATCCCCTGCTGTACCTGACGCATAGGAGCAAGTATCTTCTCTCTTGTCTTTCCAGGAGCCAGTTCTCTGAAGTCCTGCAGCTGTAGGAAGTTCTAGATTGATGCTCATACGGTCCGCAAGAAAGCCCATTCTCTCTACCAGTTCCCTGGAAGCTCCGGGAATGGATTTTACATGAATGTAACCATTGAAATTATACACATTCCTCAGCTTATGAAGAGTTTCATAGATCAGTTCCATAGTATGATCCGCTGTAGACAGAATACCGGAACTTAAAAACAGTCCTTCAATATAATTTCTTCTGTAAAATTCCATCGTCAGCTGGCAGACTTCATCTGGAGTAAATGCAGTACGCACTGTATCATTGGTACAGCGGTTTACACAGTATTTACAGTCATAAATACACTGATTGGTAAAAAAGGATCTTCAGCAGGGAAATACAGCGTCCGTCTGCTGCGAAACTGTGACAGATACCTGCCTCAGAAGAATTTCCCAGATGACCTTTCTTTCCACGGCGCTGTACACCACTGGATGTACATGCCACGTCATATTTTGCCGCATCTGTCAGTATTTTCAGTTTTTCCTGTATTGTAAGATTTTCCTGTATGATCAACTTCTCATTACCATCCGAACGTTTGTTTGCTTTCTTATTTTATCACATGGGTCAGAGAAATGCAACGGAAAAATCGAACATTTGTTCCTGCTTTTAGGTAAAATATAGCAGCACAGAAAAGTTTCCCTGTACTGCCATATAAAGTGCTACGATCTATGAATGATTAAAACTAATCTCTGTAGCCGTTTGGATTCATACTCTGCCATCTCCAGGAATCGGCACACATTTCTTCAATTCCCTTTTCTGCTACCCAGCCAAGCTCTTCCTTTGCCTTTGTACAGTCAGAATAGCAGGTAGCGATATCTCCGTCTCTGCGAGGCTGGATCTCATATTTTAAGGTCTTGCCGCAAGCCTTTTCATAGGCATGAAGCACATCTAAAACGCTGTAGCCTACGCCGGTTCCCAGGTTGTAGATGCTGACACCTTCTTTTGCTTCCAGTTTCTTCATGGCTTTTTACATGTCCTTTGGCAAGATCAACTACGTGAATGTAATCTCTCACGCCAGTTCCATCCGGAGTGTCATAATCATTACCGAATACATTCAAATGATCCAGTTTTCCAATGGCAACCTGTGCGATATAAGGTACCAGGTTGTTTGGAATACCCTCAGGATCTTCACCGATCATGCCGCTCTTATGAGCACCGATTGGGTTAAAGTAACGAAGCAGGATAACATTCCATTCAGGATCTGCTGTATGCAGGTCAGTAAGGATCTGCTCTAACATGCCCTTGGTGCGTCCGTAAGGATTGGTGATCTCTCCCTTCGGGCACTTTTCTGTGATCGGGATCTGTGCCGGATCACCGTAAACAGTTGCAGAAGAACTGAATACAATATTTTTAACTCCGTGTTTTCTCATTTCATCACAGAGGATCAAAGTTCCGGTAATATTGTTGTTATAATATTCAAGAGGTTTATGAACAGATTCTCCAACTGCCTTTAAGCGCAAAATGGATCACTGCCTCGATCTCTTCTTTATCAAAAATTTCTTTTACTTTTGGCTGGTCTAAAAGATCAACTTCATAGAATTTCAGTTTCTTTCCTGTGATCTGTTCTACTCTGTCCACTGCCTTTTTGCTGGAGTTATAAAGATTATCTGCTACTACTACATCATATCCTGCATTTAACAACTCCACACAGGTATGACTGCCTATATATCCGGCACCTCCGGTTACTAAAATAGCCATCGTATTATCCTCCTCGTTTCTTATCTCTTTCTTCCCAGGAACAAATTTTGTCCTTTTGTAATAGTATAGCCTGAAGCCTCAATAATAACAATGCATATTTTTTCTCTTTTTTATGTGTTTTATTGGATTTTTTCAAATTCTTCTCTCAGAAATTTCCCAATTGCCTTTTTTCGATCCGGCTTACATAGGACCTGGAAATGCCTAAAACTCCTGCTACTTCCCGCTGGGTGTGCTCTTTTCCCTTAAACAGTCCATAGCGCATGGAGATGACCTGTTTTTCATTTTCCGTAAGTTTCTGGTCAAAGGCCTGATACAGTTCTCTGATATCCTGATCTAATATAAGCTGGTCAATGGTCCTTGGATTTTCCATTTCGATCACATCCACCAGGCTGACTGTTTCCCCATCTTTATCCGTGCCGATAGGTTCAAATAAAGATACTTCTTTTGCCCGCTTTTTTCCTGCCCTAAGAAGCATGAGATATCTCATTTTCCACACATCTGGCCGCATAAGTAGCCAGTCTGGAACCTTTATCTACATCAAATGTATTTACTGCCTTGATCAGTCCAATGGTCCCCACAGAAAGCAGGTCTTCTGTATCGTATTCCTGACATTGATATTTTTTTTACTACATGAGCCACCAGGCGCATGTTATGTTCGATCAGCATATTTCTGGCGGTCTGGTCGCCTTCTTTGCAGCGTTTCAGGTACAGCTTTTCTTCTCCGTGAGATAGTGGTTTCGGAAAAGTCTTAAAAAGCCACCCCGCATGTTCTTACTAACATATTATGCGAAGGCGGCTTGCCCGGTGCTATTTTTCTATTCATCCTCATCTGGTCCAAATAGGCTTTGACACATGGGCATTCATACCGGCTGCAAGACTGTTCTGCACATCATCGGAGAAAGCATTGGCAGTCATTGCAATGATCGGTATGGTACGTCCCAGCAGATTTTTACTCCTGCGGATCGCTTTTGTTGCTTCATAACCGTTCATATGAGGCATCTGGATATCCATAAGGATCGCATCATATTCACCTGGCCTTACATTTTCAATGAACACCAGTCCAAAGCGGTTGCTTCCAAGCCACAGGTTGTCCATAAGATCCGGTTTTTGGAACATGATCTCACTGTCAATGTAAAAATTGTCATGAACAGCCTGGATCCCATACGTATCTCATCTATCTCATTCTTCAGCTGCGTTATTTTCTTCTCCTAATGTAAACAAAGGCTCGTATTTGCGGCTGTCTATGCTGTGGTTATAAGCCATGGCCTCGTAGTCTAAAAACCTGTTTTCTATGAGGATTTTCCTCATTCTCTGTTTCTGCCCAGGACTGATAATTTCCCTCATTATCATAAAATCCCAGGAAATGAAGGACCGGATAAGTCTCAGACAATTCTAACAGAAAACGGTTATAAGGAGTCATATCAAGACCTGCCAGTTTTAATACATAAGAGGACAGATACACTGCTCCCAGCTTTCCAATATCTTCAGACGGCTGTTCATAATTGGTCCAGATAATAAATGGAGTCTCATACCACATCAACCTGTCTTTACCGGCACTTCATAACTTGGCGTGCCGTATATTTCATCAAAAAACTCATCTTCTACACTTGGCTGGTGATCTCCGAACATAACGATCATAGTCGGCTCATCACTGTGACTAAAATAATCCAGTAAATAAGCAAAAGCTTCATCAGAGCGCTTTACCAGAGAAAGATACTGATCTGCTTTTTGGATATTTTCCTTCCATATCTCCAGTCAGCCACACAGTCTGGTCAAACTCATCAAACGTTCCCTCATAACCACCGTGATTCTGCATGGTAACATTAAATAAAAACAGTTTTTCCTGTGGATCTTCTTTTTCTTCTACTACCTGGATCAGCTTTTTCAAAATCTCCCTGGTCACTGGTATAATAACGCAGCTGCTCACTGCCCTTAAAATATTCCCCATCTAAGAACTCATCAAATCCCATATTGGCATTACAGGCATTCCTGTTCCAGTTTTCTCCTGGATATGGGTGCATAGCTACAGTACGGTATCCCTGATCCTTCACTGTACTTACCATAGTCCATGCATCTGGTTTTACATTAAACTGATAAGCAATGGAGTTAGACGGAAGCATAGCAACAGAATCCCCGTTAAAAACTCGAATTCAGAATTGCTGGTCATAGAACCAAACACAGGCATACAAAGACTGCCCTTTTACTGTATTTTCTGTCAGGCTGTTGATAAAGGAAAATATTCCTGGTTTGTGGAAAAATCTCCAACCACCCGCAGGTCAGAAAGACTTTCGTTCATAATGCAGATCAGATTTACAGGCTGCACCGTCTCTTCCCCGGCTCCCGTTTTCTGTGTGCCTTCGGCCTTTGTTTCCTTTTCCTGCTCTTCTTTCTCCGTTAATTCTTTATAAATGGCTTCCAGTTTTCCATGGCTGTATTCTACAGGAGGTTTTTTCACCACATACTGAAGGGACATAGCCGTAGATAAAATATAACCGCAGGAGTCATAGGTGTCGTTGACCGCCCACATATTGATCCCCATCTGATGGGCAGGAACTACACTGTGAAAGAAGCCAAATACAAAAGCTGCTGCTGTTCCTATACATGTGCCGCCACAGACCAGCCGTTTTTTGAGGCCTTTACGTGGACCGGGAAGAACCAGAGGATCATATTGGCTCCGATCACAGCTTTGGCTGCCTGTATCATCTGCTTTGTAACATCAAATTCATAATTTCCCGACACAGTCATGGCTGTGCGCACTGCCAGCACATCCCAGATCATAATCGGCCGGTCACGAAAATCTACTACAAAGGTTTCCGCAAAAGAAAGGATCAGCAGAGCAATGGACACGACCGGCACAGATATCCTTGTGGTTCCTGTAATACCGGTAAGTACAAGGTACAATACATAAGCCCAGCATATATTCAAAGCCGCCATAAAAATGGAAATATTTTCCAGATTTCCCGTTACATACTCAAATAGATAATAAGATAAACAGGGAACAAGAAAAAAAGACACAGATAACCTGTGCCTTTTATTATGTATTTACATAGTTTCAGATGATATTTTTCTTTTTTTACGGTTTCTTCTTTTGTGGTTGTACTCTCTGCAGTTGTATTCTCTGAATTTCTTGTCTCTTCTGCCACTGGCGTCTATCCTTCTCTTCCTGTATCGCCACTTATCTGGGATATCATTTCTCGCATACTTTTTTGCATACTATTAAAAAATTTTAACACAGTTTGTAACCACTTTCAAGAATCAATCTGAACGGATCTGTCCAATCCTATTACAACCGGGTACTATATGGCAAAGCTGCTACAGGCGTATCACATACTTGCCTGTGATAATGCGTCTCGGGAGTTTGACACCTTTCCGAATGAAAAACAGCGTATAAGCCGCATGAATGCTTATATTTTTTGTCAAATTTGTTGTTTTTATATATAGGCTTTTTCGGCTTTTTATGCTATAATGGTATTGAGGTGAAAAAAATTGAAGGTCAATACATCAAAATCAAAAAACGCTGAGTCTTTTTATATAAAGCAATCCTACATCGACAGTAACGGAAAATCTACCTCTCGGACAATCCGCAAACTTGGAACATTAAAAGAATTGTTAGTTGAACATGGTCCCACCAGAGACGATGTTATGGCCTCGGCAAAAGAACAGGCTCGCATTGAGACCGAAAAGTTTGAACAGGAAAAAGCGAATCATTGTATTCCTATTACTTTCCATCCAAACCGAAAGATCGCCCATGGAGAAAAGCGAAAATTTCAGGGAGGTTACCTTTTCCTGCAGTCTCTTTATTATGAACTTGGTTTAAACAAGGTATGTCGAAAGATTCGAGATAAACATCACTATGATTATGATTTGAACGCGATCTTATCCGATCTCATCTATACACGCATTTTAGAACCAGGCAGCAAACGTTCTTCTTTTGAAACGGCTAAAAACTTCCTAGAAGCACCCACTTATCAGCTTCATGATATTTACCGGGCATTGAATGTTCTTTCAGAAGAATGCGATCTGATTCAGTCAGAGCTATATCGCAATTCAAAGTCTGTTTTAAAACGTAACGATGGGGTCCTTTACTACGACTGTACCAACTACTACTTTGAGATTGAACAAGAAGATGGAGATAAAAAATACGGAAAAAGTAAAGAACACCGTCCAAATCCTATCGTGCAGATGGGACTCTTTACCGACGGAGATGGAATCCCACTGGCTTTCAGCATATTTCCAGGAAATCAAAATGAACAGACATCTTTGAAACCACTCGAGAAAAAAAAGTGATTGAGGAGTTTGGGTGTGAAGAGTTTATCTTCTCTTCTGATGCAGGCCTTGGTTCTGAAAATAACCGGCTCTTAAATCACAGCAAGAAGCGCTCTTATATCGTAACCCAGTCTATCAAAAAACTTCCAGAAGAATACCGGACACTTGCACTAAACAAAAAGGATTCGGTGCCTCTCAGACCATAAAGCGGTCGATCTGAACAGCCTGACAGACGATGATAAAGAGGAACTTTTTTATAAAGAAGAACCTTACAGTTCCAAAAGATGGAACAGCGTCTGTTGATTACTTACTCACCAAAATACGCTGCTTATCAAAAAAGAGATTCGAGAGAAACAGATTGAACGAGCAAAAGCAATGCTTTCAAATGGCAGGCATAAGAAAAACCGGAAAAATCCGAATGACCCAGCAAGATTTATTGATAAAACAGCTGTTACAAAAGATGGAGAAATGGCCGATATCCTATATTTTCTGGATGAAAAAAGATTGCACAGGAAGCACAGTACGATGGCCTCTATGCTGTATGTACGGATCTTTTTGACGATGAGCCGGAAGATATTTTAAAAGTCAGTGAAAGCCGTTGGCAGATTGAAGCATGCTTTCGGATCATGAAAACGGATTTTTCTGCCCGTCCGGTTTTTGTCCAGCGAAACGACCGGATCCGAGCACATTTCCTGGTCTGTTTTCTAGCGCTGTTCATTTATCGTCTGCTCGAAAAAAAAGCTCAAGCGGAAATATACCTGTGAAGAGTTAATGTCGACATTAAGAGACTATGAATTTGCAGATGTGCAGGGGCAGGGATTCATACCGATTTATGAATCTACTAAACTGACGGATGCATTACATGAAGTAGCCGGATTCGAAACGGATTATGAATTTCTTACCAAAAAGGAAAATGAAAGAAATCCAAAAACTTAGTAAACAATCTCGAGAAAAATCATAAAAGTCTATCATCCATATCTGATTCAGAAAAAGACTATATAGTAAAACGAAAAGGCACCGCTGAAAAACCCAGGTAGAATAAGGCTTTCAGCGGTGTTTTGATAAATTTGACTGTCAAAGATGGGAGTTTGTAACCACTTTCAAGAATCAATCTGAACGGATCTGTCCAATCCTATTACAACCGGGTACTATATGGCAAAGCTGCTACAGGCGTACCACATACTTGCCTGTGATAATGCGTCTGTAGAAAATGATCGTCAGGACCGTTGCTGCGATCCATCCAAAAGGCCATGCCATCCAGATGCCTGTACTTCCAAAATACTGTGTCAAAAGCAATGCTACCAGGATACGCAGGATCAGATCCGGTACTGTAGCCATTACAAAATAATGCATGGCCCTGCCCCGCGGATAATGCCGTCTGTCATTAACTTAATAGAGATCATAAAATACATAGGACTTACAATATGCAAAAACTCCTGTCCTGCATTGATGGCATCGATACTGGAGTCATTTAAAAACAGCCCCATCATCTGTCTGCTGGCAAAGAAATAAAGGACTATAAAAGGAAGGGAAGCAATTACTGATAAACGGATACCGGTACGAAATCCCATAGACAGCCGTTCTTTCTTTCCTGCGCCAAGATTCTGGGCTGTATAGCTGGAAAGACAGCTTCCAAGAGCCATAAAGGAATTGATCGCAAAGGTATTTAACTTGATGGCGCCGGAATAACCTGCGATCACCGCGGAACCATAGCGGTTTACGATCTCCTGGACAAACATATTTCCAATGGATAAAACGCTTTGCTGCATAATGCTTGGAATGGCAATGGCAGCGATCTGGGCTAACAGTACAAGGTCCAGCCACTGAAAAGTTCCCTCACAGTTTATCTTTTTTCAGGCGCATTGCCAGAAATGTAAGAGCCAGGATAGCGGAAATACCCTGAGCAATAAAAGTTGCCCAGGCAACGCCTGCCACTCCCAGTCCTACACAAGCTACAAAATAATAATCCAGGATAATATTTCCCACAGAAGAACCGATCAGGAAATACAGCGGTGTTTTAGAATCACCTAAAGCCGTAAAAATGCCGGTACACACATTATATAAAAGTAAAAATGTGATGCCGTAAACGTAGATCTTTAAGTATAACCGTCCATCTGCAAAAATATTTTCAGGTGTGTGGACAGCCCTCATCATACTGCCGCAGAAGAAATAGCCGATAAATGTGAGGAAAAAGCTCATAAAAGCACAGGCAATAAAAGCCGTACTTACTGCCGACTTCATTCTTGCCATATCCTTAGCGCCAAAAAGCCTGGAAACCACAACAGAGGCTCCCAGGTTGGTCCCTACGGCAAACGCCATAAATATAACTGTAATGGGATAAGACGCCCCGACTGCAGCCAGGGCGTCCTCTCCTGCAAAGCGGCCGGCAATACAGCTGTCCGCAATATTATAGATCTGCTGAAACATTACGCTGACTAACATAGGCAGCAGAAAGCGCCATAAAATTTTATCCGGATGCTCTCTGGTAAGATCTTTCATCATAAGTATTCGTCCCCCTTGATCTCAGCCGGGGTATTTCTGCCTGTGGTCAGTTTTGATCATCCTGATCAAAGCAGTTTCTAGTGATGGAACAGACGGATACCGGTAAATGCCATTACCATGCCGTACTGGTTGCAGGTATCAATAACCTGATCATCTCTTACAGAGCCGCCGGGCTGTGCCACATATTTTACACCGCTTTTATATGCTCTGTCAATGTTATCTCCAAATGGGAAGAAGGCATCAGAGCCTAAAGCTACGTCTGTAAGACCGTCTAACCATGCTCTCTTTTCTTCTCTTGTAAATACCTCTGGTTTCTCCTTAAAGATCTTCTCCCATCTTCCATCAGCAAGAACATCCATATAATCTTCACCAATATATAAGTCAATGGCATTGTCACGGTCTGCTCTGCGGATGCCGTCAATAAATGGCAGGTTTAATACCTTTGGGTTCTGACGTAAATACCAGTTATCTGCCTTGCTGCCTGCCAGTCTGGTACAGTGTACTCTGGACTGCTGTCCTGCTCCAATACCAATAGCCTGACCGCCCTTTACGAAGCATACTGAATTGGACTGGGTATATTTTAAAGTGATCAGGGAAATAACCAGATCCATGGCTGCTTCTTCCGTCATATCCTTATTTTCTGTAACAATGTTTTTCAGCAGTTCTTTATTGATCTTTAAATTGTTATGTCCCTGCTCAAATACAACACCAAATACCTGCTTACGCTCTAATTCTTCCGGTACATAATCAGGATCGATCTGGATCACATTGTAGTTGCCATTCTTTTTGGATTTTTAAGATCTCTAATGCTTCCGGTTCATATCCGGGAGCGATCACACCATCAGAAACCTCTCGTTTGATCAGCTTTGCAGTCGCAACGTCACATACATCAGAAAGAGAAATGAAATCCCCAAAAGAAGACATACGGTCTGCTCCTCTGGCTCTTGCATAGGCACTTGCCAGCGGGGGAAAGTTCTCCCTGATCGTCTACCCAGTAGATCTTGCGTAAAACGTCATCAAGTGGAAGGCCTACTGCTGCATCCTGCCGGAGATACATGCTTAAAAGAAGTAGCTGCAGGAAGTCCGGTGACTTCTTTTAATTCTTTTTACCAGCTGCCAGCCGTTTAATGCGTCTAAGAAATTGATATAGCCTGGGCGGCCTTTTTTCAAAACGGTGACTGGCAAGGTCTTTATTGTCATTCATGAAGATCTTTGCAGGTTTCTGATTTGGATTGCATCCGTATTTTAATTCCAGTTCTTTCATGTGAAATTCTCCTTTTTATACCAAATGTATTTTCAAAGTCTTTTTTGCAGGTTCTTTCTAAACCTACTGATCTGTATTGAGCTTTACTTATTCTTGTTTACAATACGGGAGTCTCCCATTTACCTGTTTCAATATCAATAAAACGGACAAACAGAGATACCTTATTGTCCTCGTTTAAACTGTTCCATACCTTATCTGTAAATTCATCAATCGTACCATCGATTTCTACAGGCTTTGGTTCTCCCTCAAAACTTGGAAGCGGACTGCCGTCATGCATATATGTATGGATGAAATGGCCCATTCCAGGAACCGGATTCTCATATGCGAAGGTAAAACGCAGGCAGGAGTCAGGATTTCCCTGGTTGCTCTTTAAAATGGACATGGCATAGCTGTATTTCTGATTTTCCACATGGAGCACACCGGAAATACGTGGTGTATAGTTTGGAGCATCTGGCTCAAACTCACGGCTGCGAAGAGACTGCTCAAAGGTAAGCTGATGATCCATTCCCTCATAAATGGTGTCCGTCTGGTCACCGTTTGTAACAATGGTCTTATTTCCCAGTACACGCACCGGAGCGTAGATGATCAGGCTTGGATCCTCTAACTTTGCAGGATCAAATGCCTGGGTGCGGATCCCGTTTCCATCTTCTACAAATACACGGTTGCGGCTGTTGGAGCTTCTTCCCATGATAAAATAAGCAGTGACAGCTGTTTTTCCGTCTTTGCTTTCACCGATAACGATGCCGCGGCCCGGATATGCATTTTCTTTTAATTCCTGTTCCAGATTTTTCATATACATGGTAATGATCCTCCTGATTTCTATAAGGTGTAAGGTGTATGTATTCCCGCCAAAGCAGGAAACAGCTCACTATAGCATTCAAAAACCGCCCACCTGCACACGAATAACATCATTTCGTGCCCAGGCGGACGGCTCTCACTTTCTGCGTGCTCCCTGTGGTTGATCCACTTTCCGCCAGTCACACGCTGTGCTCTCTAACTGCTTTTAATATATATGCTTTTTACTAATAATGCAAGTGCTTTTTAGAAGTTTTACTTATTAGTTTTTCTTATAATTTATTCATTGCGGATCGCAGCTAAGGGCTTAATTTCATAGCACGCATAGCAGGCATGAAACCGGCTGCCATTCCCACAAAAATAGCAAAGCCTATAGCTGCAAATGCCAGCCATAAAGGGATCCTGGATAAATTTCCGCTCATCCCCATCATATCAGACATGCTTACAAAACGGTTGACGATAATGGACACACCATAGCTTAACAGTGCTCCCAGCACACCGCCCATAAAACCGATGAAACCGGACTCAATAAGGAACATACTGCGGATATTTCCCATATCACAGCCTAAGACCTTCATAACACCGATCTCTTTGGTCCTATCATAAATGGACATCATCATGGTGTTGGCAATACCGATGGCTGCCACAAACAAAGATACTGCACCGATTCCACCAAGAACTGCCTGTACCATATTGGACTGCTGTCTGGAACTTTCCAGCCAGTCCATCTGGCTGTTGACCTGATAGCCCTTATCTGCCAGGATCTTCTGCACCTGGGCCACATGTTCCATATCATCTACAAAGATCTCTGCGCTGTTGTATACAATATAATTTAATGGTTTGCCTCTTTTTATTAGTGGGTTGTCCGGGAATAACCGTTCCTTTTTTAAGGGTTTTTTCAACTGCTCTCTTTAATCCATCAATATCTGTATATACAGACCAGGAATAGTTACTCCATTCATCAATTCCACCGGCAATCAGACCTGTGACCGGGATCATATATCTTTTTCGGTGGTTTTCACGCTGTTTCCGTCATCTCCGGTGCCGCCTCCCTGACTCTGGTAATAAGCATCCATGTCAAAAACTACAAAGACCGGCTTTCCCATAAGATCCACATCAGGCAGTTCTCCCTGTATCCCAGTAGCCTTTTCCTGTTTTCGCATTGGTAAAACGCTGGAGTACACCATTTCCAAAAACCATTCCCATTTCACCAGAAGCCGGGATGCGTCCTTCTCCTAAGTTCAATTGTTCTAAATAAGACTGGCTGACACCAGTTAAACTGATATACTGGGCTTCGTAAGCTCCCTGACGCATCAGCACATTCATTTCCAGGACCGGAGATACACCTGTTACATAGGGGATCCTGGAAAACTCATCAATCACATCATCGGTAATATAAGATGTGTCCCCGCTTTTAGATGAGGAAGAAGAAAGGCTTGAACCTCCAACGATCCTTACAGAGCTTCCATTATCATTTGCATATACTTCTATAGTAGTCAGACTTCCCCAGGAAGCGATCTGCTCCATGGTCATCTCATTTAAAACCAATTCCCAACGAAACCATGACTACAATCGAAGCCGTTCCTATAATAACACCTAAAACTGTAAGAAATGTCCTTAATTTTCGTCTGCGCAGGTTATTGACGCTCATGATCAGAAGATCAGGAAATCTCATTTTCATCATCCTTTTGCTGTTTTGCTTCTTTTGCGCTTTTAATGAACTTCACCGTAAATACAGACTGCTGCAATAACAGCCACAAAAGCCACACTGCCTCCCGCTAAAAAGAAGTTTTATTGTTTGCCCTGGAAGCAGGCTGTCCGGAAACATCCATATCTTCCGGCATATCCATATTCCAGTCTTCCTGGACCTCTTCCTCCACCAGAAGCGTCAGTTCTTTTTTCCACCGGCTCCGCAGGCTGGCCATTTTCATCTTCATAGT
>VOFH01002734.1_pt1 | contig 17664 bp, 23 predicted proteins | sample 5384091 | NCBI WGS metagenome assembly VOFH01 (sample SAMN12384727, study PRJNA508395) | human gut metagenome | isolation source: healthy gut G | host: Homo sapiens
AGTGGTTCCAGGAGCTGCGGATCTTTGCGCAAGGTTGTTAGGCATTTATTCCACACCAAACTTTCTGTTCCTGTTTATGATCTTTTTTGCTCATCATAAAAGCATTTGGCATGACGATTCAGATATCCCAGCTTGAAAGCAAGCAGAGGGAGCTGATCCAGAAAATGGCTCTGGAGCAGAAATTCCTGGAAGAAAAAGAGGCAGAGCTGGAAGAACGGGAAGCTGCGTTAGAAACCTGCGGGAAAGGTGAGTAAAAGATAAAAGGGAAAGAAATGATGAAAAAGAAATTACCTGTCTGGCTTTTTTATGGCCTTTCGCCGTGTTTCTTCTGGGAGTCTGGCATCTTCTGGATGTGCAGGCATCTGTAACAGAGACAGGCCACTGCTGGCTGTATGGCTGGTATGGGGGCCTGTTTTTCGTGAGTATGGTGATATTGGTCGGCTTTGGGGTGTTGATATTTGGAAAAACTGGGGATTTTTTTGACAGCGTTTCCAGTAGATGCGGGAATGCACTGGTTTTAAAGAAAGAACTTGTCTCACGGAAAGAATCTGGTTCAAAGACAGAATGCTGGAAACTTCCAGGTCTGTACTTTGGAGTGGTCATGTGCCTTGGTATTTTGTATATGCTGGTCCTGGCGCCTCTTTCAGCACCGGATGAAGTCAGCCACTATATCAGCGCCTATGAGCTTTCCAACCGCTTTTTAGGACTGCCGGGAACGGATGAAGACGGTTATATTTACATCCGGGCAGAAGATGACTGGATCGAGGATGTGAACCAGGAATTTCGGGACTGGAAGGAAAAAAGTGAGCAAGAGTCTTTGAACGGGGAAAATGGAGAGAATGATGCAGGAAAGCCCATTATCCTTGGACAGACCTTAAAAGAAGAAACTTATGCGGCAATCCATGACGGGGGCGCGGTCAGTGATCAGAGCGCAGAACAGTCTGTGGCTGGTGAAAGCGCAGGCAACAGTGGAAAACAGCCGGTCTGAGGGTTCCCGCCAGCCGTCCGTTCGACCACCCCACTGGCCTATGTACCTCAGGCTCTGGGTTTTACTCTGGCAAGAGTACTTGGACTTAACAGCATCGCCCTTTTATATCTGGGCCGGTTTTTTAATCTCCTGCTTTTTGCGGCAGTTGGTGCATTGACTATAAAACGGCTGCCTTTTGGAAAAAATGTATTTTTTGGTGTATCCATTTTACCAATGAGCCTTCATCTGGCGGCTTCTTTATCTTATGATGTTGTGATCCTGGCATTTACAGGATATTTTACAGCAGTGTGCCTGGATCTGGCTTATAAGGCAGAAACAGTGAAGGTAGGGGATGTGATCGTCCTGGCTGTGGTCATGGCAGTTATGGGGCCCTGTAAAATGGTATATGGTGCCATTGCAGGCTTCTGCCTGCTGGTCCCGGTAAGAAAGTTTGGAAATTTTGGGAAATGGATGCTTTCAGCGGCTGCTGTCCTTGGAAGTTTTTTAGCAGCTATGGCAGTGGTGAATTTAAGGACAGTTGCCATGTATACACAGGAAAGTGACAGCTATGTTGCCTGGGCTGAAGAAGCAGGGTATTCCTTTGCAGAGCTGATCCACCAGCCGGTCCGGGTATTACAGCTTTTCTATAATACAGTATCGTGGCAGGGAGAAAGCCTGTATTCGGGAATATTAGGAGAGTCCTTAGGCAACCGGGATCCGGTGTTAAATACGCCTTATGTTATCATTTTAGTGCTTACTGCATGTCTGGTACTGCTGGCACTTAAAAAAAGCCGGGAGAAGAGATTTTTATGAAAATAAAAGACCGGTTGTGGATCTGGTTTATCTGCCTGGTGATCTTTGGAGCGCTGATGTTTTCTATGCTTCTTGCATGGACGTCCGAAAAGCTCCAATATGGTCCAGGGAGTCCAGGGAAGATACATGCTTCCACTGCTTCCTGTTTTCCTGTTTACCCTTAAAAATCCAAAAGGTGGTACGGACAGGAACAGATGACAGGCTGATCCTGTATACTATGATGGCAGCGGATGTGTATGTGATCCTCCGCATTTTCGCAGTGGTGTGCCTGAGATTGTAAGGATTTTAACCCTGTACAGCAGATAACATGCGGTGAACATGTTGCCGGCAAGGGGATAAACAGTTGCAGACTTGTTGATAACGTGGTAAAATTTCCAGATGAATGTGGAAAATTTATAATCGATAAATAGAAACACAAAATTAGAAAAATAAAGAAGATAAAGGAGAAGCATTATGGGAAAGATTAAAGTAACAACCTGTGATATTGAAGGACTTTATGTGATCGAGCCTACTGTATTTAAAGATGAAAGAGGCTATTTCATGGAAACTTACAACCAGAATGACTTTAAGGAAGCGGGTCTGGACATGACTTTCGTCCAGGATAATCAGTCCATGTCAGTAAAAGGGTGTTTTAAGAGGGCTTCATTTCCAGAAGCAGTAGCCTCAGGGAAAATTAGTACGTGCTGTCCGCGGAACTGTATTTGACGTAGCAGTAGATCTGCGTGCCGACTCCAAAACCTATGGAAAGTGGTTTGGTGTAACCTTATCTGCTGAGAATAAAAAGCAGTTTTATATTCCGGAAGGTTTTGCACATGGCTTCTTAGTATTATCTGATGAGGCTGAGTTTGCTTATAAGTGTACTGATTTCTATCATCCAGGCGATGAGGGCGGTCTGTTATGGAGCGATCCTGAGATCGGTGTTGACTGGCCGATCGAACCAGGTATGGAGCTGATCATCTCCGATAAGGACAAAAAGTGGAGCGGTTTAAAGGATACTTTTAAGTTCTAAGACAGTTCTGCCAGGAAAAAAGTATAAGGAAACGAATTTATGAATTATGCATTGTCTCTTTTAAAAGAGATCATTAAAAAAAGAAAACTGGTATGGGATCTGGGAAAAGCAGATTTTCGCAAGCGTTTTGTAGGCTCCTATTTTCGGTATTGTGTGGATGTTCATCCAGCCGGTAGTTACCATTGTGATCTATGCAGTTATCTTTGGTATAGGCTTTAAATCACCGCCTCCGGTTCCGGGAGTCAGTTATGTGATCTGGCTGGTTCCGGGTATTGTCCCCTGGTTTTTCTTCGGAGAAGCCTTAAACGGGATCACGGGGTGTCTTCAAGAATACAGCTATCTGGTGAAAAAGGTAGTCTTTAAAGTAGAGATATTGCCTATGATCAAGCTGATCTCCTGTCTGCTGGTACATGGTTTTTTCGTCCTCATTATGATGATCATGTATCTGGTGGCAGGAAGAATGCCTATGCTGTCCTGGATCCAGGTGATCTACTACAGCTTTGCGGCGTCCATGCTGGCACTGGGATTGGGATATTTTACTTCTTCTGTGAATGTATTTTTCAAGGATATGTCCCAGATCGTAGGTATCTGCCTTCAGTTCGGTATCTGGATGGCTCCGATCATGTACCATGAGTCCATGTTTACCAACCGCTTACCCTGGATCGAACCATTATTTAAGATCAATCCATTTTATTACATTGTAACCGGTTATAAGGACAGTATGATCACAGGCAACTGGTTCTGGGAAAGACCGAAACTGACCATTTATTACTGGGTCTTCACTCTTTTGGTGTTTGGAGTGGGACTTAAGATGTTTAAGAAGCTGCGGCCTCATTTTTCAGATGTGCTGTAGGCTGTAAGCGGAAAATGTGCCTGGTGACAGGCAGATGGAAAAAAAGGAAGATTATACCCTCAGTACAAAAAGAAATTATATTCATTTTGTGCCGGGGTATTTTTAAAAATCAAATTTTGCAGAGGGATATGCGTTTTTGTGATATGTTATGTTTGCAGGACAGGAATGAGGTGATAAGGTGGTAAGCAGGATCGAAGTTGGCTGGCGCCAGGGAGAAAAAAGAGGGAACGATCCCGGTAGACGTAGTATATTCCAAACGGCGGACCATTGGGCTGGAAGTACAGGCAGATGGAAAAGTGCTGATCCGCGCACCAAAAGGGATCACTAAAAAGTGCTGATGGATTTTGTAAATGACCGTCAGGAATGGATCGTGGAAAAATGGTTCCTGATCGAGAAGCACCGCCGCAAAAAGGCAGAGGCTCCAAAGCCAGATTATGAGGGAAATCCGGAAGATAGAGGCCTTTTACCGCCGTGCTGCCAGAAAGAAGATCATAGAGCGAACTGCCTGGTATGCAAAGATCATGGGTGTCACCTACGGCCGCATCAGCATCCGCGCTGCAAAAACACGCTGGGGAAGCTGCAGTGGGGAAGGCAATTTAAACTTTCACTGGAAACTGATCCTTATGCCGCCGGAAATATTAGACTACGTAGTAGTCCACGAACTTGCCCACAGAAAACAGATGAACCATTCGCCCCTTTTCTGGGCAGAGGTAGAAAAAGTGCTGCCGGACTATAAGGCGAGACGTGCGTGGCTGAAGGAAAACGGGAGAGACTATTGAGGCGCAGTCTGTATCAGATCCGCCAATGTGATCCCGTCAAAAATTCATTGATCATATGATCCAGTTTCTGCCATACCGGATGGGAGGGGCAGATCCCTTTCTTGGACAGTCATGTTCTCCTTCTTCTGTGCAGGCCACAGGAGCCAGTGAACCTTCGGTAAGCCGGAGTATTTCACCCAGAGTGTAATCTTCGGGCACTTTTGTCAGGCGGTAGCCGCCGCCACGGCCCCGGAGTCCGGTGAGAAGTTTATCCTGTACCAGTACCTTTAATATACTTTCCAGATATTTTTCAGAAATGTCCTGCCGTTCAGCGATCACGTTCAGAGGAACATAGCCGTCTCCCTGATGCTGGGCCAGTTCTACCATGACCCGCAGGGCATAACGGCCTTTTGTAGAAACGATCATTATCGAATTCTCCTTTTCACAATTATCATATAACAGGATTGCGGGAGTGCAAAGCACGCAGCAATCCTGTATCAGAAGGATCTAAATACCTTTTGACTTCAACATCATAGTATACACCAGAAAAGACAATATGAAAAACAATGCCTATTGACAAAGTATGTTTATAAACATGTCCCCTCAATTCAGAGAGGACATTAAACTGAAAAAGGAAGCAGGATCCTCTTATTTTGTAATTGGCAGTCTCTCTGAAATCAGTTCAGCAAAAAACTCAGCGCCAGTTACCAGTATATCGTCATTGTAGTCATACTGGAGAGTTGTGGCACATGATGTTGTCAGAGGCTTTTTGGCATTTTCCGCTTCCAAGGAATAAGAAGCAGCCTGGGATCCTGGTTAAGAATGTGCCGAAGTCTTCGGAAGCCATCCACGGAACGCAGTTTGCATTTACCTTGTCAGCACCTACCACAGCAGTAGCTGCTTTCACTGCAGTCTGGACGCACTGATCCCAGTTGACAGTTGGGGCAAATTCATGGGTGTAAGTAAATTCGCATTCTGCACCATTCATACGGCAGATATTTTCACAGATGGCACGCATCCGGTCTTCGATCAGCCTTTGTATTTGTGGAGTACAGCTTCTGGTATCGCCTAAGATCTCTACGTTAGATGGAACTGCATTGTGTGCGCCGTCTGTGAAAAGTTCAGTACAGGAGATAACAGCAGCATCTAAAGGGAAGCATTTCTGGAAACAACAGTCTGCAATGCCAGGATGATCTGGGAAGCAGTTACCAGTGGGTCGATGCCCATATGGGGCTGGAAGCGTGGGAAGCCTTTTCCTTTGATCTTAATGCGGAAGTTGTCTTCACTTGCCATAATGCCGCCGGTTTTAGTATGCAGTTCTCCTTCTGGAAGAAATGGTGCGTTATGGATGCCATAAATCTCATCCATTGGGTATTTCTCCAAAAAAGTCCGTCATCGATCATAGCCCTGGAGCCTTTTCCTGGTTCTTCTGCAGTCTGGAAGATACAGCGTACAGTTCCATTGAAATTGCGGCGTTCTGAAAGTAAGAGCATGGCACCAAGTAAGGCAGTGATATGGCCATCATGGCCGCATCCATGCATTTTCCCGGGATTTAGGGACTGATAAGGAAGTCCGGTGGTCTCCTTCAGATTAATAGCGTCCATATCAGCACGAAGTCCGATCACCTGTGGGCCATCACCAACCTTTAGGTCAGCTACAACGCCGGTACCGCCAATATGCTCATGAACAGTAAGCCCCATTTTCTCTCAGCTTTTTCTGCTACGAAAGCAGCGGTATTTGTCTCTTCAAATGCAGTTTCCGGATGTGCATGGAGATAATGTCTCCATTCAGTTAATTTCACTTTTTAATTCTTCCTGCGTCATGTGATAAATCCTCCTCAGAAATGTATGTTCTCTCGGAATCTTCTTATTTTTTAAGTTTACTTTTTTCCTGCCATATTTTTCAAGCAAAGGGAAGAATGTGATATTAAAAGGTAAGAATACGACATAAATTGTCAACAATCTACAATTAACTATTTACAATCAGCAAAATTACAGGTAGACTATATTGGTTCCAAAAAATGAAAAAAAGGAGAAGAGGTATGTCTGACAAAAACAAAGATTCATGGAACGCCCTGGCGTTAATGGCGTTCTCAACTGTATGGAGCTTCGGCAACATTTTAAATGGCTTCGTTTACTTTAACGGTGTTCAGGTTATTTTCAGCTGGTTACTGATGTTTGCCCTGTATTTTATTCCATATGCATTGATGGTAGGTGAGCTGGGCTCTGCTTTTAAGGCAACCGGCGGAGGTGTCAGCGGCTGGCTGTATGAAACTACAGGACCAAAATTAGCTTATTATGCAGGCTGGACCTACTGGGCATGTCACATCACTTATATTGCCAGCAAATCCAGCGGTGGTTTAAAGGCTTTAAGCTGGGCCATCTTCCGCAATGCGGAAACTTATGATACTCTGCCAACCCATATGATCCAGGTGGCAACACTGATCGTGTTCCTTATTGGATGTTATGTAGCCAGCAGAGGTTTAACTCCATTAAAGAAAATGCTGACTGTTGCAGGAACCACAACTTTCGTTATGTCCCTGTTATACATTGTCATGATGTTTGCTGCACCTGCCATTAATCCGGCAGCTGAGTATACACATGCAGACTTTTCATTAAAAAACATGATGCAGTTTAATCTGGGATATATTTACCTCCATTTCAATCCTGGTATTTGCTGTAGGCGGATGTGAAAAGATATCACCTTATGTAAACAAGGTAGAAAATCCAAGTAAAGGGCTTCCCAAAGGGAATGATCGCACTTGCTGGAATGAGTGGTTATATGTGCCATACTTGGTACACTGGCTATGAGCCGTATGTTTGACCCGGCAGTGAACAGCAGTGAAGACACTTTCAATGCCTACGTGGCAAATGGTTCTTACTGGGCATTCCAGAAGCTGGGACAGTATTATCATGTTGGTGATACTTTCCTGATCATCTCATGCGCATGTAATGCAGAAACCAGTTTTCAGTTCTGGTATTAAGCATCGACGCACCGCTTCGTATGCTTTTAGACAATGAAATACCCAGCAGTTTATTCCCATCTGAAGAAAGAAAAACAAATGCGGCGTATACATGCAATGGTATCAAAATAGTTGTGCTTTCCGGTGCTATTATCCTGGGTACAGTCTTTGTACCTGGTGCAGCATGATGCAGTTCTCCGCCAGCTGACAAAGTTAAATTCTGTATGTATGCCAATGCGTTACTTATGGGAAATATGTTGATTTTCAAAGAAAGACGCGTAATTCCAGCAGAATATCGTTTTCCCAGACACCGGAGGAGACTCCAGGCAATGGACCTGGAAATCATTTATCAAAGACTGGTCAAAGATCCAAATCCGCCGATCTTTCCGGTGCTATTTATCAGTGGATCTTACATTCGATAATCTGATGACCTTTTGTGATCAATTGAAGGACTTTATTCTGTCAAAGGATCTGAAATCTTTATGGCATGAAAAAACAGATTTTCAGGAACATGGATCGCATGCAAAGCAGTCGGACAATGGTTAAATTCATGTAACATATGAGGTTACCCAACCAGAACCGATCTCCCTGAATGGCCATTATTGGATCTTGAATTCATAATCTGATGACCTGTTATGTCCGGAAATGGAAGGATAAGCTTTTATTCATGGGAAGGAAATATCTTCGCTGGAAAGATAGGACACAAAGCAAATCAGCAGAGTTTCAATATGGTATGCACGTATAAAAACTGGCATAAAATATATCGTCATCGAAACATATAAACTACCGAAAAGCAGGACGCAGTAAAGGATTCCTATTAAACAGGTGACCAGTGGCTTCTGGCCAGTGCAGAAGGTTAAACATCAGATCAAAGAGATATGCAGAAGCATCAAAACCGAAAAAGAGATAGGGACACATCAAAACGGATGGAATGCCGTATAACAAACTTTATGCAGCATCAAGTTGGAATTAAAAAATGTTGGAATACTTTTGTAAACAGGAAAAAGAAAGAACAGGCAGTCCGGTTAAAAATCAGGAATGCAGAAGCTTTTAGCCGAAAACAGCTTCCTGAGATAACGGATGGAGAGTAAAATAACCAACAACAAATGTTGGTATTAATGTTTATGACAGTGATCAGTACATTGTTTCGTAAACAATGTACCAGGGATTTTTAGGGACTTACAGAGTATTATGGGAAAGCTTGATTATCGGACTTTAAGGGAAAATGTAGCAGACGAGATAAGGATGAAGATCTTAAACGGTGATATGAAGCCGGGAGATAAGATCATAGAGCAGGAACTGGCATCGGAATTTGGCATCAGCCGTGGCCCGGTGCGGGAAGCACTGCGCCAGTTGGAGCAGGAAGGCATGGTGGAATATTCCAGAAATGTAGGCTGCTCTGTAAAGCATATAGGCATGGATGATGTTTATGAGATATACTACATGCGTGCCAACTATGAAATGATGGCAGTAAGACTGTATAATGCTCCTTTTCCCCGGGAAACCATTGAGAAAATGGAACAGGTTTTAGAGCAGATGAAGCAGCTTCATAAAGAAGAATACCGCAAGGTATTTGAACTGGATAATAAGTTCCATGAAGCGATCCTGGACCTTGTAAGTTTTAAGCGCCTTAAAAAAGCCTGGGAAGACTTAAACTACGGAAATATTGTAATGGGATATAATATGGCAGTGGACAGTGATCAGGTTATCAAAAGGCAATATCTTATCCACGAAAAGCTGTTAAATGCCTGCAAGAACCGGCACACCGGCACAGGTAGAACAGGCTATTGCAGATCATTATCTTGGGGGCGTGGAGAAGCTGATACAGAAAGTAAACAAAAAGCGCGAAAAGTAAATAAAGATATATAACGCATTAAAAAGCAGTGAAACCGGAAAGAACAACATGGTTTTACTGCTTTTTACGTTGATAGAAAAATGAAATACAGCACTGCAAATGGTGACAATTAATATAGATTCTGTTATAATTTTTTAGTAAGGGGTGGAAAAATGAATTGTCTGTTTGGGCGAGGAAAATAGTGATCATGAAAAAAAAGCAATGTATGGAAAAAAACAGAATGGGCCGGTTTGATCTGTATATTTTTTATCCTGATGGTTTTGATACATATGTTATGGAATTCAGGGGCAGATGGAGAAATGGCAGATATCCGTTCTGTCAACAGTGGCTGGTATCAGATGGTAGATGGAAAAGAAAAAGCCCTTGAACTTCCTGCTATGGTTAAGGCAGATCAGGATGGAAAGATCATACTTTATAATAATACACTGAACCCGGAAGATAAAAGTAAGGTCCTGTCAATAAACGGCCTTCAGGAACAGCCGGAAGTGTGGATGGGAAAACAGTGTCTGTTCTGGTATGAAGAAAACGATTTTCTAAAGAATGACCAGATGAGGGAGAAAAATGTGGGCAGATGTGTGGCTGGCAGAAGATACAGGAACAGAGCCGGTCTGCCTTGTTTATGAAAGCAATAACAGAGCCTCCCTTTATATACAGGCACCTGTTTTAGGAAGCTTTCCGGCAGTTTCACAAAAGCATTTCCAGGAATCTGTATTTTCATTTCTTATGATCCTTGGAATGTGGGGGAACGGGAATTGTTTCTGCTATTGTTTTCTGGTATATGAAAGCCCATCATATTGTTGAAAAGCGTTTTCTGGATGCATCATTGTTTATGTTTATCTGTGGCTTGTGGTGTTACCTGGACTCAGGTTTTTATCAGATGTACGGAGAGCATGGCGCTGTTGGGATGGTTCTTTCTTTTTATGCATTTATTCTTATGTCAGTTCCAATGCTCTGGTGTGTGCAGAATACAATAAGTGAGAAAGTACGGTGGGTCCCGCAGGTATGGATCTTCCTTCTTTATGGAAATGCCATTTTACAGGGAATACTCAATATCCTGTTTCATATCCCATTTGTGCATATGCTGTTTTTAACACACATTATGCTGTTTTCCGGGGTTATATCCATGATCTGTCTTCTGTGGAAACAATACAAAAGAAATGAAGCGGAAGAAATTCTGGTTTGTCTGCTGGCATTTGCCACATTGGGAGTCAGCGGTATGACAGCCCTTATTTTGTACTGGGTATATTCGATCTACTGGTATGATATGGTCTTTCAGGCAGGAATCTTTTTGTATATATCAATCCTGTTCTGGTATTTGCCACAAAAAACATCCAGGGACAGTCAGTTCAGGATGGAGCAGCTGGTTTATGAAAAAATGTCAATGGAAGACAGAATGACTGGATTAAAAAACAGGAAAGCATTTGAAAAATACATAAAGGAGATCCAGGAAGGAAAGATCCGGCTTGAGAATGCACTGTCTTTTATTTATCGAGATAACAGGACTGAAACAGATCAACGATGTCTACGGAATGAAAATAGGAGATGAATCAGTGATCCAGACAGCCCGGTGTATCCAAAAGGCAGCAGATAGTGACCAGAGGCATAAGATAGAAAGTTTCCGCATTGGCGGTACGGAGTTTGCAGTGATCGTAATGGACCTCCAGATACAGCCGCAGGAGCTGGAATGCCTCATTGAAAATGAAGTGAAAAAAGGAAACGGAAAACAGGTATTATATTTCTTTACAATTCGGATATGGTTATCTGAAAAATGAGGATGGGACACGAAATACAGTAAGTGACTGGAAACGTCAGGCAGATCACATGCTGCAAAAAACGAAGGGGGCTATTTATGATGATGTATAATGCAGATTTTCTGATCGCAGCAGTGGTCATATTGCTGTTGGTTTTGAGAAATTTCCTGGATCAGAAAAGGGCAGAGGATTTAAATAGCAGGGTATTTCTTTTCTTTGTAGTTATTGGGATCCTGGATGTGATCGCTGAATTAGTAAGCAATTATTATATAACTTCAGGAGATGGGGATTTTGGCCTGGCGGCAGTGGTGACTACAACTATTTTTATCTGTTTCAGGCATTGCTTCCATATGCGCTTCTTTGTTATATTATGACATTGCACGATAATAAGCTTATTTCGGTGAAGAAGATGCTGTTGGCGGGTCTTGCAACTATTTTACTGGCCAGTATTGTGCTTACCAATCCCTTTACTGAAAAACTGTTTTATTTTGATGTATCAGCCGGATATGTGGAAGGACCATGGTACAGACTGATGTATTACAGTGCTCTTTTTTCATCTGGCAGTGATTTTGATCCTTGTTATCTCCTGGAGAAAAGAATTTGGCCCTCGGAAAACAAAGGTGATCCTGGATATCCTGATCCTGTGCGGATGCGGGGTAGTGATCCAGCTTTTGCATTACTCTCTGCTGATGACAGGTTTTGGCATGAGTCTTGGAATACTGGCTCTGTTTCTTACTATCAATAATCCAAATGCGAACCGGGACAGCCTTACAGGAGTATATAATCACCTTTACCTTACCAGAAGGAGCGATGAACTGATCGCAGCAGGAAAATCTTTCCATATCATCACAATATACCTTTACCAGCTAAAGCATATCAATAAAGTTGCCAGAGTTGAAGGCGGTGATCATATTCTGCAGCTTGCAGCAAAAAACTGGAAGAACTGTGTGGAAGCCGGGTTTTCCGTATTACGGGAAAACGTTTTTTAGTTCTGACTATGTCATTGCAGGAATATGAGTATTATATTACCCAGATAAAGAAGATGTTTGAAACAGATATGCAGTTGGATGCAGACAGTAGTAAACCTGCAACGCCTGTGATCCTCAGTGGGATCGTCCATGGGCAAAAGCTTGGAACCAGCGGGCTGATGCTGGAATATGAAGAGTATCTGGAATCATTATCTTTGTAAAATAGCATGATAGAGGTGATACAGGATGATCAGCAGACCATGGATGGCTTTTTATATAATAAAAAAGTAGAGCAGTATCTGCACACGGCTATTGCCCATGATCTTTTTGAAGTATATTATCAGCCAGTTTATTCTACAGCGAAAAATGATTTTGTTACACTGGAAGCATTAAGCCGTCTGCATCATCCGGAGTTGGGCTGGATCGCACCGGATGTCTTTATACAGATCGCAGAAAAAATCATATGATCGAACAGATCACAGATCTGCAATTTAAACGCGTCTGTATGTTTATAAATGAACACCGGGATCTGATGAAGAAGCTTTTTAATATAAAAGTAAATTTATCTTCCCTGGATCTGATGCGCAGTGACTGCAGTAGCCATTTTATCCATATGATGGATGATATGGATATCCACCATGACTGGATACAGTTTGAGATCACAGAAACGGTTGCTACAGAATATAACGCAGGATTAGGAATGGTAATAGATGGGTTTATGGCTGCCGGGGTCAGACTGTGTCTGGACGATTTTGGTTCTGGATATGCAAACCTGAATACAGTCATGAGACTGCCATTTTCTGCCATCAAGATAGACAGAACCCTTCTTTTTGATATATGTAATGATAAAAAACGTGCCATGTTCTATCAGAGTATTGTTGAAACCTTTCACCGGATGGGTTACAGCATAGTTTCAGAAGGAGTAGAGACAGAAGAGGAAATGAGTCTGTTAAGCAGCTGGGGTGTAGATATGATCCAGGGATATTATTTTTCCAGACCACTTCCAGTGGATGAGCTGCTTAAACTGCTGAACATGTGATGTTTTTCCTTTTTCCGCATACATACGCTGGTCTGCAAGGATACGGATCTCATTAGCAGTAGATGCATCATTGGGATAGGCGGCATATCCGCAGCTGGAACCAACATACAGAGTTTTTCCGTCAATATCAAAAGGAGCGCAGAGCCGGTTTTGTATCTGTTCCTTAATCCTGCAGCAGAGACTTTCATCAAATTCAGCACACACTACCAGGCTGAATTCATCACCGCCGATGCGGAAGGCATAGTCATTGCTGCGGATACAGGACTGAAGCCGGTTGGCAGCTTCTTTTAAAAGCTTATCACCCATGTCATGACCATAGGTGTCATTAACAGGTTTAAAATGGTCCAGATCCAGATAGAAAAGTATGAAAGGGAGCTTTTGAAGCTCCTTTTTATGCAGTATGGAGTTAAAATAGCGCTCGTTATATAAACCAGTAAGGCCGTCTGTATTGGCAAGGTTCTCTAAGGCATGCTTCTGTCCAATATCCTGGGTGATAAGCATAACTTTCTCCAGTTCATGTTCAGAATCCCATTCAACGGGGACAACATGCATGACCAGGTATGTATCAATGGAACGGTTGTAGTATTCAATTTTAAAGATATCATCCTCTTTTTTCAGTACACAGCGCAGATAATCTGGTGTAAGGAGATGGTTCATCTTTTTATTTTCCGTATCAGTCATTACCAGATACTGACGGGAAATATTTTCAACCAGATCATCATAGTATCCGGTTTCTGGATATATGGGATGCTTCAGCAGGTTTTCGTGATATTCATAGCGGTTGTTTTTTAAATCTCCTACAGCAAAGCGGTCAACAATCCTTCCAAGTCCTGAAAACATCTGTTCCGTAAGCTCTTTGCGCTTTAGCAGGATCATTTGCTCATGTTCTTTCATGCGCAGCCTGGAATCCATCAGGACAAAACAGTACCTATAAGAAGCAGGGCGATACATCCGTTCAGAATCAGGATCAGGACAATGGTAATGAACTGTATACGGCGCATACTGGCATCCACAACATCATTATGGATAATGCCCACTATGGTCCAGTCATTGATCCCGGTGGGCTCGTATACCAGATAATAAGTTTTTTGTTGTAACGGCACTGGAGACTTCCGGTAGAAACATTCTTAATATTCTTTTTCAGGTCAGTTATCTCAGTTTCTGTCATATCCGTATAGTTATTTAAAAAATCAAAGAGATTAGATATGTGCTGGAGAAATTCTGTTTTGGGTTCAAGGGAAAGAAGAACGTTGCCATCAGATGTAAGGATGTAGCAGTCACTTTGTCCCTGATAAATATTACCTGCAATCAGCTTTTCCACCACATCATTATTATAGCTGACAGCAAGTCCGGAATAGGTTATGCCATTTATGGTATATGGAACCTCCATGGGAAGTGCAAATACGATCCGGCGGTTGGAATCACTTGCAATATAGCTGGAAATAACAGGCTGGCCGGTTTGCATACATATCCAGAAAGATCCCCTGTATATTTGGGGCATTTCCGTCCCGTCCTGCAGCAGTTATAAAATCACAGTTCTCATTAAACATATAAAAATCCTGATATTGCCAGGCATCCTTGCGTCTGGTAAATTCATACCAGAGAGTTTTCATATTTTCGGTATCATCCAGGTATTGTAAATTATTGCTCCAGTCAGAAAGCGCATTCCAGTTGTGCTGGACAAACATAGTAAAGGTTTTGTCTACCTGCTCATAAGTAGACAGCAGGTGACTGGGAATTTTCCTCATAGATACTTTTTGGATAAAATTGTTGTAAACAATGCTCACGAAAAGAAAAAGGAATGCCAAAACGGCTCCGGCCAGTATAAACAGTTTTGGTGTTTTATTCATAAATACGGGAGCCTCCTTTAGTGTTGAATGTTCTCTCAGGAATCTTTCTGTGCCTGATTTTGTGAGAAGATTTTTTGTCAGTTGTGCCCAAATTTCAGAGGCGTTGGCGTTGCGTCCGCCTCTGAAATTCGGGTGCGACTGGCGGAAAATTGGCCACAAAAGCAGGTGCAGGAAAAACTCCGAGAGGACATTTGCTGCTTTTCTTGTTGGTTTTCAGGTTTCCTACTCATGTTTTTGGCGGGTCTCAAGTTCAAAATTCCTCCTGCAAGCATGCTTGCATCAGATTTATAACCTTTTGTCTTTGGTATCATAAGTATATCATATTCTGGTGTTTTTTTCGATTGTGAAAAGAAGAGTGACAGTGGTTTTATGCAGAAAAAAAGCAGAGCTGCTTTTGTACAGCTCTGCTAAAGATTGCTTTTTACTTTGCTTTGGCAATCGCCTGTTCCATTTCAGAAGCAGAGATAACGCCAATGGTCTTATTGGCAACCACGCCTCTTCTGAAATAGAGAAGAGTTGGTACGCTCATTACCTTAAAACGGGTTGCAAGATCCATGTCTTCGTCAATGTCAACTTTATAGAAATGAACTTCCGGGTGGAGTTCTGCCATTTTTCTACAGTTGGAGCCAGCATTTTACAGGGACCGCACCATGTAGCGAAGAAATCCACTACTACCAAATCATCACCAGCGTTTACTGCCTGGTCAAATGTTTCAGATGTTAAATGTGTAAGTGCCATATGAAAAACCTCCTTGTATCTGATTTTGATCATTTAATCTTATAGCACTTATATCATACCACAAAATGAGGGAAAATTATGTAATAAAATTCTCAATTAAATATTAAATATGTTACCTATAACCTGCAGCACCACTTCAGCCACTCCCGACAAAAGCATTACATGGATGGGATTCATTTTAAAGCGGGCCAATAGGATCAGGGAGCCGGTAAAATGCCTACGGCTCGAATGCTGATATTTGGTAAAAGTTGACTTGCGGTCAGGGAGGCAATCGATTCTCCCCAGAAAGCATTGACCAGGATGCTGGCACCGGCAGCGGCGATCATGGCGATAACTGCTGGACGCAGGGATTTAAGGACGCCCTGGAGAAGGCTTAAATTCCGGTATTTCAGATAGATCTTTGCCAGTAAGGTAACTAAAATGCAGGATGGCAGGACACAGCCGGCAGTAGCAGCCAAAGCCCCCGGCATTCCGGCAATACGGGTGCCTACGAAGGTAGCGGAATTGATGGCAATAGGTCCCGGTGTCATCTGGGAAATGGTGATCAGGTCCGTAAATTCAGACTGGGAAAGCCATGAATGGAGCTGGACCACCTGATTGTGGATCAGAGGCATGGCAGCATAGCCGCCTCCGAAGCTGAAGGCACCGATCTGAAGAAAACTGAGAAAAAGCTGTAAATAGATCATAAGGCGCCTCCTTTCTGTGCATTATCCTGGGAAGTATTACGGTCGTTTTTTTGGCCTTTTTCTCCCGGTACAGTGTCAGGACGACACCCAGGGCAATACAGATCAGGATCAGTACAATGGCACTGACTTTATAAAAGTAATTGGCAATGAAAGCAGCAACCATGATGATAATAGACAGATACTGCTTTTCCCTTACAATACCAGATGCCATACCCCAGCTTACTTCCATGATAACAGCGCCTACCCCGGACTGCATGCCCTTTAACATCCAGCCTACAAACAGATTGGACCGGAAAGCCGCATAACAGAATGAGATAGCAGTAAGAATGACAAAAGGTGGTATTACCGTGGCGATCACAGAGCATAAAACACCGGTCAGACCGGCCAGCTTATAGCCTACAACAATGGCTCCGTTGACAGCAATGGCTCCGGGACATGACTGGGCGATAGCCACTAGATCCAGCATCTCTTCTTCATCGATCCAGTGATACTGGTCAACAAATTTTGTTTTCATTAAAGTAACGATCACGTATCCGCCGCCAAAGGTAAAGGCACTGAGATACAATGTTGAGAGAAAGAGCTTTTTAAGGATCTGGCCCTTACTGGCTCCTTTTATATTTAATTCCATATTTTCCTCCTGTGTAACAGACTACTATACGTCCAGATCGTGGACGTACAACAACATTCTTTTTACTATAAGCCATGAAAATCCAGATGTAAATGTAAAAATGTATGATGAATGAGAAAATGATAAGGTGATCATAAATGATCATAAAAATTTTCTTGACAGCTTGTTAAGACTATGTTAATTTAAAAAGTGTGACCACTCAATATATTGAGTTAAGCCCAGACGGACAGGCGGGTCAGAAGCCGAAAGTGGGAAACCACATTATTGATTGGGTTAGGAAGCCCAAATTTTATAAGTCGATACGCAGTATGCGTAATTTTATCAGTGCAAAAAGGCACGTCACTTGTGAAACGGTCAATAAGAGCTTCTGGCAAAACAGAGCAGAGAACTGGGGAGTAGGGTCACTTTTTTTCTGTCTGTTAAAAGGACAGAGACATTTAAAGACAAAACACATACAGCAGGTGATGGAATATGCCGTCACCTGTTTTTTTATGTTTTTTATGGATAAAAGGGACGGCGAGTATGAGGAGGCGGTTAAATGGACCTGGAAGCACAAAAGCGTGCGCCTATTTATGAGGCATTAGAGCGTTTTAGAAAGAAAAGGGTAGTGCCCTTTGACGTACCGGGACACAAAAGAGGACGGGGAAACCCAGAGCTGGCAGCTCTTTTAGGGGAAAAATGTGTTGGATTAGATGTAAACTCCATGAAACCTTTGGATAACCTGTGCCATCCGGTATCTGTGATCCGGGAGGCAGAGGAACTTGCAGCAGAGGCCTTTGGCGCCAGC
>VOFH01003474.1_pt1 | contig 17664 bp, 33 predicted proteins | sample 5384091 | NCBI WGS metagenome assembly VOFH01 (sample SAMN12384727, study PRJNA508395) | human gut metagenome | isolation source: healthy gut G | host: Homo sapiens
TGACACTTCTTGGTCCCAGCGGATGCGGAAAGACTACCCTGCTCCGGATTCTCGGAGGATTTGAGACCCTGATTCCGGTGATATCATTTTTGACGGAAAAATATCAACAATCTGCCGCCAAACCGCAGACAGTTAAATACTGTATTTCAGAAATATGCACTTTTTTTCCCATATGTCCATCGCTGAGAATATCGCATTCGACTTAAGATCAAGGGGGAAATCCAAAGGCTATATCCGGGATAAGATCCACTATGCCTTAAAACTGGTAAACCTGGAGGGTTACGGTGACCGTACCCCGGACTCCCTCAGTGGCGGACAGCAGCAACGGATTGCCATTGCACGTGCTATCGTAAATGAGCCAAAAAGTTCTTCTTCTGATGAACCGCTCGGTGCCCTCGATCTGAAGCTGCGTCAGGATATGCAGTATGAGCTGATCCGCTTAAAAATGAACTTGGGATCACATTTGTCTATGTTACCCATGACCAGGAAGAAGCCCTCACCATGTCCGATACCAGCTTTTGTAGCTGATTTCATCGGTGACAGTAATATTCTGCCCGCTACCATGGTAGAGGATAAAGTTGTAAAAATGCTTGGGGCAGTCTGGAAATGTGTAGATGTGGGATTTGGCCGCAACAAACCGGTCGATGCGGTCATCCGTCCGGAGGACATCGATCTTGTAAAACCCGGAGAAGGGGTGATCGACGGTGTTGTTACGAACCTGATCTTTAAAGGGGTTCATTATGAGATGGAAGTGCTTGCCAATAACTACGAGCTGCTTGTCCACAGCACAGATCTCTTCCCTGTCGGTACAGAAGGCGTCATCCAGGTCGAGCCTTTGGATATCCAGATCATGAAAAAACCTGAATCTTAAGATGAGGATGCTCCTGCACTTGAAGAATAGAAAATTACTTGCCGGCCCATACCTTTTCTGGGCAGTTTCTTTCGTAATCATTCCTCTGATCATGCTCGTATATTACGGTCTGACAGATAAACAGGGACATTTTACATTTTCCAATCTGGGAATGATGACATCGCCTGAAAATCTGAAAGCACTTGGACTTGCGTTGTTGCTTTCCCTGGTCAGCACACTGATCTGCCTGGTTCTTGCCTATCCTCTGGCAATGATCCTTTCAGAAAAGAATATGAATCAGACGAGTTTTATCGTATTGATCTTTATTCTCCCGATGTGGATGAATTTCCTGCTCCGTACACTGGCATGGCAGACACTGCTTGAAAAGAACGGTGTCATCAATAACATACTGCATTTTCTTCATCTGCCGGAGCAGTCGCTGATCAATACCCCGGTGCGATCGTACTTAGGAATGGTTTACAACTTTCTTCCATTTATGATCCTGCCAATTTACAATGTACTTGCAAAATTGACAAAGATGTATTTATGCTGCAAGAGATCTTGGTGCAAATAATATGCAGACTTTTTCAAAATCATTCTGCCTCTGAGTGTCCTGGGTGTCATCAGCGGGATCACGATGGTTTTTGTACCATCTCTGACAACCTTTGTCATTTCGGATCTCCTTGGTGGAAGCAAGATCCTTCTGATCGGAAATGTCATCGAACAGGAATTCCAGCAGGGAAGCAACTGGCATGTAGGAAGTGGACTTTCACTTGTCCTGATGATCTTCATCATTGCAAGTATGGCTCTGATCGCCAAATACGATAAAAATGGGAGGGAACAGCATTTTGATAAAGAACGCAGCAAAAAGAATCTACCTGGTACTGATCTGTGATGATCCTGTATGCTCCGATCGTAACGTTGATGGTACTTTCTTTTAATAATACAAAAAACCCGTTCCCGCTGGGGTGGCTTTACAGGCAAATGGTATGTCTCTCTTTTCCAGAATAAAGAGATCATGAATGCACTTTATACAACACGCTGATCATTGCGTTTCTCAGCCCTGATCGCAACCTGATCGGAACTCTGGCAGCACTTGGAATGCAGGTTATGCGTTCCCGGACAAGAACACTTTTTATGGGGATCACAAATATTCCCATGCTGAATGCAGATATCGTCACCGGTGTTTCTATGATGCTGCTTTTTATTGCCTTCCGGCTTACCTTGGATTTAAGACGATCCTGCTGGCTCACATTACATTCAATATCCCTTATGTGATTTTAAGTGTCATGCCAAAATTAAAGCAGACAAACAAACGCACTTATGAAGCAGCACTGGACCTCGGTGCTTCTCCGCTCTATGCTTTTGTCAAGGTTGTATTGCCTGACATCATGCCGGGAATTTTTCAGGATTTCTTCTGGCATTCACAATGTCACTGGATGATTTTGTTATCACCCACTTTACCAAGGGGCCTGGAGTCGATACTCTTTCCACAAAAATCTACAGTGAAGTCCGAAAGGGATCAAACCGGAAATGTATGCACTTTCAACTTTGATGTTTGTTACGGTTCTGATCTTACTGATCCTGATCAATCTCTCACCGGCAGATAAACGCAAAAAAAATGTACCTGTACGGTTTGGACGTGCAAGAAAAATCGGACGTTTCTTCTTCCAGAAGCTGATTCCGGTAGCAATGGCAGTTCTGATCGTGATTGGTGGGTTTATCTACGGACAAAAAAACGGAACCTCAAAGAATGGACAGGTGATCGTATACAACTGGGGAGAATATATTGATCCTGAGATCATAGATCTTTTGAAGAAGAAACCGGAATTGATGTTATATATGAAGAATTTGAAACCAATGAAATCATGTACCCGAAAATTCAGTCCGGTGCGATCGCCTATGATGTTGTCTGCCCGTCAGATTACATGATTCAGCGAATGATTGAAAATGATCTGCTTGCAGAGATCAACTATGATCACATTCCAAACCTGAAGTATATCGGTGACAATTACATGAAAATGTCCCGCCAGTTCGATCCGGAAAACAAATACTCTGTTCCATATCTCTGGGGAACGGTCGGTATCCTTTATAATAAAAAATGGTTGATGAACCTGTTGACAGTTGGGGAATCCTCTGGGATAAAAAATACGAAGACAGTATCCTCATGCAGGACAGCGTCCGCGATGCCTTTGCCGTTGCATTAAAATATCTCGGATATTCACTGAATTCCACCGACCTTGACGAACTAGAAGCGGCGAAAAATCTGCTGATCGAGCAGAAACCTCTGGTTCAGGCCTATGTCATTGACCAAGTTCGCGATAAAATGATTGGCGGCGAGGCAGCTCTTGGTGTAATCTATTCAGGTGAAGCCCTCTATTGCCAGCAGGAAAACCCTGATCTGGATTATGTAATTCCAAAAGAGGGAACAAATATCTGGATTGACTCCTGGGTAATTCCTAAAAATGCAAAGAATGTAGAAAATGCAGAGGCTTTCATTAATTTCCTTTGCAGACCTGATATTGCCAAAATGAACTTTGATTATATTACCTATTCCATTCCAAATACAGCCGGCCGCGATCTCATTGAGGACGAGTCCCTGCGTAACAGTCCGATCGCATTCCCTGATGACTCAAAGCTTGAGAACTGCGAGACATTCCGGTTCTTAGGGATGATAATGATGCGTTGTATAACAGACTCTGGAGAGAGATTAAGTCGAAGTAAGTGTAAATTTGTAGTTGTTGGGGTGAAAATATTTCGGCAGTCAGAAAGATTTTAATAGAAGAGCATCCATATCCGCCCTTGCTGTTGCATCGCAGTGCAGGACCCGCTTTACCTCAGCCCGTTGACAACTTGTAACAGGAACGTGGAAACACTCGTGCAGAGGCACTCCTGTTTACATTCCTTAACAAGTTGGGCAAAGTGTCTTCGGAACGCTCCCTGTCAATGCACTGCTCACGCAACAGCCAGGGCGGATATTAGGCTTTTCAAATCAGAAAATTTTCCCTCATGCCAGAACATTTTCTCTCAACAAACACGAAATTCCAATAAGAAATAAAGAGCCGGATGGCTATCAACTAAGATGAATGATTAGTCAAATATCTTAGTCAATAGCCATCCGGCTTTTTTCTAGTCTTTTTAAATTTGTATTATTGGGTGGATACGCTGTGGAGCTAAAAAACTTCTTATCGAGATGGTCAGCGGAAAGCAGGGGGTTCCTGAGCAGGTGCATTAGCAGGAGCGTTCCGAAGACACTTTGCAGCGTTTGTTAGAGAAAGTAAATCGAGTGCCTTTGCACGAAGATTTCCACTTTCGAGTTACAAACGGTCAACGGGCTGAGGTAAAGCGGGCCTGCACCGCGAAGGAATATCCTACTTTCCGCGTCCGATTCGCCATAAAGAAGTCTTTTTGCTTTACAAGCGTATCATTCCAACAACTACAAATTTACACCTGAAAGCATCCGCCCCCCGATAAATTCCCTCAGCAGGGAATTAGTCGGTACACATTCGCTTCCGATTCCCACAAAATAATCAAAAATTTCAGCAGTCGCTTTGCTTCCAGATATTCCTCCGAATTTTTATCTACTGCAAAAAGAAGCGGTTCTACATATTGCTTAAGGACTGCAAGTTCATAGCTTAAGGAGGAATTGAACATAACATCTGCCTCTTCCTGATAAGGGAAGATATTTTTTCTTCTCCACGACGTACTGAAGGCCACATGGATATTGTCCTCGTTGCTGAGGCTCCTCGCGTTCTCGCATCACGCACCAGTCTGCGGATCAGACGACCATCTGTTGATGGAATCCGGTTATGCTCATCAATATTCAATTGAGTCAATGCACTGATGTATATCTTGAATTTATTCTCATCACACAGATTCCTTGTGAGTTCAGGATTCAGGCAATGAATCCCCTCAATCACCAGCAGATCATTCTCTTCCAACTTTTTAGGTCTGGAACTGTATTGCCTTTTCCCGGTCTTAAAATCAAAGATTGGAAGATATACTTCCTCTCCCGGAGCAGAGCATCCATATCCGCATTGAACTTTTCAATGTCGATTGCCTGCAGACTTTCAAAATCATAATTTCCCTCTGCATCCTTCGGCGTATGCTCTCTGTCCACAAAATAATTATCTACGGCAATCGGGTGTGGTCTTAATCCGTTCACCTTTAACTGAATCGACAACCGATGAGAAAACGTGGTCTTTCCCGAGGATGAAGGACCTGCGATCATGACAAACTTCACATTCTTCCGGGAAGCGATCTTCTTTGCAATTTCTCCGATCTCCCGCCCTGATGTGCCTCCTGTACCAGCACTACTTCTTTCATATCCGATGTAGTAATCCTGTCATTTAAAGCACCAACTGTATCGATCTCCCTGCAGATCTCCCCAGCGTATTGCTTCATGCCGTACCTGGAATAACTTATTATATGGTTCAAACGGAGGAACAGTTTCCGGATCTTCTTTGGAAGGCATCTGGATCACTACACCATCCTCGTATGGATATAATGCAAAATATTTCAGATAACCTGTATCAGGAACCATATATCCATAAAAGTAGTCTTCAAATTCATTGATACTGTACAGATTTACCTTTGAAACCCTCCGGTACGCAAAAAGCCTTTCCTTGTCATACATTCCATACTTATGGAACAGCTCCACAGCTTCTCCAGTATCAATGCAACGCTTTTGGATTGGGATTGCCATTTTGCAAGTTCCCGCATCCTCGTTCTCTACCTTTGCAAGAAATGTCTCATCCGGCTTTTCTTTTTTGTCAACCGTACAATAAAAATCCGGGACCCATCGAAAAATGTACCCTGATCCTTACCCGGTGTTTCAGATCATGCCCGGAAATATCATGGAATGCTTTAATGAAAAGGAAACACAGACTTCTTCGATATGTGTCATTTCCAATAGGATCTGCCGTTGTAAGAAAATGAATCTCGCAATCCTTTTCAACTGTCTTCCGTAACTCCCGAAGATGATAACCATCGACCATTGCCAGGACGATCTGATGTTCATAATCAGGCTGGAATTCTGGCTATCTCGGAATATGTCGTACCTTTCTTATATTCTTTCGTAATATTCCCTAAGGTCACTCTGCATACAGACTCTTCCATCTGCCGCCACCTCCTGCATAATTCAGACGATCTGAAATGGATGTTCTACCGGATCTGTCAACACATCCAGTACCGGTAATTTTCTGTTCAGAAACTGTTTCATGTCTTCGATAAAAATATATTCCGTTCCGTAATGTCCTGCATCAATAATTGCAAGTCCCTGCTCCACTGCGTCCAGTCCTTCATGATGTCCGATATCTCCGGTCACCAGAACATCCGCATCCCTTTGCAAGTGCCACCGGAATGCCGGACTTTCCCGATCCCGGAAGAATGGCAAGTCTTCTGACCGGACGGTTCATGTCTCCGAATACTTTCAGACTGCCTAATTCCAGTTTATGCTTTACATAAACGCAACATTCTTCCAACGTCATCGTCTCCGGCAGTTCTCCAATTCTTCCGATTCCCTTTTCTTCACCGACTTCATCAGTCTGCGTCACATCCAGTACATCCGTATGGGCAATGTCCAACACTTTTCCTGCCAGCTCTGCCATCCCCAGTACATCATAATTCGTATGCATCGCATAATAAGAAATATCATTCTGGATCAGCTTTACGATCCTCCGTGTAATAAAATCTTCGTCTGTCACTTTCTTTACGGCTGAAAAAAGTAACGGATGATGCGTGATAAGCATATCTGCTCCTGCCTCGATCGCACGTTCGATCACCCGGTCTGTTGCATCCAGTGCCAGGTAAACCCGGTTCACTTCCTTTATCTGCTCGTCCTGCCAGCAGTCCTACATTATCAAAATCCAGTGCTGCCGTTCTTGGATATGTCGCTTCGATCACCTGCATAATTTCTTTACACTGCATAATAATCCATCCCTTTCTGTGCTTCTTCCAGTTCTTTTTTAATTCTGTTCTTCGCTGCTCAATACGTCTGTTCTCTTTTCCATCCAGTCCTGCCAGGATCTGCTCGCGGATCAATATCTCACGTTGCAGATACTCTCTTAGTACCGGATTGCGGTTCTGAAGAAGAAATCTGCCATATTTCAGTTCCGGCTCTGACCACATCTCTGTCCTTTTTCCAGACTTTATCTCTTTCCCGGACTTTAATTTTTCCTCTTTTCCGGAATTTGATTTCATTTCTTCCCAGGATTCTTCCTCCTTATCTGAGGTTTTCTTTAATGGACATACCTTCAGGATCGTATAGTATTTACCGTCATCCTTTACCATATTTTCGTCCAGGATATCATAGCCTTCTTCCAGCAGAAAACCTTCTGACCCTTTCGATCTCCGACTGGGGCTGCAAAATACATTCTTTCAGACTTTTTGCGATCTGCTCTCCCTCCGTCAGGATTCGGATCATCAGACCTCCGCCCATTCCCGCAATGACGGCTGACTCAGCTTCTCCTTTTTTCAGTGCTGAAAAGCCATTCGACAGGCGGATCTCTATCTTCTTTTCCATTTTATTTTCTGCTATATGTTCTCCCGCCCTCTGCAGCGGTCCTTCATTAATGTCCATTGCGACCTTTCCGGGAATGCGATTCTGTTCCACCAATGCAATGGGATATAGGCATGGTCTGTTCCAATATCCGCTAATTTATAACCGGCGGTCACAAAATCTGCGACCGCCTGTAATCTTGTTGATAATTCCATCATTAATCTAAATAATCTCTTAATTTTCTGCTGCGGCTCGGATGACGGAGCTTTCTGAGCGCTTTTCGCCTCAATCTGACGGATACGTTCACGGGTAACGTCAAATTCTTTTCCAACTTCTTCCAGAGTTCTTGCACGACCGTCATTCATACCAAAACGGAGTCTGAGTACCTTCTGTTCTCTTTCTGTTAATGTGTCCAGCACTTCATCTAACTGTTCTTTCAGTAATGTCTGAGCGGCAGCCTCTGCCGGAACAGGCACATTATCATCCTGAATAAAATCTCCAAGATGACTGTCCTCTTCTTCACCGATCGGTGTTCCAGAGAAACAGGCTCCTGAGCAATCTTTAAGATTTCCCGCACACGTTCCACCGGCATATCCATTTCTTTGCAATCTCTTCCGGCAATGGTTCTCTTCCCAGTTCCTGAAGAAGCTGTCTTGATACACGGATCAGTTTATTGATCGTCTCAACCATATGAACCGGAATACGGATCGTTCTGGCCTGGTCTGCGATTGCTCTCGTGATTGCCTGACGAATCCACCACGTTGCATAAGTACTGAACTTATATCCCTTATGATAATCAAATTTTTCCACAGCCTTGATCAGTCCGAGATTTCCCTCCTGGATCAGATCAAGGAATAACATGCCTCTTCCAACATATCTCTTTGCAATGCTGACTACAAGTCTTAAGTTCGCTTCTGCAAGCTCTTTCTTGGCTTCCTCATCGCCTTCTTCCATTCTCTGTGCAAGCTCAATCTCACGTTCTGCACTCAGAAGAGGTACCTTACCGATCTCTTTTAAATACATACGGACCGGATCTTCAATACTCACGCCTTCCGGAACAGACAGGTCGATATTCTCAACATCTACATCATCTTCATCCGATATGATAATATCAATATCTACATCCACATCGTCTTCCGTATCTTCACTGATCCGCAGAACATCAATATTGTTCGCTTCAAGATAATCGAACACTTTCTCCATCTGATCCGCATTCAGTTCCATATCATTGAAAAATCATTGATCTCCTGAACATCAAGAATGCTCTTTTCTTTTTCCAAGTGCAACCAGTTCTTTGAGTCTTTCCATGAATTTCTGAGTAATATCTTCCATTGTCCATCCTTCCTTCGCTGCGTGAAAAACGCAGCCTGTCTTCTTTATTTTATCCTTCTTAAATAGAAATATGCAGTGTCCTGAGGTTCTCCAGTTTCCTTTTTTCTTCCATCAGCTTCTGAAGTCCCGCCATATCGGTGGGATCCAGATTCATCGTCTGATAATCAATTCCCGATGCTTTTACTTTCAGTATCGTTTCACGGAGAGCCTGTTCACGCTCTTCCTTTGTATTGGCAGTTCCCTGATCCTTGTATTGAACAGTGAGGCAACCTCCCGATGTTCTTCTTCATCTGTAAAATGATTCAGGATCTTTGCCGGATTCAGTCCTTTCCTTTTTCTCTGCTCATACAAAAGCTCCGCCACCGTCCGGTAAAGGTCTTCCGTAAAATCTCTCCGGACTTATGTAATTGCTGATCTGATCGAACAGACGCTCTTCCTCGATCATCCATGTCAGCAATGCTTTCTGCGACAGATGGATTCCGTCTTCCTTTTTCTTTTCCACGCCATCTGCACGCTTCGGTCTTCACCACCGGTCTCGCCATTCCCGCACTGACTGCTGTCTTCGCGACCATCTTATCCAGACTGTCCCGGCTGATCCGGTATGCCGTGGCAACCGCTTCAATATAATTATTACGTTCCAGTTCATCTTCAAAAGGTCAGAAGCCGTCTCGATACTTCTCTGAAGAACTCTGTCTTCCTTCCGGTGAGTTCATATCAAACTCCTGTTCCAGCATCTCCAGGCTGAACATAAAGCCATTTCTTGCCGCCTGAATCTTTTTTCATACTCCTCCGCTCCCAGATTTTTGATAAATTCATCCGGGTCTTTATACGGATCCATCCGGATCACTTTTGCTGAAATACCAGCCTCCCGCAGGATTGGCACTGCACGAAGTGCTGCCCTGGTTCCTGCATCATCACTGTCATAAGTCAGATAAACTTCCTTACATATCTTTTTGATCAGCGATGCATGCCCCGGCTGTCAATGCAGTCCCCAATGAAGCTACCGCATTCGTAAATCCGGACTGATGGAGAGAGATCACATCCATATATCCTTCGCAAAGAAGAAAGTATGGTTTCCGGGATGTCCTCGCACGATTCAGACCATAAAGATTCCGGCTCTTATCAAAAATGATGGTCTCCGGCGAATTCAGATATTTCGGTTCCCCATCGCCCATCACACGGCCCCCAAATCCGATGACACGGTTATTTGCATCCATGATCGGAAACATAACCCTGTTCCAGAACTTGTCATATACGCCCTGACGTTCATCCGTATTGATCAGTCCCGCTTTTTCGGATCAGTTCCTCACTGTACCCCTTTCCTCTGAGATACTTATAAAGATCATCACTGTACGGATTGGAATATCCGAGACCAAATGCCAGTATCATTTCATCAGAAAGCTGTCTGTCTTTCAGATATCTGTACGCATGGAAACCACGTTCATTCTTCAACTGCACATAGAAATACTTTGCCGCCAGCCTGTTCATCTCCAGGATCGTTGCTTTCAGATCTGCTCTTTCCTTTGCCTCTTTTGAGTACTCCTGCTCGGGCAATTCAATGCCCTGCCCGGTCTGCCAGATATTTCATCGCTTCTACAAAAGAAAAATTCTCATATTCCATAAGAAATGTAAAAACATTTCCACCTGCTCCGCATCCAAAGCAATAATACATCTGCTTCTGCTCGGCTCACAGAAAATGACGGGGACTTTTCATTATGGAAAGGGCAAAGCCCGAAATAAGAACTCCCCTTTTTCTGAAGTTTTACATAGCCGGATATCACATCTACTATGTCATTTCTTGATCTTACTTCTTCTATCAGCTCTTCTGAATAGTACATGTCCGCCTCCACTTAAAAAGAATACTCTATTGGTTATATTCGACAAAACTTCTGACTTTCCTTTTTTATTTCACAGGATTTTTTTCAACTTATTTTCTACTTTTCTTTCAGACGTCGTTCCAGTGCATTTACAACCGTTTCCAGAACTTTGATTCTTGCATAGTATTTATCATTGCCTTCTACTACAATCCACGGTGCATATTCTGTCGACGTCCGAAGCAGCATCTCATTGACTGCTACCTCATACAGATCCCACTTTTCCCGGTTACGCCAGTCTTCCTCTGTAATCTTCCACTGCTTTTCAGGATTTTGCTGACGTTCCTTAAATCTGCGTTCCTGCTCATCCTTATCAATCTGCATCCAGAATTTCAACACGACCGCACCTGCATCATACAGATCTTTTTTTCCATATCATTGATCTCCTGATAGGCTCTCTGCCACTCTCCGGCTGTACTGAATCCCTCGATCCGCTCTACCATCACCCTGCCATACCATGTCCTGTCAAAAATAGCAATATGCCCGTCCTTTGGCATTGCTTTCCAAAATCTCCACAGATAATGATGTGCCTTTTCCAATTCTGTCGGTGCTGCTGTAGGATTCACCACATACCCTCTTGATCCATTTTCTCCGTCAGACGCTTGATAGCACCACCTTTTCCACCTGCATCCCATCCCTCAAATCCAATTACCACCGGAATCCTTCTCCGATACACTTCTCCGTGCAATTTCTCTATTTTCTTCTGCAGCTTCTTCAGTCTTTTTTCGTATTCTTCTTTTCCATAAGCCAGCGTCAGATCTGCCCTGAGAGAACGGATGACTGAAGCATTTCCAGTTCCCCACCTGCCTGACGCATGATTTCTGCTGCTTCCTGCTGACCTGAAACCTGTTCTGCCGCCTTAATTGCCTGTTCCTCCATACGCCTTCTCAGGCCAGCTTCTACCGCCTCAGCAAGTGCATGGATCACCGTCATATAAATCTTTACTGTCGCAAAACGCCTGTCGGTTGCCTCGATCACAGTCCACGGTGCAGATTTTGTATCACTTCTGTATAATACTTCTTCCATCATGGCTGCATACTCTGAATATTTTGCATTTCTCTCCCGGTCTCCCTGAGAAACCCGCCAAGCGGTCTCCTTCTTTTCTAAAAGCTTTTCAAACCTCTTTTTCTGCTCTTTCTGATCAATATCCAGCAGAAGCTTCACCAGGATCGTTCCACCATCCGTCAACTGCTTCTCAAACGCCTCAATCGAATGAAATGCTGTCTCAATTTCTTTTTCTCTTGTCCTTTTTTCAAACCGGTCAATCAAGACTTTCCTGTACCAACTGCCATCAAAGATAGCAATCCGCCCTGCCTCCGGGGTCTTTGTCCAGAATCTCCACAGGAACGGATGCATTCGTTCATCCTCAGTCTCTGCTTTGATCGGAAATACCTGAAATCCTCTCGGATCCATACTCTGGATCAGCTTTCCGATCTGAACTCCCTTTCCCGATGCACAAAAGCCTTCAAAAACAATCATCACCGGAATTTTCAGTTCTCTGCATTCTCTCTGCAATCTGCCAAGTTCTATTTCCATCTGCGGCATCTTCGCTTTATACTCTTCTTTAGAAATCTTTTTTGTCAAATCAACCTTTTCAAGCATTGCATCCTCCTTCAAATTCATTCGCACTGTTCCAATTCTATCCTTATTATAGCATAAACAACTTCATTTCATCCCGAAGAATACATTTTAGCAAAACAAAAAGGAAACCTTTCTTAACTTAAGGTCTCCTTTTTCAACTTAATGCGGAAGATGGGACTTGAACCCACACGACACGAATGTCACAAGATCCTTAGTCTTGCTCGTCTGCCAATTCCGACACTTCCGCTCAAACAATATATAATGCGGAAGATGGGACTTGAACCCACACGGCACGGATGCCACAAGATCCTTAGTCTTGCCAATTCACTTCCGCATTTCATATGTTCTATGCCAGGATTTCCGACACTTCTATGTTCAGGTGAAGTTCATTCTTCCTGCGTACGGGCGATCCAGAGCTGACGCATCTGACGTTTGCGCTGTTTTCTTCCTGCGTATGAAGATGTAAGAGCTCTCATTACAGACTGTTTTGCTACTCTATACTGTTTAGATCTAGCTCCTCTATATCCTTTAGCCAGTTTTAATACTCTATTGTGTTTTTTCTTTGCGTTCATTCCGCCTTTGATTCTTGCCATTTCTTAATCCTCCTTAATCAACTCTCAAATCTTACAGATATGGTAAAACCTTTTTCATGTTCTTTACATTAGTAGCATCAGCGATTGTTGCTTTTCTAAGATTTCTTTTTCTCTTAGGAGATTTCTTAGTTAAGATATGGCTTTTGAATGCCTTATTTCTTTTTAATTTTCCTGTACCTGTTACTTTGAAGCGCTTTGCTGCCGCTCTATTTGTTTTAATTTTTGGCATGATAATTTCCTCCTTTATTGTGCTGCCTTACAGGATCTTCATCCGGGTCATATTGTTTAACGTTTTTCAGTTAAAACCATGCTCATATTTCTGCCTTCCAGTTTTGCTGCCTTTTCTACTGTAGCAACATCTTCCAGCTGCTTTGCAAAATCATCAAGGATATGCTTGCTCTGCTGTACGTGAGCCATCTCACGACCTCGGAAACGCAGTGTCACCTTTGACCTTATTTCCCTTGGAGATGAACTTCTTTAGCATTATTCACCTTTGTATTCAGATCATTCGTATCGATATTCGGTGACAGACGCACTTCCTTGATCTCAATTGTTTTCTGTTTTTTCTTGGCTTCTTTTCTCCTTGCGAGCCAGCTCGTATCTGTACTTGCCATAGTCGATGATTTTACATACCGGTGGCTTGGCTGCTCCCGGTGCAATCTTCACCAGGTCAAGCTCCGCTTCCTGTGCAAGTTTTCATAGCTTCTCTTGCTGACATGATACCTAACTGTTCCCCATCCGTGCCGATCAGTCTTACTTCTCTGTCTCTGATCTGCTCGTTAATCATTAATTCGCTAATTGTCGTATACCTCCGTCAAATGAATTTCCTTTAGGTTCTTTGCGAAAAAAACAAAAAAACGAGTGAATATCATATCCACCCGACAAATATACAAACTTTCAGCAAAAGTTCTTCTTATCGATATCAGACCATCAGTCACTCATTTGTGCTGCGGTGAGAGTGGATACTCTACTTGGTTTTTGCTTAACGCAATGTATAATTTACCACATCCCACCACTTCTGTCAACACCCTGTTTTGTAATTATTTTTACAGCACTCCTTTTATTCTCCCTTCAGCATTTCTTCCATCGTATGCCATCCCAGCACTGCACATTTCACTCTTGCAGGCATATGTGCAACATCTTTCAATATGGATGCCTCTTCCAGTCGATCCAGTTCCTCCTCTGACACCCTGCCTTTGATCATGCGGAAAAAGATATCTGCCAGTTTCAGAGCTTCCTTCTTCGATTTTCCTATGATCAGATCCAGCATCATATCTGCGGAAGCCTGGGAAACCGCACATCCGTCTCCCACAAATGCCCCGTCCGTGATCACTCCATCTTCTATTTTCAGCTTTAACCAGATATCATCTCCACAGCTTGGATTTACCCCTTCCAGCACGAGATCTGCATCCGGCAGATCATGCTTATGTTCGGGTGCAGATTATGTTCAATCAGAATTTCATTATAAAATGTTTTATTCGGCATATCCCATTTTCCTCCTTATCTCCTTCAGGCTTAAAATAAATTTTTCTACTTCCTCCTCTGTATTATAGAACATTACACTCGCTCTTGTCGAAGCCATAACTCCCATCTGCTGCATCAGTGGCTGTGCACAGTGATGTCCTGCACGCACTGCAATATGATCTGCATCCAGAATTGCCGCAACATCATGCGGATGGACGCCATCCAGTGTAAAGGTAACGATTCCATGATGATCCAGCGGATTTTCTGATCCCAGCACATGCACAAATGGTATTTTTTTATTTCCTCCATCAGTATTTCGGTCAGGAGATTTTCCTGTTTCTGAATCTGTTCAAAGCCAATATTTTCCAGATAATCGATGGCTGCTGCAAGTCCTGCTGCCCCGCCTGCATTCACTGTCCCTGCCTCAAATTTATAAGGCGGCTGTGCAAAAACGGCTCCGTCGGCTGACCGACTCGATCATTTCACCTCCTGTGAGGAATGGCGGCATTTTCTTCAGATGCTCTTTTTTCCATAAAGAACACCGACTCCCCATCGGGCCAAGCATCTTATGTCCTGAAAAGGCAAGAAAAATCCACATCTAAATCCTGCACATCCACAGGCATATGCGGCACACTCTGAGCTCCGTCTGCGACAAGGACAGCACCTTTTTTCATGACAGATTTTTGCAAATGCCCTGATGTCATTTTTCACTCCAAGCACATTCGACACCTGGGTGACAGCAACGATCCGTGTGTGTTCCGTTATTGCATTTTTCAAGTCTTCTTCCGTGATCTTTCCCTGCCGGTCACATTCCAGATATTTTACAACCGCTCCGGTTTTCTCTGCCACCTGCCTCCACGGGGAGCATATCACTGTGATGCTCCATAATGCTCACCAGGATCTCATCTCCCGGTTTTAGTACCATTCCGCCGTAACTGTACGCAACCAAGTTCAGACTTTCCGTTGCATTCCTTGTGAAAAATAATTTCATCCGCACTTTCTGCATGGATAAACCGGCATACCTTTTCCCTTGCCGACTCATACTTTTCAGTTGCTGCCTGTGCAAGATCGTAAAGTCCTCGCAGGATTGGCATTATAGTTCCGGTAAAATCCGTTACCGCATCCAGCACCTGATAAGGCTTCTGGGATGTTGCAGAATTATCCAGATAGATTATTTCTCTGCTTTGAAAAAATGGGAAAATCTTTTCTTATCTCATTCACATTCCATTCTCTGTTCATTTTCCTTCATCCCCTCCAGATATTCCTGCACCTGACTTTTCGTTTCTTCTTCAGAAATTTTATTGCAGATGGCATTGATCTTTGCCTTTGCCATCATATCATAGACATTCTCTTCACTGATTCCTCTGGATTCCAGATAAAACAGCAGTTCTTCATCGATCTTTCCGATGCTCGCTCCATGATTTCCTTCTACATCTTCTTCATCACAGAGGATCAGAGGAATGGTCTGATTGACGATTGTATCATCGAGAAGCAGAACTTCTTCTTTTTCATTTCCAACCGAACCGGCACAACCCTTTCTAAAATCAATGGTTCCCGGAAGATCTTCGTAGCCTTTTCGCTTAGCACTCCCGCAGCATCCATACGGCTGTTTGTCTTTTTTTTCCGGTATGCAGAGCCACAAGATTCATATCCACACGCCTGTCTCCGCCCGCGAGATATCCGATATCTGACTCAGACTGCTTTGCTCTCCTTCCAGTGTGGTATAATTTCCCAGGTAGGTATCTTTTCCTCCAAGTACTAACTGGATTGTATCAATCTTCGCTTTTTTTCTGACAGTTTATCCCAAGATCATCCAGCAGCCGGAATTTCCTTCCAAGACGCTGGATCTGAACTAAATGAAGCACAGCATCCTCTTCTGCATCAATTTTTGTCTGCACCACTGCTGTTCCTTTGCTCTCTTCTGCGGATGTAAAGTCCATAATCACAGTCAGTTCACTGCCCGGAAGCAGATGGAGATCCATTTCTTTTTCCCATTCCGGTCCGATCCGGTTCAAGAACCGACTCTTTCGCCATCTCTTTCAGAACCGTATCGTTCATTTTAAGCCAGTTCCATGTCCGTGCCGGTAACGGATTTATCCTCAAGTTCCTGATTCATGGTATTCCATCCTTTTCAATTTCCACGGCAGATTATTCATTTCCACGGCGGCAGCTCTTTCGACACATTATCTGCAAAGCCGCTGACGATCAGCGCCTTTGCCTCTTCCTCCCGAAAGTCCTCTGGACATCAGATAAAATACTGCCTCATCACTAATCCGTCCTATTATTTTTGCCTCATGTCCGATATCTGCGTCCTGCGTACGGATATCCATAGCCGGAATTGTATCAGATCTTGATATGTCATCCAGCATAAGCGACTGACAGGATACCGCAGATTTACTCTCTTTTGCCTGCCGGTTTACCACAACGGAACTTCGGAATGTACTGATCCTCCATCCTTTGAAATGGATCTTGTATTAATATAGGAAGAAGTTTTAGGAGCATTATGGACAATTTTAGCACCTGTATCCAGATTTTGTCCTTTTCCTGCAAAAGTAACTCCTGTAAATTCAGCTCTTGCACCTTCTCCGTTCAAAATGCTCATCGGATACAGATAGGATACGTGCGATCCAAAAGATCCTGAAATCCATTCAATCTTTCCGCCTTCCCTACCTTTGCACGCTTTGTGTTCAGGTTATACATATTTTTTGACCAGTTTTCAATGGTTGAATAACGGAGGGTTGCATTCTTTCCCACATACAGCTCCACGCATCCGGCATGAAGATTTGCCACATTGTATTTTGGGGCAGAACATCCTTCAATAAAATGAAGATACGCTCCCTCATCCACAATGATCAGAGTGTGTTCAAAACTGTCCCGCCCCGGTGCATTCAATCTGAAATAAGACTGCAACGGATTTCAACGGAAACGCCCGGTGGAACATATACAAAAGACCCGCCCGACCAGACTGCTCCGTGAAGTGCCGCAAATTTATGATCTCTCGGTGTGACGAGTTTCATAAAGTGTTTGCGGATCATATCAGCATATTCCCCGGTCATTGCACTTAACGAACATGAATAGTAATAGTAGATCAGTATATACAACTCCTCCTGTGCCGCAACTTCTTCTCTTACATTATGGTAAAAAGTTTTGTTCCGAATCATACATGTGCTTTTACGTTTTCCCTCCTGTGTCGTCAAGAAATCACGATTAAATATTTCCGCTTTCCAAAACTTCAAAGTTGAACGGTTTTACCTAAAAGATTACCTGAAATAATCAGCTGGTCAAACAAATTCCATTTATCCTGATAACACAAAAAGAACTGATACCACGGTCGAACAAAGGCCACGTAGCATTAAATAACCGTCAGCTTCTGTATCTGCGGCCTTTCTACAAGCTTTTAAAACTTCTTCGTGCTTTTATTATTCGGATCATCATTCAAGTAGCAATACGTAACTGAACGAAGTACAACAG
>VOFH01000152.1_pt1 | contig 17646 bp, 18 predicted proteins | sample 5384091 | NCBI WGS metagenome assembly VOFH01 (sample SAMN12384727, study PRJNA508395) | human gut metagenome | isolation source: healthy gut G | host: Homo sapiens
TATATATATGAATTATTTTGGCTAACTGATAGAACTACGTAGACATATCCAAGAAGAAAGGGGAACAGTAAAATGTAAGAGGGTGAATAACTATGGCAAAAAGACCAGTACCACGATACGACTTCAAGGCTTTTGGGGCAGCGATAAAGGCAGCGCGTGAAGGACGCAAGGAAAGCCGCAAGAAAGTAGGCGACGAAATGTTTATCTCGCCGCGCTACCTTGCGAACATTGAGAACAAGGGGCAGCACCCAAGTTTACAGATATTCTTTGAGCTGATACAGCGTTACCATATATCCGTAGACCAATTCCTTTTAGAAACGCCGCCGGAGAAGAACACGCAGCGGCGGCAGCTTGACGCGCTTCTTGACGGTATGAGCGATACAGGCATACGGATTGTAACCGCAACGGCAAAGGAGATTTCCGAAGTCGAAAAAGAGGGCGAATAGGAATGTCCGACTTAAAACTGAACAGGATTTAGAAAGCGTTGTAATCTTTTTTGAGGTTGCAGCGTTTTTCTTTTGCGTAAGTTTGGCAAAATCGCTTTTTCTCCGTAGTAGGTGATAAGAGCCTAAAGGATAAAAACATTCGTAGCAAGCATAGGAAGCGGGTACCCACTTCCGTATTTTCGCCCTCCCGCGCTGCGGCGCGTCGGTTGAAAATTGCTTGTTGGGAAGTGTCCCAAACCCTCGGAACGGAAAGGAAAGGAGCGAACACATGGACGGACGCAAAAGGACGGTGCAAATCAAATTCAGAGTGACGGAAGCGGAACGGGATTTAATACTGGAAAAAATGAAGCTCGTACCCACCCGGAACATGGCGGCGTATCTGCGGAAGATTGCCATTGACGGGTATATCATTCAGATAGACCACGCCGATATAAAGGCTATGACCGCAGAGATACAGAAAATCGGTGTCAACGTCAACCAGATAGCACGCCGCGTAAACGCGACGGGGAACGCATACCAAGAGGACATAGAGGAAATAAAGGGGTGCTTGCGGAGATATGGCGGTTACAAAGATTAAGCCTATTAAAAGCACTCCTTGACTATATCGGACGGAAAAAACCCGGACAAGACGGACAGATATTGAGTTTCGAATATACCGTCGCAAGCACTCCAAAAGGGGAACAATTTAGCCTTCATGCCGCGCCCCCGGACAGGAACGCTTTACCCGCCTCAAAACCCTCGGCGCGGACTATACAGAGGAAGCCGTAAGGGAACGGATAGCGGGCAGACGGGCAAAGGCGGCGAAAGCCCCCGGAGAGCAGCGCGGCGTTTCGCTGCTTATCGACATTGAGAACAGTATCAAGGCAGCGCAGAGTAAGGGCTATGAACAGTGGGCGAAAATCCACAATCTGAAACAGGCAGCTAAAACAATGAATTTCTTGACGGAACATAAGATTGAGCAGTACGCGGATTTAGTCAGCCGGATTGAGGAAATGGCAGCGGAAAGCGGACAGGCGGCAGACGCATTGAAGAACGCCGAAAAGCGGCTTGCGGAAATGGCGGTGCTTATCAAGAATGTTTCCACCTACCAAAAGACAAAGCCTGTCTATGACGCATACCGCAAGGCAAGGAACAGGGAGAAGTACCGCGCCGGACAGGAACAGGCGATTATCCTACATGAAGCCGCCGCAAGGTCGCTGAAAGCGGCGGGCATTGCGAAGCTCCCGAACCTCGCCGCGCTGCAATCGGAGTATGAAGCCCTCCAAGCGCAGAAAGAAGCCCTTTATGCCGACTATGGGAAGCTGAAAAGAAAGTCCGGGAATACGATATAATCAAGCAGAACATTGACAGCATTTTACAGGCAGACAGGCAGCCGGAACGGGAAAAGGGAACAGAGCGCGGATAAGGGCAAAAAAAGAACAGGGCGCGGAAAGCCAGTATATGACTTCCGCGCCCTGTCTTTTTATGGGTGCTTTTTGTGAATGTTACGCAGTAGAACGCCATTTTCGGGGGTAAAGGTATAAAGTACCGCCTATCTGATTTTCACGCCCGGAAAGCCCTGTAAATCAAGGGATTTTTCCGCGCCTACTGCGTAACAGGGGCGCGTCTTTTTCCTCATGCGCTCGGCGGCTTGTCTGCGGGTGATACGCTTCCGGCAGTCGGGGCAGTATTTGACGCTGTTGGAGCTTGACGCAAAGAACGCGCCGCACTCGGTACACTTCTTCCTGTCCCCGGTCTGGTAAAGCTCCGCATAGAGCAACTTGTCGGCGGGAAGCACCGCAACCCGGAACCACTTGCAGAGAAGCGAATAGGAAATAAGCTGCGGACATACGCACTCGTCCCCGTCGTCCAGTAAGATACAGTTCCGTTATCGCAGTTGCAGCACGTCCGGCGCACAAGGGCGTTGACTTTCCGGCTCTGGGGCGGCGTCAGCCGCTTGACCTCGCTCATACTTCATCAGCGGCGTAAATGGGAAGCCCCGCAAACTCCGCTTCGGTCATGGCTTCCACTTTGGAGAGGGTACGGGCAGCAAAGCCCCGCATTTCCCCGTCCATAAAAAGGGCAGCGCGGCGTTCATGGCGACGATAAGCCCCCTGTCGGCTCCCCGGTCTTGTAAATGCTCAAAAGGTTTGTTTCCTCTACGGTCAGTTTTGTCATGTTCACACCTCCAAATCGTGATTTTTGTTTTCGCCGCCGCCTTTTTTCGGGGCGGTCTTTGCCTTGTCTGTTTTAAGCTGCGCCCGGACAGAGGGGCGGGGCTTCCTTATCTCCCTGTCCCGGTTCTCCCCCTTGCCAATCAGCGCATACGTCCCATGTCTGCCCTCGATTTTGGAAAAGGAAAGGGTCTTGTAAGGCAGCATGGAGAAAAGGCGGTCAGTGTCCTTTGTGGCTGCAAGCTGCATGAACGCCGGGGAAAGCTCCACCATGAAATGGGTCTTGTTGGGGCTGTTCGGCTCATAGTGCCGCTTCATTTCCCGCACAATGCGCCGCGCTTCCGTTTCAATCAGCCCGTCCCGCAATGCGGCGATATGCGCCTTGAAATCCCCCTGTGGAAGCTGCTCCCGGCTGCGCCGTTCTTCCTGTAAGAGCGATTGCAGCGCGTCCGGGTCGTTGGGTACGGCTTCAAAGCGTTCAAACTTCCCAAGCTCATAATCGGGATTGCCGTTGAAAAACTGTCCGGCGGGTATCTCCCGTTCCCCATGCTCATAAATCAGCTTCACCGTATCGGCGGGCAGCTCCTTTTCCTTGACGCGCTCATAATGTTTAGCGTAGTCCAGTTCGTACAGATTGCCCTTGATTTTCCCGCGCTCCGTCCCCGTTAGCTCGATTGCATAGGCAAGGACGCGGTCGCTCGTCTGCTCCATGTAGAAACGCCATGTGTTGTGGGGCGCGGTGTCTTTGAGGAAAACGTCGCGCTCCCGGAAGCAATGCGTCCCGGACGGGCGGCAGAACCACAAAAGGGTCTTGTCCTCCTTGCGGGGGCTTGCCGCCGCCTTTGCGATAATCTCCTTGTCAATCTCCAAGTCGCTCTGGTAAAAGCCTGTGTTCTGCTTCATAACCGCATTGAGGGAAGCGAACAAATCCACGTTCTCAAATTTACTCTGTTTCGGCATGGGTCAGCTCCTTTCCAAATCCTGTAATTTCTGCTTTGCGTTTTTCTTCTGCGCCTTTTCCTTGTCAGCCCTAAGCTGCGCCCGGATAGAGGGCTTCTTTTCCGGCTTCGCTTCCTTGCCGCGCTCCCTGTCGGCTTTGACCGCGTTAGCCAGGTCAACAAGGGAAATTGTTTCTCCCGCCTTAACCTTTGCTTCCAGTTCGTCAACGGTAGGGGTGTTGTTGATGATACCGTCAAAGCTGTTGTCGTTCTGCTCTACGGTGTCCTCGACGTACTTCAAGGGGTTTGCCTTTTCCGGCTGCTCTGCGGCAACAGCAAACGCCCGCGTCCCGTTCCCCATAATCAGATACTTTCCGTCGTCCGACTGGTGGTGAAAGCCATATCCGGCGGCTTCTATCTGCTCCCGGCTCATGGCGGTCACATGGAAAGTCCCCCTCGGTGTCTGGATTGTTTCGCCCGTTGTCAAGTCGTCCGGGGTAAGCTGCTTCTGCTCCTGTAAAAACTCCGGCACTTGCCGGAAGCCTACGCTGTCAACGTAATGCGCGGTGTCCTGTCCGTTCTGATGAAGCACTACCACGTCGGAAACGGAAAGGCTGTGTCCCTTAAAATCTTTTGGGTGGTCGATATTGAAGCGGGTATAAATATCTTCAAGGGAAGTTTCCGGCGCAAGGGGCGCGGAATAGACAAGCTCATAGTTCGCTTTATCAACCACATTTCCCGCCGCCTGCAGGCGGTCGTAAGGCTCAAAGCGGAAGTCCCTTGTTTCGTCCCCGCCCTTTATCTGGTAAATGGAAAAGGTGTCCTTGTCCTGTCCGGTGGTCTGCGCCGTTTCCTGTGCCTTTGCGTAAAGCTGCTTTACGTCGCCCTCGGTCAGCTCGCCGCCTTTGAGCTGCCCCATAAGCTCGCGGCATTTCTCCGGCGTTCCCGTATAAAGCACGTCGCCCATTTTCGCCCGCCCGTTCTCCTGTGTCACATAGGCTTGCAAGAGGTGGCTGTTTTCCCGGCTGTCGCTGTAAGGGTTCCGGCGCACTCTGTAAATCGTTTCCGGGGTAAAGGCTTCTTTCGGGGCTGCGCCGCCTTTTCCTGTGCGCCGGATTTTCCCGGTGCGGCTGCTTCCGGCTGCTTTTCCCGGCTGTATCTGCCTTTGCCGGGGCTTCCGGCTGCGGTGCGGCTTCCTGTCCCTCTCTGGTGGTCTGCTCCTGTCCGGCGGTCTGCTCCTTGTCCTGTGCCTTTTGCAGCTCCGCTAAGTTCTCGTCTATGGAATTGATAATCTCGGCGGCTGCGCTGCGGATTGTTTCAAGGGAACTTTTCAGCTCGGAAAGCTCCCGCCCGCTGCTCCACCCGGCGACATAGCCGAAAGAGTAGTCCGACGTGTCAAGCCCGTAATGTTGGCAGACGGTGTAGGCGACGCTTTCCGCTTCCACCTCGCGGGTGCGGCGGTCAACGCGGGCTGCTCGTCCTTTGGTGCGTTGAGGTCAATGTCGTGCAGCTTCGCATGGGCGATTTCGTGAATGGCGGTCTTTAAGGTCTGCAATTCGCTCATGCCCTCGTTGATAGCAATGCGCTTGTCCTCCAAGTGGTAGTAGCCATGAGAGCCGCCCCCGATATTCTCAAAGGCGATAGGAACGGGAGAAGTCTTTTCAAGGGCTGCGAAAAAATCCTTGTAGCGGTCAACGTCGCCCGTCAGCTCGTCCACCGCAATGTCCGGCAGCTCCTTTCCCTCGGTCTGGGAAACGTCAAAGACAGATACCACCTTGTAGGCGGGTATCTTGACTTCCTTTTCCTCGGTGACGGGCTTCCCGTCCTTGCCGATTATGGGCTTCTGCGTGTGTGGGTCTATCTTCTCCACTTCCTGTCTGATTTTGAACGGGGACGGGGCAATGATTTTAATTCCCTTTTTGCCCTTTCATCACGTTACGCCCGAAATTATTCTTCCAAGCGGTAAAGCCCGCCATCAGGGAAGCGTCCGGCTTCTGCATGGCGATAAGCAGCGTATTGTTGAAGCTGTAATTATGGAATTTTGACATGACTTTCAGATATTCCCGGTAACGCTCGCTGTCAAAGAGTTCCGTAATGCCCTGTTCCAGACGGTCGGTAATCTCTTTTAATTTCTCGGCGGGCTTCCCGGCTGTCAGCACGATAGGGATAACCGGACGCGGCTCCTGTGGCTGCTCTGCGGTCGGTGTCATTCTCTGCCCCGGCGCGGCTGCGTCCATTTCTACCTTTGACGGGTCGGGTCTTTCCGGCTGCGGGGGCTGCGGCGTTACCCTGTATTCCTGTGGAACGTCGCGCCCGTCGTACCATTCTGTAAAGGTGTTGCGGTTGTTGTAGATATAGCCCTTTTCGGTAAACATACCGTCGTCGTTAATGGAAGCGTCGCGCCCGTATTCCTCATACATGAAATACCGTTTCACTTCGTCGGATAGCTCCGGTTCTTCCAGTTCATCAACCAGATAATGCCCGTATTCTTCTTCATTGTGGACGGACGGATAAATCCAGTAGCAGTCAAGGTTTTGTGCAAGGTTGATAATGTCCTGTAAGCTGTCGGCATGGTCGCCGTATTCAATGGCTGCAATGAATTTTTCCCTGTCGTCGTCAAACTGCATTTCCAAGAGCTTCCCTAAATAGTTCAGCTCGTCGGGGTGGGAATACTCGCTTAAATGTTCCGTCAAGCCGGGGATAGTGGATTGAAATTCTGTGAAATGCCATTCCTCATAGTGCTTGAAGTCAATCCCGATACGGTCAAAGACTTCTTTCAGATGTTCGGCAGTCGTGGGGAACGTCACCCATTCGCCCGCGGGTCTGCCCTCGGTGTACTTTCCAAGATTGGAAAGATAGCCGCTTAAAATCGGTTCTGCCATTTGTTCGCTCCTTTCTTTTTCAATCATGCGGTGCATAAGCTCAAAATCTTCAATGCTCATGCTCCCGTCAAATACATAGGGGTTAAAATCCTCCCCGTCCCGGTAGGGCTTTTCGGAAAAGGGAAGCCCCGCTTCATGGGCGGCTGCCCTCGCTTCCTCGATAACCTCCGGGGGAAGCCTGTCGTCATGCGCCCCGATAAAAGCGTCAATGTCGTTCATGCTGTTTTCGTAGTGGTAGCGCACTCCGGCGGTCAGCTCGTCAAGGCTCATGTCCTCGCCTAAATGCCCGCAATAGTAGCCGTTTAAGATAACGGCGGCGGGGTCAATGCTTTTGATTTCCTCTAACCGGCTCCTGTCCTCCGGGTAGAGCGTATCGTCCATATCAAGATGAAAATATTCCGCGTTCCATGAACGCCCCTGTTTCCAGAACGCCACCCATGCGATACCGTCCCTAAGCTCGTCTTGATAGTCCTTTACGGTGTCCCGTAAACTTGCCATAGTGAAAAACCTCCTTTCTCTGCGGCAGCGTCATAAGCTGCATTTTTTGGCTGCATGGTCTACTACGGGTACGCCCGCATTTCTGCCAAATATTTTTGAAAATTTTTAGAGGGTGAAGCCCCCCGCAAAAGAGGGTTTGGGAAACTTCCCAACAAGCAAAATCCCCGTCCGGCGCGTCAGCGTCGCAACGGGGATTTACGGAAGTGGGTACCCTTCCTATGCTTGCTATTCAAGTTTTTAGTTCTTCCGCACTTCGATACGGTAGTTGACGTATTTCCCGCCAGTGTCAGCCAAAACGATAGTTCCGTCGTAGGTCTTGCCTGTTTTCGGGGAATAGAGCTTCTTCACATTCGCCTTGCCGGATTTAAGGAGCGCGGCGGCAATCTTCGGGGAAAAAGCGGTCTTGCGTTCCTCAAAGAAACGGTCGTTCTTCCACATCACAAAGGCACATTCCCTGTTGCTGCAATAGTAGCTTTTCTTCCCCTCATGGACGGGGAGAACCGCACCGGGGGCATTTGCCGATAGAGGGCTTTTCCTCTCTGAACAAGCTCTTTTTGTCCTCCTGTACGGCGGCGTGTGTCTGCACAAGCTCCCGCGCCATAGCTTCAATGCCGGACAGAAATTCGCCGGGGTCTGCGGCTCCCTTTGCTATCTGCGTCAGATTGTTTTCCCATTCTGCGGTAAGCTGCGGGGAAGTCAGCATATCCGGCAGCACTGATATAAGGGCGGCTCCGTTCTGCGTGGGGATAAGCTGCTTGCCCTTGCGCTCCGCAAAGCTGCCCTTTACCAGTTTTTCAATGACGGCGGCGCGGGTGGCGGGGAGTGCCAAGCCCCCGGCGTTCCGCGTCCGGGTCGGTGTCCCCGTTCCCGGCTCGCTCCATAGCAGAGAGAAGCGACGCTTCGCTGTGGGGCTTCGGCGGGGTCGTGGTATGCTCCGTTACCTTTGCGGCGGGGTTTTCAAAGCCCTGTCCCTCGGAAAGCTCCGGCAGCGTCACGCTCTCATTTTTCCCGTCCTCCGCTTCGGGCTTATCTTTCAGCGTCGCCCGGTATCTGCGTTCAATCTCTTTCCAACCGTCCGAAAGCACCGTCTTTCCCGCGCCGTAAACTCCGTATCAGCGCATGAGAAAACCGCCGTAACCGCTTCAAAATATGCGGCTCGGCGGTGGCAAGAGCAGACGCGCCCCCCGCAAGGGTAAGGATATTTTTCTCGCTTTCCGGCAGCGCGTCGGGTCAGCCTTTGCAAGCTCCATAGTGGGAATGATTGCGTGGTGGTCTGATACTTTTTACTGTCTGTTACCTTTGCAATCTCCGGCGTGAAGTCCGCGCCCGCCATAAAGGGGAGCTTTTCGCAGAGCAGCGCGATAATGCCCGCTGCGGTGCCGCCCATGTCGTCGGTGAGGTAGCTGCTGTCCGTCCTCGGATAAGTCAAGAGCCGCTTTTCATAAAGGGCTTGTGCAAGGTCAAGGGTCTGCTTCGCGGTGTAGCCGAAAATGCGGTTTGCTTCCCGCTGCAAAGAGGTAAGGTCAAAGAGCTTCGGCGGGGCTGCGCTCTTTTTCTCTCTGGTGACGGAAACACATACCGCTTTCCCCGCTTCGCAAGCCCCTTTCAGCGCGTCGGCTTCTGCCTTGTCTGAAATCCTCCCGCTTGCCGCTTCCGCGCCGGATAGACATAAGCGCACATGGTAGTATTTTTCTTTCTGGAAATGGGAGATAGCCGCGTCCCGGTCAGTGAGCATTTTAAGGGTCGGGGTCTGGACGCGCCCCACGTTCAAGGTCTTTCCATACAGGCATGAGAAAAGCCGGGTGGCGTTAATGCCGATAAGCCAGTCAGCCTTTGCGCGGCAGAGGGCGGACGCAAAGAGCGCGTCATATTCCCGCCCGTCTTTGAGGGAAGCAAAGCCCGCCTTGATTGCCCCGTCCTCCATTGAGGAAATCCACAAGCGGCGCATGGGCTTCTTGCAGCCCGCCACTTCGTAGACAAAGCGGAAAATCAGCTCCCCCTCGCGCCCCGCGTCACACGCATTTATCACTTCCGAAACGTCGGCGCGGTGCATAAGCTCCTTTAAGGTCGCAAACTGCTTTCCCTTGTCCGGGTCAACGGCGTATTGCCATTCCTCCGGCAGAATGGGTAGGCTGTCAAGCTGCCATTTCCTGTACTGCTCCCCGTAGGCGGCAGCTTCCGCAAGCTGTACCAAATGCCCGACGCACCATGAAATGAGGTAGCCGCCGCCCTCGATATATCCGTCCTGTTTTCCCTTAACGCCAAGCGCGGCGGCGATAGTCTGCGCCACGCTCGGCTTTTCTGCAATCACAAGTCTAAGTGCCATGAAAAAAATCCTCCTTTCAGCCTTCCGGCGCGGTATGCTTCTTCTCCTGTGCCTGTTTCAGACAATAGCCGATACAGGGGGATTGCGCCTTATAAGGGCAGCGCATACACGCCGGGGATTTTGGAACGGGCGGCGCATTGTCACGCCGCCCGGTGGGTCTTTGTACCATCATTTTTTCTAACGGGTTTTCGGTGAAAAGCGTCATGCGTCCCCGTCCTCCGCTTCTTCATCTTCGGGAACGTCCAAGCCCTCCCCGTCGTCCGGCTCGTCCTCGCCGTAGTCGTCAAAGTCGAAATCTTCAAGGTCGGTATCGCCCTTGACGCTCTGCTTCGGCTTCATAAACTTAAAGTAGTAGAGTGCGCCCCCGCCGCCAAGAAGTGCCACGACAAGGAAAAGCACAAGCCCGCCCGCATTGCCTTTCTCTTTGGGCTGCTCCGGCGGTTCCTCGGTTTCCGGCTCCGCTTCCTTGCCGCTGCAAGCGGTCATGTTGTCCTTGCAGACGGGGCAGCTCACATTCACTTTCCCGGCTTCGCATTTCTCGGTACAACTGCAAACGGCGGGCGGGGCTGCCTCGGTGCTTCCGTCCTCCATGAGTGCCATAAGGTCGGCTTCGTCCACTTGATTAAGGAAATGTACGGTGTTCTCGCCCTCGTCGTCCCGGTCGATAAGGATATAAAAGTAATTGCCGTTTTTGGTCGTCACTGTGATAAGCTGCTTGTTGCCGCCGAAATCGTCTACAAGGGTCGCGTTCCCGTCCGGGGTAAGGGGTTCTTCCTTTTCGGGTTCCTCATAGACAACGCCGCTGTCGTCGGTCGCGTCCTGTCCCTCCGGGGTCTGTGCAAAGGCGGTGACGGAAAAGCCGCCCGTCAGCATGAGGGCGGCGCAGAGTGCGGTCAAGGTTCTAAGGATTTTCTTATTCATTCTCGGTGTCCTCCATTTCTTCGGTGTCGTGGTCTGCGGGTTCTGCGGGGTAGCCCGGCGCGGCTTCCATGCCCGGAATACCGCCGCCGGAAAGCATAGCGGAAAGCTCATGCGGGGAAAGCCGCATGGAGCGCACAAGCTGTACGATTTGCAGGTTTTCCGCTTCGGTTTTCTGCGCTTCAAGCCCCCGCAGCCTGTTCTGGTACTCGGTGATTTTCTCGCGGGTCTTTGCAATCTCCTTGTCGATACGTTCAATCCTGTTCATAGCCATAAATCAATTTCTCCTTTCAGATTTTCAGTGTTATGTTTGTTTTCAGTTCCAGTTCATCAGCCCATATCCTTTGATACAGGAATAATTAACGGGGTAGCTCTTTATCTTGCAAGCGTCGCCGGAATTGCCCTCGACGGTATAGACGCGCTCCCCGTCCGTCCCGATGACAAGCCCTACATGGTCTGCGCTCCCGTCCCCGTCCCAGTCAAAAAAGATAGCGTCGCCGGGGGCGATATTCGCATAGCCCCTTGCGCCCCATTGCCCGCGTGACTGGAACCAGGGTACGCCCTGTGACTGGCACCCGGCAAAGCGCGGCTCGGACAGCCCCGCCTGTCCGTAGCACCATGAAACGAAACAGGCGCACCATTCCACGCGGCTGTTGAAGCCGTACCAGCTCCAAAAAGGTGCGCCCGCCCACGTTTCCGGCTTGCCGCTTCGCAAGCTCTACAATGGCGGTATTGCCGGGGCGTGTGCCGTTCACAAGCTGTACGCCGCTTAAATCCTCGGACGCCCCTGTGTCTGGTGAGCCGCCGCCGAAAATCAGCGGCTTGTTGCCGCTTGTTTCCAGATAGACGCGGTACATTTCAAGCTGCTCCGGCGTTAGAAGTTCCTCCGCAATCTCGGAAACAGGCTTGTTCGTCAGCTTCACGTTCAGAATGTAATAATTGTAGGCGACTTCAACCTCGTATTCGTAGGTTTCCGTAGAGGTTTCCCCTGTTTCCGGGTCGGTGACGGTGCGCGTTCCTGTGCGGGTTTCCGTCCTGTGGCGCACTTCAATTTCTTCCGTCAGCGTCAAGGTGTACTGCATGGCAAAGACGCGGTTTATTTCTGCCTGTGCGCTCTGTGGGGTGTAGGTCTGGAAAAGGGCGGTGAGGTAGGACGCTAATTCATGGGGGTTATGCCCGATACTGTCAAGGTCATAGCGGTATTCGTCATAGCCCGGATAATCGCGCTCGATATTGTCAATTTTCTGCTGAAGCTCGTTTTCCTTTGCGGCGTAGTTGTTTTCCGTCGCCACAAGGTCGCTGTCCTCCGACGTGTAGGAAGTCCCGACAATGCCGTTCATCAAGCCGGAGAACATAGAACCGCAAGAAGATAGCCCCGCCGAAATCATAATGAATAAGAGCAGCGCGGCAACGGCGATACATACGCCCGCCGGGTGCCTTGCCACAAACGCCGCCGCTTTCTTTGTTTCCTCGGCTGTTTTTTTCGCTGCCTTGCGGGTGTTCTCTGCGGCTTTCTGTGCCGTTTTCGCGCCGTTTTTCCTTGCCGCCTTTGCATACTGCCGCTTGATTTGCTGCTTCTGCATGAAGCGGGAAAGGGGATTGCCCGCAATCTGCGGGTTATCATGCAAGGCTTTGTGGTACTGGAAATCCACATTCGCCTTGAACGCCGCTTTCTCTGCCTTTGCCGCCGCCCGGTAGGGTTTGAGCTTGTGGCTGCGGTAGCCCTCCTTGACTTTCCGCGCCCCGTACTTTGCGCCGCGCTCTGCCAGTTCTTCGGATTTATGCGCCCCCTCAACGCCGGAATTGTCCTTTTCAACGGAATGTATCTTGTTGTGGACGAAAATACCCGCTTCCTGTGCGGGGCGGGATAGCGGGTTGTTGTGGGGCTTTTCTTTTCCTATGGGTTTTTCCCGTTCCTCAAAATGTAGGCGGGTCTTGCCTTTCCCGGTGGCTTCGTCAAAGGTGCGCTCCCGCACAAGTTTCTTTTCTTTGGGGATAGCCGCCCTTGCCGCGTCCAGACGGTCGGCTGCTTTGTCCGATTTTCGGATATACCTTTCAAGCTCCGGCGTTGCCCGTTCCTCGTCGGTAAACTGCAAGCGGGAAGTGTGGGCGCGGGCTTCTGCTTCTGCCTGTGCTTTCCTCGCCGCCTTTTTGCTCGCCTTTCTGGTGTGCGCCCCGTCGATATGCTCCAAGACGCGCTCGGCTGCTGCGGTGTCCTGTTCCCGTTCTGCCCCCGGCGCATGGGGAAGCGGCGGCGCGTCGGCTGCGGGCGCGGGAGCTGCGCCGCCCGGTATGGGCTGCGCTGCCTGTTCCGGCTGCTGCGGGGCGGCTTCCTTTCTGGTAAGGTCAGCGTCCCTTATGCGGTTGCTGATACGCTTTTTCTTGCCTGTGGCGGCGTTTACCTCAACGGCTCCCTCGCGGGTCATTTTCTGCGTGACTTTCTCACGCGCTTTATACTGTTTTATTTGTCTGTCCCTCCAATCCGCGCCCTTGCAAGGGCGCAATACTCGGCGTTTATCTCAATGCCTATATAATGCCTGTGAAGCTGCCTTGCGGCTGCCCCCGTCGTGCCGCTGCCGAAAAAGGGGTCAAGCACAATGCCGCCTTTCGGACAGCCCGCCTTGATACAGGTTTCGGCAAGTTTTGGCGGGAACGCGGCGAAATGCCCGCCCTTGTAGGGTACGGTATTGATTAGCCACACGTCCCGCCTGTTCCGCATGGTCGGCATGAGGGCTTCGTCGTAGTAGCTGCCGCTTCTCGCCCGGTTCAATCCCTGTATGTTCCCCTGTCCGGGTACTTCCTCCGCATATTTCTGTCCCGCGCTGCGCCCGGTGCGGTACCGCGCCGCCGTTGTAGGTGCCAACGGCTCGGCTATGGCGGCTGCGTCATAGAAATACTTCTTTGACTTTGTAAGCAGAAAGATATGTTCATAACAGCGGGTAGGGCGGTCTTTCACGCTCTCCGGCATGGGGTTTTCTTTCTGCCAGATAATATCGCTCCTTAAATACCACCCGTCAGCGCGTAGGGCAAAAGCCAAGAGCCAAGGGATACCGATTAAATCCTTTTGCTTGCAGCCCGCCGCCTGTCTTGCGATTGATACGGCTTGCCCGTTCCTCCCTTTGGGGTTCTTCGGGTCTGCATGGTAGCCCTTATTTCCTGTGCCGCAGTAGGTGTCCGCAATGTTCAGCCAGAAAGTACCGTCAGAACGCAGTACCCGGCGCAGCTCGCGGAAAACCTCGGTCAGCCTGTCAATGTACTGCTCCGGCGTGTCCTCCCGCCCAATCTGCGCGTCAAGCCCGTAATCCCTAAGTGCATAGTAGGGCGGGCTTGTGACGCAACAGTGTACGCTTTCCTCTGGAAGCTCCCGCAAGGCATAGAGCGCGTCCCGGTTGATGATTGTGTCAGTTTTCAGCCCGTTCATGCTTTGCCCACTTCCTCCGGCTTCGTCGTCATTACCCGGTAAAGCTCGGTGTCTTTCGGGAAGCGGTCTACAAAGGGCAGCACCACGTTTCCATAGAAGATAAGCCCCTCGCCCGCTTCGGTGTGGGTGACATACTTCATCTGCTGCGGGGAAATGTTGAGCTGCTTCGCAAGGATAGCCCGGTCGCCCGCCGCTTGATTGAGCATGAGGACAAAATCAGAGTTTTCAAAGATATTCTCCACTTCGCGGGAAGCAAGCAAATCTTTGACGTTCTGCGTAATGGCTGTGGGTATGCCGCCCCATTTACGGAAACGCTTCCAAATCTCCACGCTGTACGCGGCGGTCTGTTCCTCTTTCAAGAGAAGATGAAATTCGTCCATGTAGTAGCGGGTGGATTTCCTTTCTGCCCGGTTGACGGTGACGCGGTTCCATACCTGGTCCTGCACAATGAGCATACCTAACTTTTTGAGCTGCTTCCCAAGCTGCTTGATGTCAAAGCAGACAAGGCGGTTGTTCAGCTCCACGTTGGTACGGTGGTTGAATACGTTAAGGCTCCCGGAAACGTAAAGCTCCAACGCCGCCGCGATACGCGCCGCTTCCGGCTCCGGCTGCTTCAAAAGCTCGTCGTAGAGGTCGCCCAGAATAGGCATTTTCTCCGGGTCGGGGTCTGCAAGGAACGGACGGTACACGTTCCGAACGGCGCGGTCAATGACGGTCTTATCGACGGGCTGCAAGCCCTCCTTGCCGCCGATTACAAGCTCGCAGAGGGAGAGGATAAAGTCGGATTTCAGCGCAAGGGGGCTGTCGTCCTCGCTGTAATTGAGGTTAATATCCATAGGGTTCACATACTGGGGCTTCCCGTCAATGCCCTTGCCCGTAGGGGATAACCGTATCACTTGCCCGTCAAGCCGCTGCACAAGGGAAAAATACTCCGCTTCCGGGTCGCAGATGATAATATCGTCGTCCGTAATGAGGAAAGCGTTTGTCATTTCCCGCTTTGCCGCAAAGGATTTCCCGCTTCCCGGCGTACCCAAGATTAAGCCGTTGGGGTTTTTGAGCTGCTTGCGGTCGCAGAGTATCATGTTGTTAGAAAGGGCGTTCAAGCCGTAGTATAAAGCCGCGCCCGTCTGGAAAAGCTCCTGTGTGATAAAGGGGATAAAGATAGCTGTGCTTGAAGTCGTCAGCCCCCTTTGAATGGCGATAAGGTTCTCCCCAAGCGGTACAGAGGACATAAGCCCCGCTTCCTGTTGGTAGTCAAGGCGGGTGAGGGCGCAGTTGTTCTTCTGTGCAATGCCCGCCGCCGCGAACACGTCATTTTCCAGTTTCCTTTTTGTGTCTGCCATGTTCACCACAAGGAACGTGAGCAGAAACATACGCTCGTTGCGGCTCTGCAAGTCCTGTAAGAGGTTCTTCGCTTCGCTGCCGAAAGTGGCAAGGTCGGACGGTATAATATCCATGTCATAGCCGCTGCGTACCGCCTTTTTCTGCTCCTCGATTTTCATTTTGTCAAGGTCGGTGATTTTCCGCTTGATTGTCTTTATGGCTTCGGTCTGGTCGATACTGTGGATATGCAGATTGACGATAACGCCCGTTTCCAAGTCCAGAATATCCGATAAGATACGGTCGTTTAATTCCGGGGCAAGGATTTCAAGGAATGAAACCGCGCCGATTTTGCGCCCCATGCGGAAGTAACGCCCCTCGCCAAAACGGAAAGAGGACGGGGCGATAAAGTCCTTTGTGGAAAGCCCGGACGGGGCAAGCCATGAAAAATCAAAGGCAAACTGCCCGCACTCCGGGTGGAAAATGCCATGCAGCATTTTGAGCCGTTCATAGCCTGTCATGGGGCGGGCGGCTACGCCCAAGAGCTTAAAATTGTTAAGTACGTCCGTTTCGATACGGGCAAGGCGGGATTTCGCCGCGCCCAGACTGTCGGCTTCAATGGCAAAGGTGATGTATTTTGCTTTGACAAGCCCGTTGTTGCCCTTTGCAAGCTGGTTTTGCAGCATATCCCCGTATTCGCTGCGGATAGAGTTGAAAGCGTCGTCCTGCGCCGGAATGTTGATTGCTTTTTCCGCTTCCTCCCGCTGCGTCCCTTGATTGATGAAAGAGAGCTGCACCGATACGGAAGCGTCAAAGTAGTTGAGGAAGTCACACCAGTTCTCAAAAATGGCGGTCTTGTCGTCTGCCTGTGCAAGCTGATAGTTAATATCTTCAAAGGCGACGGTCTTTGAGTATTTACGTTCCGTAACCTTGCAGATACCGTCCGGGTACATCTGGATATAGGGGATTGTCTGCTGCGCGGTATGCGCTTTCCCGTCGCCCTTTGCCTGTCTGATGATTTCCGCAATCTGCTTCTTCTCGGCGCGGGTGAGCTTGCGGGGCGGGTTAGCCTTTGCGTGTGCGTTTCCCGCCGCGCTGTTTCTTCGTGTTTCCTTTTGCAATCGCTGATACCTCCTTTTCAAGTTTTCTCTGCCGTTCTAAGACGGAATAAAGGTTGTCTGTCCTGTATGGTCGTTCTTTGGGGGCTATGAATTTTGTCTGAATGATGTTTTTTATCACCACTTCAAGGGGCTGTCCATGCTTCTCATACATGGCAAAGAGGAAACAGGGCAGCATGACGGCAATCATAGCCATAGACGCAAGGCTTGTGCCTGTGCTGTCTTTGAGCAGAAAGAAAAGCGGCAAGCCCAAAATGAGGGCTACCGCAAACATACAATCTGCCGTTTGGTAAGGTTGAAAGCTACTTTTGTCTTGACTTTGGATAAGTCTTTGGGTACGGGTACATACGCCAAGTGGAAACCTCCTTTCTCTGGTTTTTTTGCTGCTGTAAGTTCCCATAGGGGTAATCAAGGCAAAGGTCAATCTATGCCCTTTGCCCGTCCCTATTCTATGGGGTTCTCCCGCGTCAAGGTCGGGTAGTATTTTCGCCGCTTCGCTCTGAAAATCTCCACCCTGCCCTTGACACGCCGCTAATGCGCGGAGAAAATCGACTTCGCCAGTGCGCCGGATTTGAACAGGGAGAAACAGAGGATAACGGTATAGGCTGCAAGGGAGAAAATCGCGCTGTGCAGATTGTCCGCTATTATCATGTTGTTCACCAGTACGGCGTAAATGCCGACGCATATCATTATGAGGAAGCCTTGAAAGCCAAGCGCGAACAGGGATTTTAGGTAGTTGTTCCCTATCTGTCCCCATTCCCGGTTAGTCATTGTTGCGAACGGGATAGGCGATACCGAACAGTAAAGGTAAATTTCTATCATGCGCCCGTAGAGGATAACGGTTATCAGTACGGACATTATCTTCATGCACAAGCTCACAAGGCTTGTTTCCATGACAAGTAAGAGCAGTTCGGGGATTTCCATAGCGTCAAGCCCGCTCTGCATGGAAGCAAGGGCGGCGGCAACATCAATGTTCGTGCTGCCGCCGATAACCCCCGCCGCGCCGGAAACAACGTGCTGCGCCATATCGAACACCGCCATAGTGATGTCAAAGGTATGCGTCACAAGGTAGACTGCGACGTAAGCCTTGAACACCCACTTGAAGAACATGGAAGTGTCAACGTCGTGCATATTGTTCTTTTCCGTTACCATGCTGATAAGCTCATAGCATAGGACGTAGGTAATGACAAGCCCCGCAATGGGTACGATTACATTCTCCGATAACGTCCGTATCATGGAGAAGATACCCGCGTTCCACCCCTGCGGGGTCTGCCCTACCTCGGCGGCGATAGTGCCGACTTTCTCGTTTACGTCCCCGAACATAGTTGACAGGTTCCCGTTAATGGTTCCTATGAGGATTTCCTTTATCCATTCCTTGATCGCGTCAAGTATGCTCTGCATAGGCTCTTACCCGCGCTTTTTAGCCGAACAGCCCGGAAAGCAGGGGTACAAGGGTCATACCGATAAGGGCAACGCCGCCGCCCGCCATAAGCTGCTTCATGCCCTGGCTCTTCGCGCCCGGATTGTCGTTGCCGTAGCCCTCCATGAGATTGATAACGCCCCAGATACCAAGCCCGGCTCCAAGTGCTACAACAAGGGTCTGCAAAACGTCTACTGCATAAAGTT
>VOFH01003172.1_pt1 | contig 17646 bp, 29 predicted proteins | sample 5384091 | NCBI WGS metagenome assembly VOFH01 (sample SAMN12384727, study PRJNA508395) | human gut metagenome | isolation source: healthy gut G | host: Homo sapiens
TCAAATTCGCCAAGTGCTGCGCCCCGGTGCCCGGCGACCCCATCGTGGGTTTTGTCACCCGGGGCTACGGCGTGTCCGTCCACCGGGCGGACTGCCCCAATGCCCGCCACAACAGCAAGGACCGAAGAAGCCGCCCGCTGGGTCAAAGTCGCCTGGGGCAGCGACACCCGGGAGAGCTATCAGACCAGCCTTGAACTGGTGTCCAAAGACCGCGACGGGCTGGTACTGGATATTTCCGCCATGCTTTCCACGGCCAAGGTGCGGGTGCTGACTTTCTCCTCCCGCGGCATGCCGGATGGCTTTGCCATCACCTCCATCGTGCTGGAGGTCACCGGCTCGGAACAGCTGGAACTGCTGATGAAAAAAGCTCAAAGGCATCCAGGGCGTTATGGACGTCAAGCGGCCTACGGGCTGAGGGCGGCTCCGGGCAGATCTTCTTACTGCAGAAGATCCGCCGGGCGGACCGGAGGTTCGGCGTCTGCGGTCGGACGAAAATCGGCTGCGATCTGCCGGAAATCCTCCGGCCGCGCCAGCTCCATACCCAGATAGACCCCGTGGGCAAATGCCTCGCAGGAGGATGGATCCCGAAACAGCGGCACCGCGTCAAACATCCCCAGGCGCATCTTTTTCGGCACCGGCAGGGCGGAGCGCCTCCGTGAGCCAGCCATCGTCAAAAGCCGCCTGCTGTTCCAGAAACGGCGCGGCATAATGATAAAACAGCCATTCGTAAGATGGGTTCATGGCAAATACCTCCTCTCAAAAGAATAACATCATATTATGATGCCTTTATTTAATCATAAAAAGATATGCCAAGGGGTGTATTATGGAAACACTTTTACCTGGTTTATCCGTCCGTTTGAAAGCGCTCCGTCAGGAAAAGGGGCTGAAACAGGTGGAAATGGCCGCTTTTTGGAATGCACCGAAGGCCATTATCAAAAAATAGAATACGGCAAAATCAATCTCCCGACATTGACGCTGATCAAATTGGCTGATTTTTTGATGTTACCACAGACTATCTTCTCGGCCGCACGGAAAACCGCGCCGTCAACCGGTAAACCGCCGCATCGCTTCCCCGCCCGCACCCGTCAGCGGCAGCGGCGCAGGCGGGTAAACCAGTCCGCACAGCACCAAAGGTGCTGCCATCAGACCATCGACACAAAGGAAAAAGAAGCAGCTTTCCTCACGAAAGGAGAATCCAACCATGCGCGCAGTCGTCACAAGAGTATCCTCCGCCTCCGTCGCCATCGGCGGACAGGTGAGGGGACAAATCGAACAGGGCTTTCTCGTGCTGCTGGGCGTCGGTCCCAACGACACCGAGGAAACCGCCGTCAAACTGGCGGAAAAAATCTGCCGTTTGCGGGTTTTTTCCGATGAAAACGGGAAAATGAACCGGGATCTGGCCGCCGTGGGCGGAGCACTTCTGGTGGTGTCTCAGTTCACGCTGTACGCCGACACCAAGTCCCGCCGGCCGGGTTTCACCGGCGCGGCCAAGCCGGATCTGGCCGCAGCGCTGTATGAGCGCTTTATGGAAGCCTGCCGGGCCCAGGGTTTCTCCGTGGAACACGGCGAATTCGGCGCGGATATGCAGGTCGAATCGGTCAACGACGGCCCGGTAACCATTTTGTTTGATACAGCGCAGCCCTTTTAGGACACTGCAGAAATGACCCTACAAAAAAGGAGGACGAAACAATGGAAGTAAAAACTTATCAGGTGGGCCAAATCGGCACCAATTGTTATTTCGTGGGCGACGAAGCTTCAAAGAAAGGCTGCATGATCGATCCCGGCGACGAGGCAGAAAACCTGATCCGCCTGTGGGGCGCTTTCGGCTACGAGCTTTCCGCCATTCTGGTAACCCACGGCCACTTTGACCACACCACCGCCCTGGCCGCTGTGGCCGCGGCTTTCCCCGCCACCCCGGTCTATATCCGCCGCGAAGACGTGTGCGAGGGCGGCCGGCCGGAATTCTGGCAGTGCGCCCATGTAAGCGGCATGCGCTATGTCAAAGACGGTGACACCATTGCCGTGGGCAACCTGATCTTCACCGTGATCGAAACGCCGGGCCACACCCCCGGCGGCGCGGTATTCAAAACCGCCGGCGCGCTGTTCACCGGCGACACCCTGTTTGCGGGCAGCTGCGGCCGTGTGGATTTTCCCGGCAGCGACTGGGGCCAGATGTGCGCCTCCCTGCGCCGTCTGGATGCACTGGAAGGCGATTATACCGTCTATCCCGGCCATGAGTGGAGCACCACCCTCTCCCGGGAACGGGCCGGCAACCCCTATATCCGCTCGGCCCGGCAGCTGGGGGAACATATGAAACTTACTCTGACCGGCCACAGCTACAAATACGCCGTGGAACAGATCATGACCGTGCTGTTCCCCGGGCGAAAAAACCAGACTACGGCCAGTGGGACCGCAGAGAGGAAAACTGCGCCGTGGTGGAGCTGTCGAAGGTCTGGTATGGGTCACAGCCACCACCCGGCTCAACCGGAACGGAACGCGCGCCATAGGCGTCAGCCGCGCCCTGCGCTCTGCCCTGGAAACCGATGAACTGGCCCGGGACCGGGTATGTCAGCGTATCCTGAAGCTGAGCTTCTTTAAAGCCGCTGTCACCCTCACCGGGGAAATCCCCTGGGGCGCACTGACGATGGGATTCGCCCGGCCCGCATGCTCACCCGCATGATGGATCAGGGCATGGGCGAAAAAGAGGCTCTGGCGGCCCTGTGCGCGGAATACTTTGTCTCCCCCGATCGGGCAAAACTGTGCCTGTCCACCGCCCGGGCCAGCCGCAAAGCCCAGGCGGCGCTGCGGGAGGATGAATTTTCCCTGTACGTGGGCATCCCATTTTGTCCCACCCGCTGCGCCTACTGCTCCTTTGTCAGCGCATCGGTAGAAAAAAACGTTTGCCATGATCGGGCCGTATCTCGAAGCTCTGTGCCGCGAAATCGCCTTGATGGGCAGCGCAGCGGCGGAACTGGGGCTGAAGGTCAAATCCCTCTACATCGGCGGCGGCACCCACCACGCTGTCCCCCGCACAGCTGCAAACCCTGCTGCGCACTCTGGCGCAGCACTTCGACCTGTCCCGCCTGTGTGAATACACGGTAGAAGCAGGCCGCCCCGACACCGTGACGGCGGAAAAGCTGGCCGTGCTGGCGGAAAACGGCGTCACCCGCGTCAGCATCAATCCCCAGACCATGGAAGAGGCCGTGCTGGAGGCCATCGGCCGCCGTCACAGCGCCGCAGACGTGTACCAGGCCATGGAGCTGGCCAAAGCCTCCGGCATTCCCCACATCAATATGGACCTGATCGCGGGCCTGCCCACCGATACGCCCGAAGGTTTTTCCCGCACGCTGGACAAATGCCTGGCCCTGGCGCCGGACAACCTGACCGTGCACACCCTGGCCCTGAAAAAGGCTCGCGCATCCTGCTGGACGGTTTGCCCGTTCCCGGCGCAGCCGAGGTGGGGCAGATGCTGAACTACTCCGCCGCGCACCTGAGCCAGGCGGGTTATACGCCTTACTATCTGTACCGGCAGAAATACATGTCCGGCAATTTCGAGAACGTGGGCTGGAGCAAGCCCGGCGCCGAAGGGCTGTATAATATCTATATTATGGAAGAGCTGCACTCGATCCTCTCTGTGGGCGCGGGCGGCTCCACCAAACTGGTGGACCCGCGCACCGGGCACATCGTGCGGCACTTCAACTGCAAATATGCCAAAGAATACCTGGAAAAACCGGAAAAATGGACCCAGAACCGCGCGCAGTTCTTCGCCTTTGAGCGCGCGCTGCTCCGCGATTACGGCCTGCTTCCGGAGAAAACACGGAAGGGAGCGATTCTTAACATGGAACACGAAACCTTTTGGAAAACACTGGACGCCGCCCGCGAGGCCGCGCAGAGGGCCGGGCAGTCCGCTGGCGAAGGCGCTGGACGCCCTGTCTGCCGCCGCCGGACGCCGATCTTTACGAGCGCTGCCGCGCCGGCGCAGAATACCTGCAAAAACAGTTGGGAAACTTTCGTCCCGAAGTTCTCCTGATTCTCGGCTCCGGCCTGGGTTTTCTGGGCGATGAGGTGGAACACCCCGCTTTTGCGGAGTACAGCGCCATCCCCTATTTCAAACATTCCACCGCGCCGGGCCACCGGGGCCGCTTCGTATTCGGCACCCTTCGCGGCAAACGCGTGGCCGTGATGCAGGGCCGGATGCACACTTATGAAGGCTGGTCCATGGCTGATGCCGCCCAGGGCGTGCGCGTCCTGCGCCTGCTCGGCGCACAGACGCTGATCGTCACCAACGCCGCCGGCGCAGTAAACACAGCCTTCCATGCCGGCGACATTATGCTGATCCGCGACCACATCAAGCTCTTCGGCGGCAGCCCTCTGACCGGGCCGAACCCGGAGGGCCTCGGCCCCCGCTTCCCGGACATGACGCACGCCTACACTCCGGCGCTGCAGGAGGCCGCCCGCCGGAGCGCCGCAGAACTGGGACTCACGCTGCGCGAAGGCGTTTACATGTTCTTCCCCGGACCTCAGTATGAAACGCCGGCGGAAATCCGCGCCGCCCGCATTCTGGGCGCAGACGCCGTTGGCATGAGCACGGTGCCCGAGGTCATCGCCGCCGCCCATTGCGGCATGCAGGTGCTGGGCCTGAGCCTGTGCACCAATATGGCCGCCGGCATCCTCGACCGCCCCCTGACCGAACAGGAGGTTTTTGATGCCGCCGAGGCCGCCAAGAAACCCTTCTCCAACCTGATCCGCACGACACTGGAAAAACTGTGACACGATGCGGGGCGCCCGGAGCGCGCCGATTTGAAACGAAAGGAAGGCAAATAACATGACCACTCTCTTCTCCCACGCAACGGTTTTGTGCATGGACGAGGCAGGCACCGTGCTGCAGGACGGCTATGTCCTTGTCCGCGGCCGGGAGATCGCCTACGTCGGTCCCATTCGGCCTCAGGAGCGCGCCGACCGTGAGGTGAACGCCACCGGAAAAGTACTCATGCCCGGATTTGTGGACGCTCACACCCACCTCACCATGTCCCTGATGCGGGGCTATGGCGGCGGCCACGACCTGCAGACCTGGCTCAACGACTACATCTTCCCCGTGGAAGCCAAACTGGACAGCCGTGCCGTGCGCGCCGGCACCGCTCTTTCCCTGGCCGAAGCCATCGCCGACGGCGTCACCTCCGTGTCCGATATGTATTACTTCTGCGACGATATTATCGCCGAAGTCGTAAAAAGCGGCATCAGCGCCAACATCGCCCGGGGCGCCACGGTGTTCACCGAAGATTTCTTTCCCGAAGCCTACCCCGCCTGTGCCGAAACCCGCCAGCTCACGGAAAAGTGGCACAACTACAACGACGGGCAGATCAAAATCGACGCCTGCATCCACGGCGAATACACCTCAATCCCAAGCTGTGGACCTGGATGGCTGACTTTGCCCGCAGCCACGGCCTGCAGATGCACGTCCACCTGTCTGAAACCAAAGCCGAGCAGGAGGGCTGCCTGCAGCGCCACGGCATGACCCCCGCCGCCGTATTTGAGCGCTACGGTCTGTGGGACACCCCAGCCATCGCCGCCCACTGCGTGTGGACCACTCCGGAAGACTGGGAAATCCTCCGCCGCCATGGTGTCACCGCCGTGCATAACCCGGCGTCCAACATGAAGCTGGCCTCCGGCGCCGCGCCAGTGGCACAGCTGCTCACCGCCGGTGTCAATGTGGCACTGGGTACCGACGGCATGAGTTCCAACGACAACCACAGTATGTTTGAAGAAATGAAGCTGGCCGCGCTGCTGGCCCGGGTGACGAGTCTCGACCCCTGGCTCTGCGCGACGACACTGTGCTGAAAATGGCCACTGTGAACGGCGCCCGCGCCCAGGGCCGCCACGCCGGCGTGGTGGCCGCAGGCTATCAGGCGGATTTGATCCTCGTGGATCTGCGCGCACCGAACCTGCAGCCCTGCCACGACGTAAAGTCAAATCTGATCTATGCCGCCAACGCTTCCAATGTATGCATGAATATGGCGCGGGGAACGATCATATATGAAAATGGGAACTTCCTGACGCTGGATCTCGATGAGATCCTGCGGGAAGTGGAACGCTATGCCGTTCCCAAACTATTTTCTGACAGGCCCGCCCCAGCGCTGCGCGGGGCCGTCCTGGACAGACCGGGAGGACGTCGGAGCTGATGGGGCATTTTCGCACAAACAGAACTTTCTCGGCGGCGTGGCCGTGCTGACCATGGCGGTGGTGGTGGTGAAGCTGATTTCCGCCGTGTATAAAATCCCTCTGGGCAATCTGCTGGACGACGAGGGTATGGGGCATTTCAATATCGCCTATAATGTGTACAATTTTCTCCTGCAGTTGTCTACCGCAGGCTTTCCCCTGGCGCTGAGCAAAATGACCAGCGAGGCCATGGCCCTGGGGCACTTCAACCAGGTGCGGCGCCAGTTCCGTGTGGCGGCAGTCCTGTTTTTTGTGCTGGGTGCGGCGGCTTCCGCCGTCATGTTCTTTTGCGCCGGCCCTCTGGCGGAGCTGATGAACGACTCCCTGGCTTATTATCCCATTAAGGTTCTTTCCCCGGCGGTGTTTTTCGTGTGCCTGATCGGGTGTTTCCGGGGCTATACCCAAGGCCGGGGCAACATGGTACCCACAGCGGCTTCCCAGGTACTGGAGGCCACCTTCAAGCTTTTCATCGGCCTGGGGCTGGCCTGGTATGTGCTGAACACGCTTTCCGTCAGCGTGGAGATCGGTGCGGCAGCCGCCATCTTCGGCGTGACCGTCGGCTCGGCGGCGGCGGCGCTCTTTCTGATCACCTGGCTGCTGCGCCATCGCCTGAGCAGCAGAAGCGGGCGAAGCAGGCCCAGCACGCCGGTCCGATTCTCAAAAAGCTGCTGCTCATCGGCGTGCCCATCACCCTTGGCTCCAGTGTGATGAGCATCATTACACTGGTGGATCAGACGGTGGTCATGGCCCGGCTGCAGAACGGGCCCGGCCTGGCCGAACAGGCGGCCGCCGCGCTGTACGGGCAGTATACCTTCGGCATGACTCTGTTCAACCTGCCGGCCACCTTCGTCTATCCGGTCACCGTCAGCCTGATTCCCGCCGTCAGTGCAGCGCTGACACGCCAAAACACGCTTCAGGCCAACCGCATCATCTCCTCTTCCTTTCGACTCATCGCATTGTTCTCGCTGCCGGCGGGCGTTGGGCTGTCGGTGCTGGCTCAACCGATCCTGCAGCTGTTGTATCCAGCGGTGCCGGACACAGCCGCAGCCGCAGCCTATCATCTGCAGATCCTCGGTGCGGCAGCGGTATTCGTCTGCCTGATGATTCTGACCAACGCCATCCTGCAGGCCTGCGGGCGGGTGTATGTCCCCATTGTCACCGCTCTGATCGGCGGTGCGGTGAAAATCTCCACCACCTATACCCTGTGCGGCAATCCTGTTTTCGGCATCAAGGGCGCGCCCATCAACACCACGGCATGCTATGCCGTAATCGCCGTATTGAACCTGTGCGTTCTGGCCGCCGTGCTGGGAAAGAGCCGCCCCCGCTATCTGCCTTTGCTGTGCAAACCCGCGCTGGCTGCGGCACTGATGGGCGGGTGCGCTCACTTCGTCTTTCGTTTTCTGCACACGGCGGCAGGTCTTTCCCCGCAGTGGGCTGTACTGGCCGCAATTGTGCTCGCCGCCAGTTTTTATGCTTTTCTGGCCCTCCTTCTGCGCATGGTCACACGGGAAGATCTCGCGTTGATTCCAAAAGGAGAAAAATTGCAAAAATCCTGCACATTCGCTGAAAAACGCCCCTCCCGCCGGCATTTGCGTCGGTTTTATCCGCCCGGGGGCGTCAAAAGACGGTATAAGCCGTTCAAAATTGGAAAAAATGATTGCAAAAGAGAAAAATTATGGTAGATTTTGAATTCCGGGAACACTATACCATAGACGATCTGCGTCGGATCGTCGCCATCCTGCGCCACCCCGGCGGCTGCCCCTGGGACGCCGAGCAGACCCATGAAAGTCTGCGCCGCTGTCTGATGGAGGAATGCTGCGAAGTGCTGGAGGCCATCGACCGCAGGGACGACGCCCTTTTGTGCGAAGAGCTGGGCGACGTGCTGCTTCAGGTGGTATTCCACGCTTCTCTGGCCGAGGATACGGGCCGGTTTGATCTGGACGCTATGGCGGACGGCATCTGTAAAAAGATGATCTTCCGCCACCCCCACGTATTCGGCTCCGCGTCGGCGGACACCACGGAAGAGGTGCTTTCCAACTGGGATACCCTCAAACGTGAGGAAAAGGGCATCGAAAACGATGCGGACGCGCTGCGCGCTGTAGCGCGGACGCTGCCCGCCCTGTGGCGCGCGGAGAAGGTTCTGAAAAAGGCCGCCAAAGCCGGCTTTGCCTGGCCGGATATCTCCGGTGCCATGGACAAGCTGGCCGAGGAACAGGAAGAACTGCGCGTGGCCGTGGCAGAGCACACGAACATCCGCGAAGAACTGGGGGATGTGCTCTTTGCCGCCGCCGCTGTGGCCCGCTATGCCGGGATCGACCCTGAGCAGGCCCTGCAGGAGGCTACCGACAAGTATATCTCCCGCTTCGCCTGCATGGAACGCAGCGCAGCCGAACAGGGCCGTTCCATTGCCGGCATGCGCCTGGATGAAATGATCCAGGCCTGGAACCACGCAAAACAGAAACTACAACAAGATACACAGGAGGACAAAAACAATGAATAAACAGGAACTGATCAGCGCAGCCGCTGAAAAAGACCGGCTTTTCCAAGAAAGACACCGAAGCCACCGGCACCGCCGTGCTGGAGACCATCATCTCCGCTCTGGAGGACAACGAAAAGGTCCAGCTGGTGGGCTTTGGCTCCTTTGAAGTGAAAGAGCGCGCCGCCCGCATCGGCCGCAACCCCAAAACCAAGGAGGCCATCGAGATTCCCGCTTCCAAAGCCCCTGTCTTCAAGCCCAGCAAGGCGCTCAAGGACATTCTGGCCAAGTAAGGAGCCTGTGTCATGCGGCTGGATAAATACCTGAAAGTTTCCCGCCTGATCAAGCGCCGCACCGTGGCCAACGAAGCCTGCGATGCCGAGCGTGTCAGCGTCAACGGCCGTCCTCAGCGGGCGTCTTACGACGTGAAGGTGGGCGACCGGATCTCCATCCGCTTCGGTGAAAAAACCGTCACGGTGGAGGTGCTCTCCATCAGCGAGACTGCCGGCAAGGCCGACGCGCCCACTTTGTACCGCGAAGTGGCGGGCGAATGATTCATATCGAACCGATCCCTTCATAAACTGAGGATAAGCTCAAGTTTATGGAGGATCTTTTTATGGCCTATGACGAGGGCGCGCTCTCCCGCGCGCATCATTATCTGCACATGGAGGGCCGCGAACAGCTCACCGTGGCCGGGGTAGAGGACGGGGACCGTTTCGATGAAACCGGCATTGTGATGACCACCAGCGCCGGCGTGCTGATCATCACCGGCAGCAACCTGCACATCGGCAAGCTGAGCCTGGAGGGCGGCGAGCTGCATGTGGACGGACAGATCGACTCGCTCGCTTATGAGGACGACCGGCGCCAGGGCGGCGGGTTCTTCTCCCGCCTGTTCGGGTGAGGGAAATGGAGATTTATATTTCCCAGCAGCTCGCGCTTTTTTTCCGGCGCCGCCCCTTTGGGCGCCGTTCTGGGACTGGCTTACGACCTGCTGCGCTCCGTGCGGCGGCGCTGGCAGCGTCTGCTGGCCGTATGCGACGTGCTGTTCTGTCTGGCCGTAGCGGCCGGTTCCATCGGCTACACACTGCGCGCCGCCGGGAGAGCTGCGGCTCTACCTCGCCGTGGGCATGGTGCTGGGAGCGGGGCTGTATTTCCTGGCTTTCAGCGCGCTGCTGCGTCCACTGTGGGACTTCTGGATCGATGTGGCAGCGTCCTTTCTGCATCTTTGTGCGCTCCCGCTGCAGCTGGGCAAAATTTTTTTGCAAAAAGTCGCCCGGCGCCTGAAAAACTCTTTCATTTTGGTATAAATGGGTTAAAATATTGAATTATAAGTGGGCGTTCATTCTTGTCCGCCGCAATCGGGAAAGGAGCCGGAGCCATGAAAGAAGCACAGGAACATCCCCGCAAGTCAAAGTCCGGCGCCGCCGGCATTCTGACAAAGGTCGTGCTGGTGGCCGTACTGGCGTACGCAGGCGCCACGCTGCTGCACCTGCAGAACCAGCTGCAGACCGCCCGGGAGCAGGAAACACAGCTCGCCGCCCAGGTGCAGGAGCTGCAGGACAAAAATAACGCCCTCCGCTCGGACATTGCCGCCTCCGGCGATCCGGACAAACTGGAGGACGTGGCCCGCAGCGAACTGGGCATGGTAGAGAGCGGCGAAAAAGTATTTTACGAAACCGGTTCTTAAGAGAGCAGAAACCATCAAAAAGAAAGACAGGGTCACCTGGCGAAGGAGTAACAACAAACAATATGGAGCTTGGCGTAGGGAGCATTTTGGAAGGCAAAGTCACCGGCATCACAAAATTTGGGGCATTTGTGTCCCTGGGGGAAAACAAGTCCGGCCTGGTGCACATTTCAGAGATCGCAAACACATATGTCAACGATATTCATGAGCACCTGCAGGAAGGGCAGGCCGTGAAGGTCAAAGTGCTGGCCATTGACGAAAACGGCCGCATCAACCTATCCATCAAGCGTGCCTTGCCCAATCCGGGCCAAGGGCAGGGGGGTGTCCGCGGCGTTCAGGGCGGGCGTGGTGCTGCGCACCGCAGCGCAGGCAGCGCCCAGCGCCCGGGTTTCACCAGGGGCGGCGCCCGGGCTGCAGCGCCCGCCGTTCCCATGACGGCGGAGGAATCGTTCGAGGCAAAGCTGAAAGCCTTCATGACGGAATCGGAGGGGAAGATTTCCGATTTGAACCACTCCATGGACAAGCGCGGACGGCGCAGATAAGCAAAAATGCACAGCGCAGGCGCTGTGCATTTTTCGATGCAGCATACTTTCCTCCGGAGGCAGCAGATGCGTCCCAGGTTTTCCGCACAGGCAGAAGACATGGCGCCTGCGGCACGCCGCAGCAGAAACGCACTGCATCCGCACTCCGCACTGCGCCGCAGGGCAAATTTCCCGGCATGCAGATCCCCGGGAACCCCGCGTTCCAGATTCCCGCCGCACAGCGGCGAACGAAAAAACACAGATATTTTGAATCCTGCGAAAGGGTGTGAACGAGTTGTTGATCGTAAACGCGCAGATCCTTCCCGTGGTGGGGAGGAAATTGCGCAGGGATTCCTGCAGATCGAAAACGGAAAAATTGTCTCCCTCGGGCCGATGGCACAGGCTCCGGCAGACGGGGAACGGTACGATGCTGCCGGCGCGCTGGCCCTGCCCGGCTTTATCGACGCCCATTGCCACCTGGGCGTATGCGGCGACGGCCTGGGCATAGAGTCCGACGAGTGTAACGAAATGAGCGATCCGGTCACCCCCCAGCTGCGGGCCATCGACGGCGTAAACCCCATGGACCGCTGCTTTGCCGAAGCCGCCGCCGCAGGCGTCACCTGCGTGCTCACCGGCCCGGGCAGCGCCAATGCCATCGGCGGGCAGTTCATCGCCATGAAAACGGCGGGCCGCCGCATCGACGATCTCTGCGTGCGCTTTCCGGGCTGCATGAAATTCGCCCTGGGCGAAAATCCCAAAATGACCTACGGCGAGAAACGCGAAACACCCATGACCCGCATGGCCACCGCCGCCCTGATCCGGGAAGAGCTGTACAAAGCCCGGGAGTATATGGACAAGCGCGCCCGGGCAGAAACCGATCCCGACGCCGACGCGCCGGACTACGACGCCAAGCTGGAGGCCCTGGTCCCCGTGCTGCGGCGGGAGGTGCCCGCCCATTTCCATGCCCACCGGGCCGATGACATGCTCACCGCCATCCGCATCGCCCGGGAATTCGATCTGGACTATGTTCTGGTGCACGGCACGGAAGGGCACCTCATTGCCGATATCCTCGCCGCCGAGGGCGCCCGTGTGATCTGCGGGCCGCTGCTCACCGACCGCAGCAAACCGGAATTGTCTCATCAGACCATTGAAAACCCGGCCCGCCTGGCCCGCGCAGGCATTCCGCTGGCCATCTGCACCGACCATCCGGAGCTTCCGATCCAGTATCTGCCCCTGTCCGCCGCCATGGCGGTGCGCGCAGGACTGGACAAGACGGCAGCACTGCGCGCCATTACCATTGACGCAGCGCGGCTGGCCGGCGTGGCAGATCGCGTAGGTTCCCTGGAAGCGGGCAAGGACGCAGACGTCGTGCTCTGCTCGGCTCATCCTTTTTCCATGGACTGCACCATTCAGGCCGTCTTTATCGACGGAAAACAGACAGGAGTGTGAGTGCGTCATGCGCGAAATCGACTGTGAACAAATCATACTGGCAGTAAAAAACCTGTGCATCAACGCCAACTGTTTCCTGCCCGCCGACGTGCGCCGCGCCCTTGACGGGGCCCGGGAGAGCGAACAATCCGAGGTGGGCCGCGCTATTTTGGGCGATCTGGCGGAGAACTACCGCCTGGCCGACGCCGAGCACCTGCCCATCTGCCAGGACACCGGTATGGCCGTGCTCTTTGTGGAGCTGGGACAGGAGGTACACATCACCGGCGGCCTGCTGGAGGACGCTCTGAATGAAGGTGTGCGCCGGGGTTACGTGGACGGGCTGCTGCGTCTGAGCGTGGTAGCCGACCCCATCCGCCGGGGCAACACAAACGATAACACACCCGCCGTGATCCACCTGCGCCTGGTGAAGGGCGACCAGCTGAAAATCACCGTGGCGCCCAAGGGATTCGGCAGCGAAAACATGAGCGTGCTGAAAATGTTCAAGCCTGCCGCCACCGTGGAGGAGATCGAAGACTTTATCGTCTCCGCCGTGGACCAGGCCGGTTCCAATCCCTGTCCGCCCATCGTGCTGGGCGTCGGCCTGGGCGGCACGTCGGAACAGGTGATGGAGCTGGCCAAGCGCGCTCTGCTGCGCCCGGTAGGCCAGCCCCACACCGACGCGTTTTATGCCGATATGGAGCGGCGGCTGCTGGAGAAGATCAACCGCCTGGGCATCGGTCCTCAGGGTCTGGGCGGCATAACCACGGCTCTGGCGGTCCATATCGAAACCGCCCCCACCCACATCGCCGGCCTGCCCTGCGGGCTGAATCTGAGCTGCCATGTGCTGCGGCACGCGGAAGCAACGCTGTAAAAAAGAATCACGCACACCGGAAAAAGGGAGGCTCATCATGAAACGACTGTTCACCCTGTTCTGCGCAGCCGGACTGCTGCTCGCTTTGGCAGCCTGCGGCCGGCAGGCCGAAGAACCGGCCAGCACCCTGAAGCCCCACGTCTTTTCGGCGGAAACAGAAACCATAATCGATCTATTGACGGAAACAAACGAGGCTTTCTGTCTTTACGACTACGACGTGGATGAGACCATTCGGAGCTGCCGCACCACGCTTTGGTCCTACGAAAACGGCGCGTGGGTCAGCAAGGCCCAGTCTGCCGGAAACCTGAGCGCGCAGCAGGGCCAGTTCGGCTTCTATCTGGACCGAAACGGATCCTATACCGGCTATGACATCCAGGAGGATGGGCATACGGCGTACTGCTATGAAGGATCTCTGCCCGTTTTTGAGGAGAGCGCGCCCTCCGGCTCCTCTGTCAATCAGAATGAGCAGGAGATCGTACCCGGCCAGGAAATCTGCCTGTACGTCCGCCTGCGCGCCCCCGACGGAGCAGATACCGTTGCGTTTTCCACCGAATCCTTCCGCTCGTATCCCTGCAGCGCTGGCTGCGCCGTCACCATAACTTTTTACGATACGCTGCTGCCGGAGGACCCATAAAAACAAAACAGGAGCACGGGGCCTGCAGGTCCCGTGCTCTTCTTTTTTTCCTTTGTTCCCGCGTTACGTTCCCCAGAGATACTTGTCCGCGAAAATATTCATGCTGTCGCTCCGGGCCGTGCAGATCAGAACCACACGATAAGCCCGCGCCAGCGCCACGGCGCGGTCGGTGGGAACCGCATTGCTGGCCAGCAGCGGCACGCCTGCGCGGATGGCCTTTTCCATCATATCCGCCGGGATCCGGCCGGAGGAAAAGAGCACGCACCGGCGCAGATCCACGCCGTCCATCAGGGCGCGGCCCACGGCCTTGTCCAGTGCGTTGTGGCGGCCGATATCCTCGCAGCAGTACAGAATCTCCCCGTCCTGCATCAAAAAGCAGCTGTGAATCCCGTGGGTGGCGCGGTACAGCGGGGCGCCGGCGTGAAAGGCCCGGCCCAGCGCATAGATCCAGCGCGGCTCCCAGCGGAAGTCGCCCCGCCGCCGAAGCGCCTTTTCCGCGCCGTCCGCCGCCAGCGGAGCGGACAGGTTCGCCGGACCTCGCGTAACCGCCTCCGCCTGTGTGCCTTCGGCGCTGACCGCAATAGAGCACACATCCTCTACCCCGGCAATGCGTCCTTCGGTATACAGATGCCCCAGCACCAGAGCGGAAAGCTCTGTGGGCGTGCACACCAGCGTTTCCTCCGGCACACCGTTGAGGAAAAGCTTCATATGGTTTTCCTGCAGGACTGTGCGCTCTTCCCAGCGCGGAATGGCCGTCATAGGGTCGATGCGCACCATGTCCTGCTCCACCGCGCCGCGCCGCGCAGTGCAAAGATCGATGATCTCCATGACCCGCACCTCAGGTATGGGCCGCCCCGTCCAGAGTCAGGGCATCGATGGCGGCGCGAAATTCCGTGGAATCGCGCACGGTGAGGTAAGAGACGGTGCACAGCTTTCCGCCGCGCACAAAAGCGTAGGCAAAGCACAGCCGGTTGTTCCCGCTGCTGTCAGCAGCGCGGAATTCATAGCGGTAAGCCGGCACACTGCCGAAGGCCACGTCCTTCGCCGAAACGCTGGCAATGTTGACCACATAGCCCAGCGTCTGCAGATCCTGCGCCAACAGCTCCTTTACCTCGCCCTTGGTATACTGCACCACGGGTTTGGCCGGATTCAATCCTTCCACCGTCCGCACCGCCGCTTCGCAGCGGTACGCCCCGGAGGCGCTGGTCAGCCCCGCGCGGCCCTCCGCGCTCTGTGCGTCCCGGCTGCCGGGCAGATACACTGTCAGGCCACCGATCAGGTCGGACAGATCCTGCCGGTCCAGCACCACAAAGCGTTTGCGCTCTTTGGGCAGGATCATCCGCGCAGCCAGGGCGGACAGTTCGGCGCGGGTAATCGTTGCCTCGGACGGAACGCGCACTCCGGCCCGCTGCCGGTCAAGCACCCCGGCATTGTAGAGCAGCAAATGGAATGATAGTATTTCCCCTGCGGCACATCGGTCAGATGATCGATTCGGTTGACGGCGTGCAGCTCCGCCGGCGGGAGGGCGTCGGCAAAGAGGTAAGCCACCTCTGCCCGGGTGGCGGCGCGGGTATAATCGTCAAAATCCCCCGCCTGGATCAGCCCTTCTTTCACGGCATACTCCACATAAGGCCGGTACCAGTTTGCGCCGGAACCGCTTTTCACGGCGCTTTTTCCATTGTTGTACACCTCGTGGATCCGGCAGGACAGCGTCAGGGCTTCGGCCACACTGACCGTGCCCCGGGGATTGAACTTCCCGTACGTCCCTGCATCAGGCCGTACTCATAGCAGATCTTTGCGCTGTCGGCATACCACGCGCCGCTCCACACGTCCTTGAATTGGCCCGTATAGGAGGCAGTCTTTTGAAAGTTGCTCATATGCTCGGCCGCCGGCGCCACGGCGCACAGCCCCGCCAACGCCGCGGACAGGACCAGCGCCGTCAGTTTGCGCATCTTCATGGCTCTTTTCTCCTTCTCTTTCGTATCAGCAATACCAGAACCGATTGTACAGGATATTCCGGTATTTGGCAAGAAAAAGCGCTCGAACGGCGGCGTCAGCGCAATGTCTGCAGCACTTCCACCATGTTTTCGGCAAACAGGCGCGCGGCATAGAGCGCCTCGTCCAGCGAATTTCCGGCAGCCCCCACCTCCACCAGCAGCGATCCGGTGGTGGCGTGTTCGTTGTAGCGGAATTGCGCAGATACATGGGGCGCATCAGGGTGGGGTAGTCCTCCAGCAGGTTCTGCTGCAGAAGCACAGCCAGTTTGAGGTTCTCCTGCCAGTGGCCGTGGGGCAGGCCGCTGCCGTCGCTGCCCACCACAATGGAGAGCTGCGCCGCGTTCTTCCCGTTCACATCGGAAATCACCTTGTAGGTGTTGCCGTCGCTGTCTTCAATGGCGTCCCGGTGGATGTCCAGCACAAAGTGAATGGAGGGATATTTTTTCAAGGTAGGCCTGGATGGACGTTTCCGCCCGGTCATACGCGTCATTGTAGCCTGCCGCATCGTAGAGCGTGCGGTCATGGAGCACTGAAATACCCGCCTCTTCAAACACCTCGGCAATTTCATCGCCCACCCGGACCACATTGTAATCTGTGTCCTCGGTGCGGGTGGCGCCGTCGTCGTTGTATTCCTGTCCCTCCGGCATGGTATAAGATTCCGTAGCGTGGGTGTGGAGAATCAGGATTTGCGGCATCTCGTCCGTGAATACCGCTGCGGGGCGCGTTTTCATCAGCGCGTCCAGATCTACGTTGTAATCGGTGGTATTGGAGATATACACATCCTTCCACACCAGATACCCCGCGCTGTTGGTGGGATGAATGGTTTTCGCAGGCACGCCGTTGTCGTTGTCATGATTCACCTCTGCGGCTTCATTGTCCTCCGGATCGATCACTGTGCCCTCATGGGTTTCATCGGGGCTGGCGGCGCTGTCTCCTTCCGCTGCGCTGTCCTCCTGGGCAGCGGCCTCCGCCGCCGCGCGGTTGCTTTTGCAGCATGGCGCTGTCCTGCATGGCCAGCGCGGTCAGCACGCCCAGGGGCGAGCGTTCCTCCGTACGGTCGCTGTTCCAGGCAGCCAGTTCCGCGCGCAGCATCGCCGCACCCGATGCTGCCGACCGTAATCTCCCCCAGCCGCCGGCAGCGCCGGCAGCCAGCACAAACGCAAACAGCGCCATGGCCAGCGCCGCCGCCCGCCGTGGGGCGGCCTGTCCCTTTTTTTGTCGCTTCATCGGTGTAAGCACTTCCTTTATCCTGATCGTGATGCACCATCCTATGCACAGATTCACCGAAGTATACCGCCTTGCAATTTCCAGGGGAATGTGATAGTATCACACTATTCCCATCCGCCTTTGACCGGCCTGCGCTGCACTTCGGCCGCCCCACTCTGGAGGTGCTCATGAAAAAGAAAGAAAAACCCGGCGCACAGTTCCGCACCGTGGAAAACAAGCGCCTGATCTCGGCGCTGTATATCCTGCTGCGCATTTCTGTGGTGATGGTGCTCATTGCCCAGGTGCTCAACGGAAACTTTGAAAACGTGATGCTCTGCGTGCTGACGCTGATTCTGTTCACGCTGCCCTCCCTTATCGAGCGCCGGCTGAAGATTGACCTGCCCGACACGCTGGAAATCGTTATTCTGCTGTTTATCTATTCCGCAGAAATTCTCGGCGAGATTCGGGCATTTTATGTCATTTTCCGTTCTGGGACACCGTTCTGCACACCTTGAACGGCTTTTTGTGCGCGGCGATCGGCTTTTCGCTGATCGACCTTTTAAACCGAAGCAAAAAATTTACGTTTTTCTCTCCGCTCTACGTGGCGGTGGTG
>VOFH01001731.1_pt1 | contig 17626 bp, 16 predicted proteins | sample 5384091 | NCBI WGS metagenome assembly VOFH01 (sample SAMN12384727, study PRJNA508395) | human gut metagenome | isolation source: healthy gut G | host: Homo sapiens
CGGTGGGAATGGCGGCGATGAACGAGCTGCGGAACCACAGCTTTGAGGCGAGCAGCCCGGCGTGGACGCTGAGCGGCGTCAACGGAGCGGACACGAACATGGTGGTTCGGACGATGACGGGAACGGAAGCGGTCCGAACAGGGAGAAAAGGGGTGCAAGGGATGGATCCGACCTGGAAAGAACAGCACCGTGTCGGCGACCCGGACCACAGACCGGCTGTACGCCGGGGTGGAGTACACCCTGTCGGCGTATGTGAATACGTCCCAGTGTACGTCGTTCTGCGGAGAAGGGGTGTACCTGAAGGTGACGGGACTGGGAATCCCGGCTTCGGAGCAGAAGAGTGAAAGCATCAATTACCAGACCAGCGCAGGGGTAGACCAGGGCTGGGTGCGGCTGAGCGTGACGTTTACGCCGGAGAGCAGCGGAACGTGTACCATAGGGGTGTACAACCAGGGAGCCGGGCCGTACTTTTACGTGGACGACGTGCAGCTGGAGCGCGCGGAGGGGCCGTCGAGCCTGAATATGCTGGAAAACGGAAGCCTGCGGTATTGGGGCCACGGCTGGAAGATGGGAAGCCTGGCTTCGTTCCTAGAGGAGAGAGTCTGTTTACAGGAGAGGATGCATACTCGCTGCAAATCAAGGAGACGCGTATACGGAGAGCAACGCGTATCAAGAGGTACCCATTCACCAGACGGGAAAGACGTATGTTCTGTCGGGCTGGGCGAAGGCGAACGCCGTACCGGATAACGAGGAGAAGGCCGAGGGAGAGGACGCGGCAGCGCGGGACAAGTATAAGCAGTTCGGCCTGCGGGCGATTTTGACGTACAGCACCGGGGAGAAGGAGTACCACTATGTGCCGTTCCACCCGGACGTGACGGAGTGGCAGTATACCTCGACGGCGATTGTGCCGAAGAAGGGGAATACGGAGGTAGCGAGCATCCGGGTGGAGTGCGCGTATGAGCGGAACCAGAACACGGCGTATTTCGACAATTTGTCTTTGACGCAGGAAGCGGCGCAGACGATGAAGTACGACGAGGATGGGAACCTGATCTCGGTCAAGTCCACAGGAAACGAGGAGGAGAGCAGCGATTACGAAGAGGGGAACCTGCTGACGCTGCGAACCGGAGGGAACGGAACGTATACCTACGACTACGACGAGAAGCACAACCTGAAGTCGGTGAGCAACGGAGTGGTGCAGGATACGCTGACCCACGACGACATGGGAAATACCACAAAGTCCGTCATGGAATCGGCCAAGACGGAGGACGGCAGCCGGATTGTGAGCAGCAGTACGTATACCAACGGTGGAAACCTTGTGAGCAGCGTCACAGAGCGAGGGAACACCACGAAGTACGGGTACAACGGCAGCTATTACCGGATGACGGGTCAGGAGTCGGATGTGACGGATCCCAGCAACACGAAGGCTTCGTATACCTATGACGCAGCAGGACGGACCAAGAGCACGACGATCACGAGAATCGGGAATACGGGAACGATTGGAACGGTGACCTACGACTATACCAAAGGCCTTCTGACGAAGCTGACACGGAATACGAACGGCCAGAATCAGGTGCACAACCTGAGCTACGACACCCTGGGGAATTTAATCAAGACGCAGGTGGGAAACCGGACGCTGATGACGTATACCTACGGAGCAAAGAACGGCCCTCTGGAGCGTCAAACCTACGGCAACGGAGCGTATACGGAGTACGAATACGACAACCTGGGACGTGCGAGCCGGACCAGCACGTCGGACGGAGATACGTACACCTACCGGTACACAGGAGACGGCCGGCTGTATGAGATGAAGGACAGCAACGGGGAGAGGAGATCACATACCGCTACCAATACGACAGCATCGGCCGGTTGATCGGCACGACGCAAAGCGGCGGGACGGCGGAGCTGCAGGCGATGTACCAGTACGACAGCAACAACCGCCTGACGAGGATGAATTATTCGATCCCAGGAATAGTTGACAGCGGAGAAGAAAGCTTCTATTATAATGGAGACGGAAGCGGAATGGTGGCGGACCTGAAGAACGCGTCGGAAGGAGTTCTGAAGGGAATGGCGCTGTTCTCCAACAGCTGGATTTTGTACGAATATGACGAGCTGTCCCGGTTGAGCCGGCGAAGAGTGGGAGAGGTTCTGGAGGAGCACTACAGCTACTTGCCAGGGAGCGAAAGCGGAACAACCACGACGCTGCCGGAGATGTACTATACCACAGCGAAAGGGAGCAGCACGAAGCTGTCCGGGTACCGGTACGCCTATGATGCGCGAAACAACATCACGCGGATCACAGACCTGAAGAACAACAGCTACTGGTCGTACGCGTATGACGAGGTGGGCCAGCTGCGGTATGCCACCACCTACAACGCCTCGGGCGTAGCGCAAGACCGGTATAAGTATACGTATAACCGAGCAGGGAACCTGACGGAGTGGAAGATCCAAAATGGGGATAACACAGAGACCTATGAGGAGCATACGTATACGTACGGAAACAGCGAGTGGAAAGACCTGCTGACGGCGTTCGACGGACATACCATCACCTATGACGTCAACGGGAACCCGTTGAGCTATTACAACGGCAAAAGCTACAGCATGAGCTGGCGGAACGGCCGGGAGCTGGAGCAGGTGAAGGTAGGAGGAAAGACATACCGGTACGAGTACGACGGAAACGGGCAGCGGACGAGAAAGAGCAACGAGGACGGGGGGTATACGGAGTACTATCTCGTAGACGGCCTGGCAGTAGCGGAACGTCGGTACTATGCCAGTGGGAGCGAGCGGTACACCATGCGGTACCTGTACGACGAGTGCAACAGCCCGGTGGGTCTAGGCCTGAAGTACCCGGGAGAGAGCCTGTGGACGTACTTCTACTTTGAGAAGAACGTGCAGGGAGACGTAATCGGGCTCTACCGGAGCGACTACAGCAGCAGCCGTGGATACTACGGGACGCTGGTGGCGCGGTACAGCTACGATCCCTACGGGACCGGTGAGCATGACCAATGCATCTGGGAACAACAATCTCCCAGACAGCGTACAATGTGGCGGCGTATAACCCGTTCCGGTACCGTGGCTACCGGTACGATGGAGAGACAGGGCTGTACTACCTGCAGAGCCGGTACTATGATCCGGAGACTTGCCGGTTTATCAATGTCCTGCCTAACATTATGCGCCTGATTTGTGTTTGTATAGCACGGACAACGAGGAAAGACGAGGATGGAAATCTGATCTCGGTCAAGTCCACAGGAAACGAGGAGGAGAGCAGCGATTACGAAGACGGGAACCTGCTGACGCTGCGAACCGGAGGAACGGAACGTATACCTACGACTACGATGAGAAGCACAACCTGAAGTCGGTGAGCAACGGAGTGGTGCAGGATACGTTGACCCACGACGACATGGGAAATACCACAAAGTCCGTCATGGAATCGGCCGAGACGGAGGACGGCAGCCGGATTGTAAGCAGCAGTACGTATACCAACGGTGGAAACCTTGTGAGCAGCGTCACAGAGCGAGGGAACACCACGAAGTACGGGTACAACGGCAGCTACAACCGGATGACGGGTCAGGAGTCGGATGTGACGGATCCCAGCAACGCGAAGGCTTCGTATACCTATGACGCGGCAGGTCGGACCAAGAGTACAACGATCACGAGAATCGGGAATACGGGAACGATTGGAACGGTGACCTACGACTATACCAGAGGCCTGCTGACGAAGCTGACACGGAATACGAACGGCCAGAATCAGGTGTACAACCTGAGCTACGATACCCTGGGGAATCTGACGAAAATGCAGGTGGGAAGCCGGACGCTGATGACGTATACCTACGGAGCGAAGAACGGCCCCTGGAACGTCAAACCTACGGCAACGGAGCGTATACGGAGTACGAATACGACAGCCTGGGACGTGCGAGCCGGACCAGCACGTCGGACGGAGATACGTACACGTACCGGTACACAGGAGACGGCCAGCTGTATGAGATGAAGGACAGCAACGGGGGAGAGGAGGTCACATACCGCTACCAATACGACAGCATCGGCCGGTTAATCGGCACGACGCAAAGCGGCGGGACGGCGGAGCTGCAGGCGATGTACCAGTACGACAGCAACAACCGCCTGACGAGAATGAATTATTCGATCCCTGGAATAGTTGACAGCGGAGAAGAAAGCTTCTATTATAATGGAGACGGAAGCGGAATGGTGGCGGACCTGAAGAACGCGTCGGAAGGCGTTTTGAAGGGAATGGCGCTGTTCTCCAACAGCTGGATCCTGTACGAATATGACGAGCTGTCCCGGTTGAGTCAGCGGAGAGTGGGAGAGGTGCTGGAGGAGCACTACAGCTACTTGCCTGGGAGCGAAAGCGGAACGACCACAACGCTGCCGGAGACGTACTACACCACGGCGAAAGGGAGCAGCACGAAGCTGTCCGGGTACCGGTACGCCTATGATGCACGAAACAACATCACGCGGATCACAGACCTGAAGAACAACAGCTATTGGTCGTACGCGTATGACGAGGTGGGCCAGCTGCGGTATGCCACCACCTACAACGCCTCGGGCGTAGCGCAGGACCGGTATAAGTATTACGTATGACCGTGCAGGGAATCTGACGTCCTGGAAGATCCAAAATGGGGAACAGGGGGAGACGGGACCAGAGCATACGTATACGTACGGAAACAGCGAGTGGAAAGACCTGCTGACGGCGTACGACGGACATACCATCACCTATGACGTCAACGGGAACCCGTTGAGCTATTACAACGGCAAGAGCTACAGCATGAGCTGGCGGAACGGCCGGGAGCTGGAGCAGGTGAAGGTAGGGGGAAAGACATACCGGTACGAGTACGACGGGAACGGGCAGCGGACGAGAAAGAGTAACGAGGACGGGGGATATACGGAGTACTATCTCATAGACGGCCTGGCCGTGGCGGAACGTCGGTACTACGCCGGCGGGAGCGAGCGGTACACCATGCGGTACCTGTACGACGAGAGCAACAGCCCGGTGGGTCTTGGCCTGAAGTACCCTGGAGAGAGCCTGTGGACGTACTTCTACTTTGAGAAGAACGTGCAGGGAGACGTAATCGGGCTCTACCGGAGCGACTACAGCAGCAGCCGCGGGTACTACGGGACGCTGGTGGCGCGGTACAGCTACGATCCCTACGGCAGACCGGTGAGCATGACGAACGCATCCGGAACAACGATCTCCCAGACAGCGTACAATGTGGCGGCATACAACCCGTTCCGGTACCGCGGCTACCGGTACGATGGAGAGACAGGACTGTACTACCTGCAGAGCCGGTACTATGATCCGGAAACTTGCCGGTTTATTAATGCGGATAGTTATGCCAGTACGAGGACAGGGCCTTATTGGTAATAATATGTTTGCCTACTGTATCAATAACCCTGTTAGATATGTTGATTCAAATGGCGGTATGGCAATGAGGCGGTTGTAGTGGCTACGAACTGGTGGAATCCATTAGGATGGGTGATTGCAGGTGTCCTAAGTGGTTGAATGCGTTGTTCTTGCAGTTGAAGTTGCCGAAGAGCAGACTGTATCAGATACGTCATATGTTGATGTTAATATAAATAATAGTGGTGATACTGTATCTCAAAGTAGTACACAAGTCGAATCGTCAGATGTTGCTGCGGAGCGCCAGAGCCACCAAATCAAAATAAAAACAAATTATCATTAAAAAAGATATCGGATTCTTTTACTGAAGAAATGTGGGCTAAATGCACAAGCATAAAAATGAATATTTGGGAAAATCTGCAAGCATATCAAGATACGATCTTTATTACGACACAAAAACTGGAATAATATACATACTGACAAAAGCTCGTGAAATAGTGGAGGAAACGCATTATAATATTATGGACTATTTTCCGATGTGGTAATAAATAGATTGTATAGAAAATGTGAAAATAGGAGATGATACCAAAATGAATATAAAATACGAGGATCTGCCCAAACCACCAATTTTGTTTTGTGAGGTAGATGTCTGCTTTTATTTAGATTTTGATATGAATAAATTAAATGAAATAATCGGAGTTAATGCATGCGAAATTAGAAAAATGTCAGAAATGCGCATAAATCCAGTTGCTCATAAAAAATCCAGGATATTGGTCTTATTTGACAAATAAATACTGCTCTTTTGACTGCAGCCTACCAATAAGTACACGTCTTAAAAGGAAAGACGATAAAAAATTTGGCGTAGATGATATCAACGCTGCGCGAGAGGAATATATGCAGAGAAATTAAGGAATGCAGGGTTTGTCAGCTACAAAGGGGAAGATTTAAGCTGGTACAAGGTTGTAAGGTTGGGAAAGATGTAATACACTCTGTTTATATATTTTCCTCGTGGGATATGATGCCACTGCTTTTACAGATTGGATATGGGGTACATCCGCTGTTTATTCCTGCTCCGATTCCACAAAAGGTAGTGTTTCATTCGACTTGGAGCGATGAGGTAATGCAGGAAGTATTTGCAGATGCGAAACGGCGAATATATGATGAGAAGACCGAGGTTATGTGTTTCAGCACAAAGGAAATGGGAGCAGAATTGTTGGATACAGATGTATTTCCGGTGTTTGATCGTGTAAAGACGGAGGAGGCTGCATATGAACTTCATAAACAGAAATGTTTAGATTTGATTCGACGTATAAAAGAGAAAAATCCTGACTCCCAAATGCAAACAATCGGATCCAATTGGCTTGTTGATGAAGCGATTTATTTTGGTGACAAGGAGATGCAAGAAAGGCTGTTAGATCAATTACACCGCCAAAAAGAATGGTTGCAGTCTGGTACAATTTCGCCGCAGGAGGAGAAGCGGCTAACTTGGTTGTGTGCGCAGTTAAACGCAATAGAAGATGGGAAACGGGAAGAGTTTTTGGAGCTGTTGGAGGGGAGGAAGAAGCGTTTTATTGGGGAATTGCAGAGGAAGCTGGGAATCGCAGTATAGAGATGCAGGTTGATGTTTAAAAGCAAGAAAGTTGTAAGGCCCAAGCATTGCGCTTGGGCTCTACCTGCGAGTCTGAGCAACAGCCCGGCGGGCCTGGGTCTGAAGTACCCGGGAGAGAGTGAGCTGTGGACGTACGGAACAACGATCTTTGAGAAGAACGTGCACCGTGGAGACGATAATCTGGGGGCTCTACCTGGAGCGACTACAGCAGCAGCCGTTTATCAATGGATACTACGGGACGCTGGTGGGCGGTACATGTTTGCATACGATCCCAATACGGCAGACCGGTGAGCATGACCAACGCATCCGGAACAACGATCATCCCAGACGGCGTGGACAATGTGGCGGATAAGATTATTATAGTTATAAGGTGACGATGGAATGGAGTGAGACAAAGCCGGTAAATCCAGAGAGTACAATATATACAAAGACTAATTACACATCTGTGTCATATCTTGTTTGGAATGATGCTAGAATCGGGCATGAGACATGGACTAGCATAGGATATTCGTGCAATTTTACAACAGAAACAATTGAAATACCAATTGGATAAAGCATGGAAGACTAATTTATAAAGGAGGCGTACAAAATGTGCAAATGCAACCATAGGCATAGTCAAGCAAGAGGGCAGGAAGTTGGAAGGCAGTAAAGGAATTTTGGGATTATAGTTATAAAAAAAAAGAAAGACTTGCGCTGTGCGGATTGTGGAGAGCTGCTAAAAATTCCAAAATCATACTATATTACAACATATGTATCATCATTTTGTGCCCTATTTTAATTTGCGCTATAACACATATTATTCTGCTAAATGAAAAACATTTAGCGATGTTGGAATTATGGCTTTGTGTATATTCTTGGTATCATGCATAAGCGCGATTTTGTTTTTTTCGATTGCTGCCTGCCTTAGCACTATCGTTTGGAAAGTGGGTACTAGTACCATCACTCGAGAGTGACTATGCGTCACGAAAATCCCAAAAGATAGAAATGGAGTATTCTATTAAATTTATGACGTATATATTTGGTATTGTTATTGGGGTGTTAATTTTAATAGCATAAAGGTAGCAAAGCAACTAATTACCTGTAGGCCGATCTTGCTGACCTACGGGCATATTTTACAGTTATTTTTGCAAGACCAGCACGTCGGACGGAGATACGTACACGTACCGGTACACAGGAGACGGCCGGCTGTATGAGATGAAGGACAGCAACGGGGGAGAGGAGATCACATACCGCTACCAATACGACAGCATCGGCCGGTTGATCGGCACGACGCAAAGCGGCGGGACGGCGGAGCTGCAGGCGATGTATCAGTACGACAGCAACAACCGCCTGACGAGAATGAATTATTCGATTCCGGGAATAGTTGACAGCGGAGAAGAAAGCTTCTATTATAATGGAGACGGAAGCGGAATGGTGGCGGACCTGAAGAACGCGTCGGAAGGCGTTCTGAAGGGAATGGCGCTGTTCTCCAACAGCTGGATTCTGTACGAATATGACGAGCTGTCCCGGTTGAGCCGGCGGAGAGTGGGAGAGGTTCTGGAGGAGTACTACAGCTACTTGCCGGGGAGCGAAAGCGGAACAACCACAACGCTGCCGGAGACGTACTATATCTTTCTATTTAAAAAATGAGAGAGAAAGGAAATTTCGGCCATTCTATAATATTATGTTTACGAACTAAAATTGGAGATGTTGATGCAGTGATTTATATAAAAGATGGTTCGAATGAAGTGTGCAACCACGCCGTATTTAGCAAAGAGAGAAAAAGACTGCAATTTAATATGTATTATGAAATGGTAGACGAACTAAGATCTATAGATAAAATAGAAGAATTTTGCTGTCAATGCATATATTGTAAAAAGAAAATAGTTCCTGCAAAATACGCCATGATCATTCTGGGTATATTTGACGAAATATATCAATTAATCATGCTGGTATCGCTTGCGTCGCTGTTTCTTGGGGTGGCTTATGCTAGAACATCATCTGGTGAATCATTGTTGATTACCTTTGCTGGCGTTGTTGTTGTGGTTATATTGCGCGCGACTTACTTTTGGATAAGGAATTCCATGATGAGCAATATCTTAATAAAGTCAAAGTGGATATATTTTGAAATTGGGGGAGAGATTAAAATATATGAAAGAAAGCTATTTATCAGGAAGCAAAAATCATACGATGGCCATTTATGGCAATGCTAATTTATTCTATTATTTTAATTAATTTTTAAAACGCTTAAAAATGAATTTAGATTAGAGATTGCTGTGAAAAGAGATGGCACTGCTCTTCAATGACTGTATTTTGTATGAGCATGGCGAGCTGTTCCGGCTGGGTCATTGCAGAGATAAAATATGCGAAAATTACCCTAATAGATTTTTTAAATTATTAGATAACTCTGTGTAATATTATAATTAAAACTGATAAAACTAAATAATTTCTAATTAATGTGAATAAAATATTCGAAATTGCTCTTGAAAACAAAGAGAGTTGAGTGGCCTGTGCAGAATACGTGAGATATATAGATATGGAGATTGACATTTCTGAGATGTTTTCCTTGTTTGCAAGTCTTTCGAGGTTAAAATTGGACACCGAATTGGGTCAATCCCTAATATTGTAAAAAGTTAAGTACCTCCGCAAACATGTAACCTCGTATCGGGTAACATAGTAATGGGCATTGACTCGAATGGCTTTTCATATACTTTGATTCTGACAGATCGGCAACATTATGTGAAAAAGATCCAAATTTTCAAAGATCTAATCGGCCGACCGCCTTCACGAAAAAGTTGTTGGTATAGGATTGAACGAGATAAAGTGAATGGATCAATTTTGGGATCATGCGTTCAAAAAACGCGACAAGAACAAAAGGTAAATATTTTAACAATCAAAATTTTTGACGACCGCACGTTTTTTCAATCCCATCATTTTGGGCGCAGAAGTCGCATGTTCCGTCTGAGGCAAAGGGGTGTCAATATGAAATGACTATGCTATTAGTTGATATTGAGTGGATAGAAGAAGGTACCGGCCTGATTCTTACGCAGCTCGCAGCTGTTCGTGTAACAGGAGACTGGAAAAGTGTTGCAGAGTATCAATGCCTAGTCTGTCCACCCCATGAATTGGAGCCGGATTGGGAACACGTGGCGTATCGCGGTTATTCTCCAGATGAATTCAGAGCGGGAATCGACGAGAAGGACTGCGTGAGGGGTTTTTGCTCGCTTTCTTCGGAAAGATGATATTATTTGCTGTTGGCATAAAGACACCAAAAGGCTACTCCAAGAAAAGTATGAACTTTATCAAGGCTGCGCCCCTACCAAATCAGTTTGTCAGCGTGAATCGGAAGATTTATACTTTGGCCAGGAGGAGAAAAATAGAAGCTCGCGGACTGTATGCAGCAGCAGAAGCTTTTGGAATACAAACGGTTATACCGGAACACCGGTCTACAAACGATGTTTTTGTTATGCGTTGTCTCCTATCCCACATTGGCTATAGTCAGATTGGAATTCCAGACAGACTGATGAAGAGTTCCCAGCAATTAAGGCGGGAAAAAAATCTGGATATTCTCTCCCGTGTGCAATATCATTATGTTTTTATACCGAATTCATCGGTCTTTCACACTCAAGCTGTAAGCTTTTGCTAAACGCCAAAACAATTCAGGGATGTACTTACTATAAAGTGGCGGCCAAGACGCGCAGACCGTGCAAAGGTGTGCCACCCGGAGCAAGTAAAGTATAGTAAGCCTGTAGAGGTAAGGACAGTAAGGAAGGACAATGCAGTCCAGCGGCCAGAGAAAAAGATCGTAACGGCGAAGCTTCTTGGGCACCTCACCGTAGAAATATCTAATGATAAGATTGTCGGCTGCTGCCATCATTCCATTCACCCCGGCAAGCTGACGCGCAAGCTGCTGCTGGAACACAACTGCATCGGAAAAAATTGCAATTACTTTGAAAAATACGCTGAGTAAATTTTGGGTTGCAGAGGAGAACAAAAAAAAGAAAAGGAAAAGAGAAAAGAGGCGCGGCGAGACCAGAAACAAGCTGCGCGGAAACTGGAAGACGAGTTGAAAGATTTGCAGAGACTATTTCAATCGTATGTAGATGATGCCGGTTATTCAATGCTGATTGTTGGGATTGAAAAGGAGGACTCTAACAACTATAGAGTATTTTTTGTCTCAGATTACCCATATGCAGACGGAAACCGGTATCCCGGTTTTATCCAAGCAGTCCGATTTTTCTTTCCGGAATATCACATACAGTTAAGGCACATCCGAGACGTCGACGGACATTTTGTTACAACCGCTGAATACTTATCTCGAAAAAAAGGAAAAAAATGGTAAAAAGCGATACAGGTAAGGATGCCTCGGCAATTTGGTGTGTTTTCATGGATAGCCGTATGTGGACAGGCAAACACAGCAGACACGAGCCATGTGGTATCTGCTGTGTTTGTCATCATGTTTGCTTTCTCCGGGAGGTTTAGTCGTTGCGCCGCCGTCCGTTTCCACTGAAGAGGAGCAGCAAACGGAGCAGCTGAGTGAGAGAGACGGCCAATGCGGCGACATAGGTCAGGGCAGCGGCCCGCAGAGTTTTTCTGGCGCCCTGAATTTCCTCATCGTAAAGGAGATGGCCGGATTCGATGGCTGCCAAGGCCCGACGGCTGGCGTTGAATTCTGTGGGGAGTGTGACCAGCTGAAAAATAGCTGCCAAGCCGAAACAGGCAATGCCGGCATATACCAAATAATACATCTGGGGGCTGTACATGGAAAACAGCAGGCCCACCAGAATCAGCGGCATGGACAACCTGGAGCCAATGTTGGTAATGGGAATGATGGCGGAACGAATCTGAATGGGTACATACTTCACAGCATGCTGCACCGCGTGCCCGGCCTCGTGGCAGGCTACGCCAATGGCGGCTGTGGAGGTATTGCCGAATACGTTGTCCGACAGGCGAATCACGTTGTCCCGGGGATCATAGTGGTCTGTGAGGTGGCCGGACACACGTTCGATCCGGACCTGCTGCAGGCCATTGGCGTCCAGCACCCGGCGCGCCGCCTGAGCTCCGGTAATTCCCCTGCGGGAATACTGGGTAGAATAACGGCGAAACGTGCTGTTGACATTGGCGCTGGCCCACATAGCCAGAAGGATCGCCGGTAGAACCAGAATGACGTAGGTCCAATCGAAGAACAAATGCAGTTTCCTCCTTATAAAGAGCTCCATGGGCTCAAGAGCGTCATAAAGCCGCTGGGTAACGGCGCCCTGAAACAGGCTGCCGGCCTGCTGATGCAAAGGTTTGCATGGCGCCGGCGGACAGATTGATGGGGACATTGCCGGTCATAAACAAATCGTTGTCCAGAATAAACCGAACTTCCTTGTCCTCCTGTCCGGCCCGCTTGACCATGCCGGGACCGGCGTGCAGCTTTACCCGGCATCCGCCACGCAATGCCATTTCCACATCCAGCGAGCAACGGCTGGCGGCAGTTTTCGTTGACATCTTCTTTCTCCCAGAATGCCTAAATAACAGGGCTGAATTAATTCACGAAAGGGAACGCCCTCCAAATCCAGGTCCTTTCGGGAGAAGGCATTGATGTATCGAAGACCCACGCGTTCGTAGTAGGCGGGCTTGTAAATTTGCAGGAAAGCGGCAAGGGGCCGGTCCAGCTTTTGGCAAAATCCTCCCAGCTGGTGTACCGGGAGCAGGCCAGGGAGATGAACTTGCTGGTCAAGTTGACCCGCCAGCTGCCGTCTGCGGCGGCAAACTGATAATTGATGGTTTCCGGCTGGTTCTGCAGGAGAAATTTCCGGGGGTTCCGGCAATTTAGGGCCGGAATTTCTTTTCGAGTGTTATATTGTGGAAATTCATCCCGGATTGCCTCTTGAAAATCCACAGGCGGCTTTTGCAGAGATGGCCAGAATTTCCGGAAAGCGAAACTGACAGATGACTTCCATCAGTTGGTTTTTGCGGAGAAGGCGGCGAGGTTCCTGCGAAAACATAGACTGCGCTCCTTTCACGGCACATGTACACCGTAACGTTTGGCACTATTATACCCGCATTTTACCAAATTGGCAAGGTTCGGTCAGGAACTTCTTCTGTGGAATTCTTTACTTTTCTGTAAACTTTGCGTATAATAGAGCCAGCTTGGAGGGGAGGAATGAAATTGACGTTTCTTCGTATGTTGGAGGGGCTGCGGTTTCCGGCGATGGATGCTTGGATGCAGGCCGTGACGGAGTTGGGGTCCGAGGCGCTGTTTTTTGGTTGCGGCCCTGGTGCTGTTCTGGTGCGTCAGCAAACAGGATGGGTATTACCTTCTGACTGTGGGTTTTTCGGGACGGTGCTGAATCAATTTTTTAAAGCTCCTTTGCCGGATTCCCCGGCCTTGGGTGCGGGGACCCTGCATTTACCATTGTAGAGTCCGCTCGAGCGGGCGCTACAGGTTATAGCTTTCCCAGTGGGCACACACAAAATGCAGTGGGTACATTTGGCGTATTGGCTCGATGTGCCAAGCGAACCTGGGTTCGTGTCCTGTGTGTGGCGCTGATGATTTTGGTGCCCTTTTCCCGGATGTATCTGGGGGTTCACACTCCGGCGGATGTTCTGGTAGCTGCCGGGTCGGCTCTGATTCTGGTTTTTTTGGTCAAACCGGTGGTATACAGCAAAAAGCTGTGGGTGTTTCCTGTGCTGCTGGGGGGCATGTCGGCCTGTGCATTGGCCTTTGTTTTGTACGTAGAATGGACCCGGTTTCCCGCTGATGTGGACCCGGTCAATCTGGAAGAAGGGGTAAAAATGCGTACAGCCTTCTGGGAGCGCTTTTGGGCATGATTTTGTCCTATCTTTGGGATGAAAAAAAAGCTTCATTTCCCGGTTCAGGCCCTGTGGTGGGTACAGATTCTAAAGGTGCTTTTGGGCCTGGGCTTGACTATGGCGTTGCGGATGGCGCTGAAGGCGCCGCTGCTGGCGCTGACAGGCGGGCATCTCTCTGCCCATGGAATCCGGTATTTTCTGATGGTCCTGTTTGCCGGAGGCCTTTGGCCCATGACCTTCCGGTGGTTCAGCCGGGTGGGCAGGGAGATGGGAAGACATGACGCTGCTGTGGATCGTTTTAGCCGTATGCCTTGTGCTGATAGCGGCCAGCTATGGAGTATTCCGTCTGGCCTGTGTTCGGGGGCGGGAATATCCCTGGGAAGATGAGGCCGCCATGGAAAAGAAGCTGGGACCCAGCCATGCGGCGCTGGTAAAAGACGGTGTGGATTGGCTCCGGCGCCAGCAGCCCCGGGCTTTATATCTGACCAGCTATGACGGCCTGCGGCTCCATGCCCGGTGGGTTCCGGCAGAGCACCCGAAGGGAACTGTGGTGCTGTTTCATGGTTGGCGCAGCAGCATTGTGGGGATTTCAGCCCCAGTATGCCGGCGTATCACGATCTGGGCTTTCACTTGCTGTTGGTGGACCAGCGCGGACAAAACGGCAGCGAGGGGAAATACATCACCTTTGGAATTCGGGAAAGTCGAGATGTCCGGCCCTGGGTGGAGCTGCACAATCGGGAGTTTGGTCCCTGGCCGGTGTTTCTGGGCGGCATTTCCATGGGAGCGACTACGGTTCTGCTGTCCGCCGGAGAATCACTGCCGGAGAATGTCCGGGGAATTGTGGCCGACTGCGGCTTTTCCTCCCCGTGGGAAATCATGGCCGCTGTGGGAAGAGCGCGGGTCCATTTGCCCCCGTTTCCCGTTTTATATCTGGTGAAATTCTGGTGCCGGCTACTGGGGGGCTTTGATGTGAAGGAGAACTCCACAACCCGAGCCATGCAGCGTAACCGCCTGCCGGTTTTCTTGGTCCATGGGGAGTCGGACCATTTCGTGCCCTGCGCCATGACGCAGGCGGCGTATGACGCGGCGGTGTGTGAAAAGGAGCTGCTTTTGGTACCCGGCGCCGGCCATGGCCGGAGCTATTTGGTAGACCGGGAACAGTATATGGAAAAGCTGGAGGCGTTCCTTATGCGGAATTTGCCTCAACAAGAGAAAGAGGTGCAAGCCGGTGAACTATGCGACCATCAAGAATTGTGACATTGCCAATGGACCCGGTGTGCGGGTCAGCCTGTTTTGTGTCGGGCTGTACCCTGCATTGTAAGGACTGCTTCAACCGGGAAATCTGGGACTTTGGCTATGGGACGCCCTTTACCCAAGAGACCATCGAGCAGATTTTAACCCTATTGGCGCCGGATTACATTCGGGGCCTGACGGTTTTGGGCGGCGAGCCCTTTGAGCCCCAAAATCAGCCGGGGGTGCTGGGCTTTTGCGCCAGGTCCGGGCCCGGTATCCGGAGAAATCGATTTGGGCTTTTACCGGCTACACCCTGGACGGCCATATTTTGGCGCAAAAGCTGGGCCCTTGGGCGGTGACGCAGGAGATGCTGACCTACCTGGATGTTTTAGTGGATGGTCCTTTTTATAGCGGAGGAGCGGGACTTGTCCCTCCGGTTCCGGGGTTCCCGGAATCAGCGTCTTATTGATATGAAGCAAAACCCGCGCAGCCGGTCGGATTGTCTTGTGGACCGACTGGCAATCGGAAGGAGAATGGAACATGAAAATGCAGATTAAACGATTGAACCCCCGGGCAAAGCTGCCTACCTATGGGACGGCTCTGTCTGCCGGAGCGGATTTGTACGTCTGCCTGGAGGAGCCGGTGGTCATGCAGCCGGGGCAGACCGCTTTTTTGCCTACGGGACTTGCCGTCGCCGTGCCGGAGGGCTATGTGGGCCTGGTGTTTGCCCGAAGCAGCATGGGCTGCAAGCGGGGACTGGCCCCGGCCAATAAAGTCGGCGTCATTGATGCCGACTACCGGGGCGAGGTACGGGTGGTTTTGTACAACCACGGTCCCGAGCCCCAACTATTTTTGACGGAGACCGGGTGGCGCAGCTTTTGGTGGTTCCCGTGCTCTCACCGGAGATGGAGCTGGTGGACCGGCTGGACGAAACGCAGCGGGGAGCCGGCGGCTTTGGCTCCACGGGCGAGCATTAAAAATTGGGCATAACCCGTCTGTTTTGGCCCATACTAGGGGAAAACGGAAGGGAGTGTTCCACAATATGCAGTCTGAACAGAGAAATCCGGAAGCCGTAGAGCAAAGCCGGGAACAGGTTTTGGAGCTGGGCTCCGACCTCACCCGGGGGAAAAGCGGCAATATCTATACCCTGACCATCATCGGTCAGATTGAAGGGCATCAGGTTTTACCGGAGACCGCCAAGACGACCAAATACGAGCATGTCCTGCCTCTGCTGGCGGGCATTGAAGAGAGCGATGAGATAGACGGCCTGCTGCTCCTTTTAAACACGGTGGGCGGCGACATCGAGGCCGGATTGGCCATTGCAGAGCTCATTGCCGGGATGAAAAAGCCCACGGTCTCGCTGGTTTTTGGGCGGCGGCCACTCCATCGGCGTCCCCTGGCGGTCTGCGCCAAGCGCTCGTTCATTGCGCCCACGGCCAGCATGACCATTCATCCGGTCCGCATGACGGGTCTGGTGGTAGGCGCACCTCAGACTTTTCGCTATTTTAACCGAATTCAGGAGCAAATTGTGGATTTTGTCACAGCAAACTCCAAGATTTCCCGGGAGGCCTTTGAGGGCTACATGATGGCAACCGGGGAAATGGCGACGGATGTGGGAACCATACTTTACGGCCGGGAGGCGGTTGCCTCAGGTCTCATTGACAAGTTGGGCGGGCTGCATGATGCGCTGGAATGTCTGCACAAAATGACGGCCACCCGCCGCCGCCCTCGAAGCCGCGGCCAAGCGGGAGGCAAAACAGCCTTCCTGAACCGACGTTTCCGGCTTCTTTCGTACTGGGAACAAGAGGCTTCCCTGGTGTAAAATACAGTGATCAGTGACGAGGCGGGGAACTCTGCGGGAAAATGCTCCGTCAGACTTTCCGTGCTATATTGCGGCGGCTCAGGTGGGAATTTTCCAATTCCCCCGCCGCCGGAAGTCAGATCCTGCCCCCCGGCCCCTCGGCGTGTTGCCCCAAGTTACGATTGCAGAAACACATAATGCTTTCCTTGTTTAAAAAGAAAAACGTACATGAAAAACAAAAAAATAAAGGAGGAGATGGAAGCGCATGGAGCTGAGAGAAAAGTTGAAGCAAATGCGCCGGAACAGCATGGTTCTGGAGATTGATGGAGAAGAAACGTATCAATTGTGTGGAACCCGTTTTGGAGGGGTGCCGGATGTACCTCCGGACTTTGTGTGGCCCACCTTTGAGGGAAAGGATTGCGCCGGCGAGGTCAAAGCTCGTCCCCTGGCGTTCCTAGCGCAGTTTAACTGTGAAGAGCTGGCACAATACGACACCGAGCACCTGTTGCCCGACCACGGCCTGTTGTCCTTCTTCTATGAAACAAGCGCAATGCCCTGGGGCTTTGCCCCAAGGATAAAGGGCGGCGCCCGTGTGTTCTGGTTTGAGGATACCTCTCGATTGGCCGCTGCAAATGCTCCGGCGGAAATGGAGGAGGACTCCAAATTCCCGATCATCCGTGTGCGAATGACACAGGAAGCCTCTTACCCCGGCTGGGAAGACTTTTCCGAGGCTTGGCCGGGTGAGGATGACGAGGCATTTGAGGCGGCGCAGGAGGCTTTGGGGGTAGAGGAACCGGGAGAACAGTCGAAACTGTTGGGGTGGCCGGATGTCATTCAAAATAATATGGCCATG
>VOFH01003919.1_pt1 | contig 17586 bp, 30 predicted proteins | sample 5384091 | NCBI WGS metagenome assembly VOFH01 (sample SAMN12384727, study PRJNA508395) | human gut metagenome | isolation source: healthy gut G | host: Homo sapiens
ATACCGCCGATGATGACTACAGGTACCAGCAGGCAGGAATAGCCTTTACAAAGGCAATTCCGCATGCCTTGGGATCAAAGCGAGGCTTGTTTCTTGTAACCCCTCTTTTTTAGTGTAATAGGTAATAATTAGTGCGTAGCTGATGCCCAGCATGATACCGGGGACAATGCCCGCCATGAAACATTCTGGACACAGACACCCGTCAGCACGCCATAGATGATGAAAGTGACGCTGGGGAATGATGGGCCCCAGCACGCTGGATGCAGCAAATGATGGAGCCGGTAAAGTCTGCGTCATAGCCGTCCTGGCCATCTCTCCGATGAGGATGGCGCAGAGGATAGCCGCCACTGCGTTGGCGGAGCCCAGGATAGCGGAGAGCACCATTGCCAGGATCACGCAGCAGTAAGCCATACCGCCGGGGAATCCAGCCCACCAGCTCCCGTGCAAAGTTCAGAAGTCGCTTGGTAACGCCGCCCTTGTTCATCAGGTCTCCGGCCAGGACAAAGAAAGGAATACACATCAGGAGAAATTATTCACGCCGGTAAACAGCCGCTGGGTAATAATGGACATGTATGCCGGTTCCCCGATTGTGAAGAGGTGTGCAATGCCGGTCAATCCCAGGACGAACGCCATGGGGACGCCGCCCAGCAAGGTCAGTACAAAGATAACGGCAACAATTGCCATGGATCAGCCCTCCTTTTTCTTTCAGTTCTCCGACTGACTCATCAGGCGCAAAAACAGCGTCTGGGCCAAATGCTCGATGCCGAAGAGAATAATCAGTGTAAAGCCGATGGGAATCGTCAGATAGACATAGGTCATCTGCAGGTCCAAACCGGTACTGAGCATGTTGGCAATCTGTGGGGAGAAGGAGTAGGCGTAGCCTTGCACCGAGAGATACCCGCACACGCCGATGATCATAATCGTCACGATCATGTCGATGATCTTCTGAGTAGCATGGTTCAGGCGGCTGGTCACAAGATCCAACAGAGCCAGAGCCTTGGCCCGATAGGCCGCGGCGCCGCCCAGAAAGGATGTAGCTACCAAGAGGAACCGGACCAATTCCTCAGACCAGATAAAGGATAGGCCGAACGCATAGCGGCGAATAACCTCCACAAAGGTAACAACAACCATAACCACCAATGCAGCGGCAATGCAGATCCGGATCACGGAGTAGATGATATCCATCAGTTTTTCGTAGGCAGAAAAGAGTGTTCTCACACAAAATCCTCCTTTGGTTTAAGAGATTCCGGGGTGGCTCACAGGCCCTCCGCCATCTCGATAAAAAGCTTTGGTCAGGTCGTCCCGGTTCCGATAAGTCTCTACCACATCAGCAACCGCATCCCGGAATTCCTGTGGATTCTGTACGCTGGAGATTTCAATGCCGGCATCTTCCATTGCCTGCAAGCCGGCAGCCTCCGCCTCAGGCAGGTGCTGGTCAAAGAGGTAGTTGTAGCCGTTGGTGAAAGCACTCTGAATAGCCTCCTGCTCATCTGCCGGCAGGGAGTTAAACCAGTCAGCGTTGGCGAAAATAACAGTAGCGAAGGGATAGATACCCATGTCAGTGAAATACTTCAGCACCTCATAGTGCTTTTCGGAATAGATGGAGGTAATATTGATTTCCTCACCGTCGATGGTACCATTCTGAAGACCGGTATACAATTCGCCATAGGCCAGGGTGGAGGGATTGATTCCCATGGCGGAGAAGGAGTCTAACAGAATATCAGCAGGGGCCACACGCAGCACCAGGCCCTTTTACATCATCCAGGGTTTCGATGGGGCGGATATTATTGGCGAAGTAGCGCATGCCGGAATCATAGGCCACAAAGATTTTCAGCCCCAACTCTTCTTCCACGGCATCAAAAATGGCCTGAGCCTCTTCGCTCACCATAGCCTCCCCGTTCTTTTTCATAGGTATCCAGCAGGAAGGGCACTGTAAAGGCGTCCAGCAAATCCGTGTAGGTGCTCAGGGCAGATGCAGCTGTACCGCCCATCTGAATGGTACCGGCCATGACCTGCTGCACGATTTCCGCATCGTCGCCCAACTGACGGGAACCAAAATAGCTGAACTCAATGTCGGTGTTCTCCTGAATATCATCGATTACATCCAGCACTGTAGCATAACTGGGCAGGGTATCCTGTCCGCCGGTGGCCATCTGGATGGTCGTAGTGCCCCCTCGGCAGCAGAGTCATTATCAGAGGAACTGCTGCCGCCGCAGCCAGTTGCCAGGGAACCCAGCAGTACAGTTCCCAACAGTAGCGCTGATATTCTTTTGCGCGAATCATCCAATTTCTTTTCATAAGTCATACCTTCCTTTTATAATTTGCAAAATTATATGTTCCGAAGACACCGTCTCCGGTCATATCCAGTAAGAACGGGCACTTCGTTTCCTGGCTATAGCAGGTTGTTTCTGGGAGCGTTCCCAAAACAGTGCAAGAAAATCGCCCGCAACGGGGGATAATATTTATCGGACCTGTGCGGGCAGTTTATGCAGATCCTGCACAAACCCAAAAATATGGGAGCGTTCCCATTTTATAGAAAAAGCTTCCTCGCTTTTTGGCAGGCAAAAGCGGGGAGGCTGATCTGATGGGAGATCATGGGTCATATATATCCAACATTGGAAACGGCTGAACTGCTGGTTTCCTACCTGGATGATTGATGCGATCCAGCAGCAGCTGTGCGGCCGCTCTCCCAATCTCCCGGAGCTTGGGGCCCGCATAAATAAACTCGCTTTTCATAAAGAAGACTGGCGGTTGTTCGCAAATGGCCATTCCATAATCCTTCCACATGACCAGGCCATGCTGCTGCGCATAATTCATAGCGCCCAAGCACATCAAAAGTTGTTACAGCAAAGGGCTACCTGACTCTTTGCCGACTTTAGACACCGCGCTGCCAGCCGTGCTCCGCTGTCTTGGCGAAGATCACCTCGGAGCACCATGCTGCCATCAACTGAGATTCCTGCCTCTTTCATGGCCGCAAGGTAGCCTCGCTCCCTCTCCGCGCTGATAAAGGACTCTGTGGAGTTGCCGGAGAAGTGATAGATTTGACGGTATCCACGCCGGAGTAGTGCCCGAGTAGCAGCATATCCGGCGCCAAAGTCGTCGCCATAGATCCGGTCAAACGCTACATGGTCCCTATGACAGTTTAACAATATCACTGGACAATCTAAGTCCTGTAAGGTGGAAATGACCCGTTTGCTGCCAAATCCGGTCATAGGGATAATTCCAGCAAAGCGGCAGGTTTTAGCCATGTGAATAGATGTTACGATCCTCTCTGGGTCGTAACTGCTGTCAAATACCACGACCATGAACCCCTGTTCTTCCAGGGTTGTTTCGATACCTGCCAAGGCCTGGGTAAAGTAGTGGTTTTGAATATCTCCAACAATTACCAACACCATAGGAAGCATGCCGGTAATCATCCCACGAGCCAGAATATCCGGCTGGTAGCCCAACTTTTCGACAGCCTCCATCACGCGTTCCCGCGTCTCAGGCTTTACATTGGGAGAATGATTGATTACCCGAGAAACTGTGGATTTCGACAAGCCAGATGCAGCGGCTAAGTCTTTAATCGTAATCAAATTATCCTCCCTCCTTCTTTGGGAACGTTTTCTGTAGAAGTATTCTAACTTTTTATGGGAACGTTGTCAATGTGTCAGTATTCATAAAAATCCGGCTTATATTTAGTTATTATCACTATTTTTGCAAAGAAATACGTAGTAATATGCAATTGAAATTATTAATGGGAATGACCCATAAACCCCGCATTTTGAAAAAGTTGTCCTTGTGACAAGAAGGCCAGCACCTATGCCACAAGGTCCATAAAATACACATCCATCTTGAAAGATCCCTGCCCTCAAATTCCATGCCACTTTCCTGCGTCAAATGTGAGGAAGTGATTTAACCTGGCTAACGGTAACAAATAAAAATTACTCCTGCGGCAGGAGAGGAACAAGGATATTAAGTGAAGAATGGCATTGTGTGTCACTGACAGGAGGGGCGCATCACGCGTGATTATATGAAAGCCCTCTGCTGCAGGTTCGAGACGACATCCCGGAGGGCGGAGTATCTGGGCAGGAAGATTGAATGGACCTACAGGCACCTCACCCGTCTGCTGAATAAGCCAGAGCAGAAGCTGCTCCTGAAGACGGCAGACCTGGAAAATGCTCTGCGGGAGGAAGCCTGTCTCAACAGCTTCATCTCTGGTTATCGTCTGGCTCAGGGCATCCAACAGGAGCTTCTGGCGGACCAGCCGCCATGCCACTTTGAGACCGAAGACAAACATCGGGCCTGTGATCTGGCGAGAAGGGAGAGATGATAGATGGGCAAAGGAACGTGCAACGGTGAGGGCTGCATCCGCAAGCGGAAGGACAGCCGGTGGAAGAGATTCTTCATGGCGTCCTATGACCTGGTAGCCGGGAAGCAGAAAGCAAAAATTTCCGGGCAAGATCCAGGCCGGAGTCAAGGAGAAGCAGAAAAAAGCCATTGGTGTGGAACATATTTGGTTTCCCGATCTTAGGCACACCTTCGCAACCTTTTCTCTGAAAAACGGGGTGGATGCGAAGACCCCGTCCACCCCCTGGAGCATTACAGCGCAGGCTTCGCTCTCAGCACCTACACCCTCACGCCACGCCGGGTATGATGTGCCAAGCGGTGGATACGATGTGCAACGTAATCGGGCAGGCCATATAGTGAAGATACAGATGCCATAGTGCATCTGTATCTTTTCAAAAAGCAAATCGTTATAAATATCTTTTTTTTCAATATAATCAATTAATTCTTCCTTCTGAGAGAGGGAACTGCTTTTTTATAGCCTGCAACAGGGTGTGATAAAAGCTCTTGGACTCTTGCCCAGAGCCTCGCTAAATAATTTCAAATTATTTCATGCAGAGTAGTATAGAGTAAATGAATTCTCTTCAATTCAAGTCCTGTATCATCTACCACGTCGGAGCAAGCTCATGTGCCCCCGCTCCGCTCCAAACCGAACCCGCTTCGATTTGGGTTTGGGTGCAAACCAGTTCGCCTGTATTTTCTAGCAGCAAACGTCAGCCCAACACCCCATAACTTACCGGTTACGGGGTGTTTTTGCAGAACGGCGGTACTTGGCGGCGATCTGCCCATCTTTTGATCAAGCTTTTTCAAAAAGCATCTTGTCCACCGCACAGCTCAGGAACGGTAAGGTCCCTGAGCCGTGCGCATTCTTAATAAAACCGTACTCTCCCTCGATCCCTATCCGATGGAGGAGGACAGGCAGCCATCTTCGCCAAAGATGAAGTTCTCCGGTTCGCCTCGGATTTCCAGCCGGGGATTTTTTTTCCACCTCTGCCCGGAGATTTTCTGAAACCATGATTTTTTCCAGAGAAAGTGTATTCGGAATCCGGATCATCCGCGGCCCTTGCCTCCCAATCCCCTCGCACATGCGGACGGCCGCCTGGATGGCAAGCTTTTCCGTTTCCCATACACAGGGGAATCCGGCAGGGCCCCATCTCTCCGCAGGTCAGGCCATTGATATACATAGCCCGCAGGTCCAATGTACGGTAAACCGCCTGTGTGGTGCAGTCTGCCGCTCCAATCCCATATCCGTTGCAATGGGATTTGCCGCTCATGCGCAAGACGACAATCCGCTGGACCCGAAGTCCACCGGAACAATAGGGCGTCACATGCCGGCCGGTAACATTGGGGTCCATACCGGTGCCGCTGTAATTTTTCCCGATCTCATCGACAATCAGCACATCGCACTCCGGCAGCAAAATTTGCGGCATTTGGGCTTTGGCCTGTTCCAGCAGTCCCGGCTCCCGCTCCAGAATTTCCTCCGGCTCCAGCCCCACCAGCTGTGCAGTTTCGTCGAATGCATTTTCCAGGATGGCGATAGCGCCCAGGATGGGCGCCTTCTGCAGGACAACCCGCCCAAAGGCCTCCAAATCTTCCGCCATATGGCCGAATCCCCGACGGTGACATGCCTCAGCGCCAGTCTGCTTGCCAAGTCCGATTACCATCATTTTCAAAATGCCGCTCTCATAACGGCCCCGAAAGCCGGTGTGAGCCTTCATTCGGTTCACAACCAAGATTCCGTCTGCCTCAGCCGCGTACCGGTCCAGGAACACTGTCTGCCCGTCTGGCGTGCTGCCGATCGGGACCGTCTCCATGGAAGAGAGGATCGGGCAGCCACAGCGCTCTTCTGTGATCTGATAGGAGGCCAGCAGCTCCCGCTGTCCCTCTGCGGTCGCCCCGCCGTGGCTTCCCATTGCAGGTACGATAAACGGCCTTGCTCCCTGTTCTTTCAAGCACTCCACTGCGGCCGCGAGAATTTCATCCATGTTGCAGATCTCCCGGCTGCCCGCTGTCAGTGCAACCCGCATTCCCGGGCAAATCCGCTTTCAAAGCTTTTCCGCTGTCAGCAGATGGGAGACGGTTCTCCTCAGTTCCTCCCTCCGGATGCAGGTATGGTCAAATATCTGCCGCACACGAAACATGCGGGAAGCCGGACTCCTTCCAGCAGCGTTCTGATCTCGTCCACAGCAGTACTCCTCACTCCATGCGCTTGCCGAAATACCGCTCCATCACGTCCCGATTCACTAGCGGCGCCTGATGGTCCTCCGGCAGCAAACACTGGTATGTCCGGCCGGCCATGCGCATTTCCCACTCCTCCCTGGCTCTTGCCACTGTCTCCGGAGAGGTGATGATCTCCGCACAGGATGAGGTCATGATCTGTGCCGCCCGGTCCATGGTCTTTTTCCCGATGCTGTTTCCGGCACAGGCTGTAACCATCCAGTTATGCCAGCCCACCCCTGTGGCCCCATTGTGACCCAGAAGGTCACATACGGCGCATTCCAGGAAAATTCCGAGGTATCGCAGATGATGGTCTCGCTGGGACCGAAGGGCTGAATGCTCAGGTCCAGGCCCGTGGGCTCCACGCCCATGTACGCCTGCATCTCCTTGACAAACGCCTGCTCCTCTTGGGTAAAGGATGGAGCGCCGTAGTGCTCCATGTTCCTATGGACCACCTCCGCCAGCGTCTTGTTGGGGATTTTGGGATGGGTGTATGTAATCAGCTCATAATCAGTGGTGGTGCCAGTTGCCAGCGCGGCCCCCTTGGCACAGCTCTGAATCCGTTCAAAGGCGTCCTGGGAGGTCTCCAGGTCCGCAAAGCGGCCATAGAGCTGCACCGTGGTGACATCCGGCACCACATTGGCAAAGCTGGGCCCGCAGTCCTGGAAGGTATAGTTGATGGTACTGGCCGCATCCGGGCCATTGGGCTTGACATGCTCCCCGCAGCATCTCCAGCGACATGCCAAAGAGCATGCCCGCATCCAGGGCGCTTCTGCCCTCCCAAGGGTAGGCTCCGTGGGCGGATTTGCCGTGAAAATGAAACTTCATGACGAAAACGGGTTGCACCGATCATAGTCCGCTCGGTTATAGTTCCAGGGGTGCCAGTCCATAATCAGGTCCAAATCCCTGTACACTCCTTCCCGCCCAATCAGGGCCTTGCCGACGCCGGCCTCCTCATAAGAGAGCCCAGAACCTTGATGGTACAGGGAATCCGGAAATACTCCACCGCATGACGCAGCGCCACGGCGCTGAATACCGCAGTGGTCCCCAGAAGGTTATGGCCGCAGCCCTGCCCTGGGGCTCCCTCCTGCACTGGGCAGGGATAAGCCGCGTCGCATTTCTGAGACATCCCCGGCAGGCAGTCATATTCCGCGTTGATCCCCACCACCGGATGTCCCGTGCCATACGTTGCCACAAAGGCGGTAGGCATGCCGCCCTGTCCGCTCTCCACCGCAAAGCCATATTTTTTAAAAGGCCGGTGAGAATCCCAAAGGCCCTGGTTTCCTCCAAACCCAGCTCCGGGTACGCCCAGATCTCGTCCGCCGCCGTGTAAAACTCCTGTTTATTCTCCTCCATCCACTGGTTCATATAGGCTTTGACCGCGTTGATATCCATATTGCTACCTCTCTTTCTTAATAAAAGCGGGCCAGGAACGGCAACGCTCCTGGCCCACAACCATTCTCTCTTACTTGTAGGCCACGCTGGGAAGCCACATGGTGATCTGTGGAACAAAGGTAATCACCAGCAAACAGAGAATCAAAACGCCGATCATCGGTAAAATCTTTTTGGAAATCTGTGTCACGGACAGGCCCGTAATACCGGAAGCCACAAACAAATTGGCGCCGTAAGGCGGCGTGACAAAGCCAATCGCCAGGGCGACGGTCAGGAAAACGCCGAAGTGTGTCAGGCTATAGCCAAGCCCTGTGACAATGGGCACGAAGATCGGCGTCAAAATGGTCATGGAGGTGATGTTGTCCATAAAGCAGCCAATCACCAACAGAAATGCCAGCAGCATCAGCATAATGAGATACTTGTTGCTGGTCAGCCCCATCATGAACGAGGCGAACTTGGCGGGGACCTGCAGCGTTGTGAGCAGATAACCGAAGCTGGTGGCGCAGGCAATCGTGAATAGACAGGAGCTGGTGGTGAGCGCCGTATTCTTCAGCGCCGTTTTGAGCGTCTTCCAGGTAAGTTCCTTATAGATGAATTTTCCGGCGATCAGCGCCCAGACGTTAGCAACGATAGCCGCCTCCGTAGGCGTAAAGATGCCGGCATAAATGCCGCCGAGGATAATCAGCGGCGTCATTAAAGCCGCAAAGGAATCCTTAAAAGGTGGCCCAGGTGCTCATGTGTCCGCGATCTGTCGTCACTTCCACGCCATAGCTGTTTTTTGCAGGCAAAGAAGCTGTACAGACACAGCACTGCACAGATCAGAAGTCCCGGCACCACACCGGCCACAAACAGCTCGCCAATGGAGCAGCCCGTAATCACGCCAAAGAGCACAAAGGGAATGGAGGGCGGAATGATGACGCCGATAATGCCTCCGCAGCAAGTGATGGCGGTTGCCCAGGCCTTATCGTACTTCTCCTTCTCCATCTCCGGAATCATCATGCTGCCGATGGCGGAGACGGTGGCAGGACCGGAGCCGCTGATCGCGGCGAAGAACGTGCAGGCAAAGGTTGTGATAATGGCAAGTCCCCCACCAGATTCTTGACAAAGCAGTGCGCCATATTCACAATCCGCCGGGAGATACCGCCGGTGGACATCAACTCGCCGGCCAAAATGAAATAGGGAATCGCAATGAGCGTAAAGCTATCCAGCCCGGTGATGCCAAGCTGTGCGGAAACCACTGTGTCCATGCTGGTAAACCAGTCCATGGTAAGGATCGTGGCACCACCCAGACTGATACCGATGGGCACTGTGGCAAAAATGGCTATAAATAAAAGAACAAACAGCGCAACCAGTGACATTGCTTATCCCTCCCTCTGCTCTGCCGCGGCCGGCGCGGGCCGCACCAGCTTGACAATGTGCTCCGCATACCGCACCACCATCAGCGCGCAGGAGAGGGGGATGCAGGCATAGATCACCTGCATGGGAATCCTCATGGCAGGCGATGGCTGGCGCAGGCGTGTGATCATCATCACAACCTCACTTCCCTTATAAATTAGGAAGCAGCAGAAGGCGATGCTGATCATCGTGATTACAATTTCATAGATCTTCCGGACCTGTGGAGATAAATGCTCTGTGAAAATATCAATGCGGATATGCCGGTTTTCCTTGACGCAGTAGCTGGAGCCCAGCCAGACCTGCCAGATGAAGATGTACCTTGCCAGCTCCTCAGACCACGAGAGGGAATGATTGAATACGTAGCGGGAAACCACCTGCACAAACAGCAGCGGTACCACCAGCAGATAGGAGTAGACCAGAATGGTCTCCTCAAAATGGTCCCAACATTTTTCAGCATCTGAAATGATCTCTCCTCTCAAGCGCGGCACGGCCAGAGGGAGGCTCCCCCCGGCCGTACCATGATTTGAATCAACAGCCCTTAGCCCGCCTGGGCGGCCAAGGCCATGTCCACCAGCTCATCGCCAATCTCGGTACGCACCTCGTCATAGACGGGGGCGGTGGCGTCCACAAAGAGCTGCCGGTTCTCCGGGCTGATCTCATTGACCTCCATCTCAGTCTTCAGATACTCCAAAGCTGTGGCGTTTTGCTCATCGCACAGCCGGTACTCCTCCTCGCGGGCGGCGTCGGCGGCTTCTGTGACGACCGTCTGCAAATCCTCCGGAAGGCTTTCAAAGAAGGCTTTGTTGATGGTAGCGATGCCAGCCGTGTAGAAATGTCCCGTCAGGGAGAGGTAATCCTGCACCTCCTCAAAACGAGAGGTCTGGATCAAAAGAGCGGGTTCTCCTCGCCGTCCACAGTGCCCTGCTGCAAAGCGGTGAACAGTTCCGTAAATGCCATCGGCGTGGGGGATGCGCCCAGATGCGTGAAGGAGCTCATGTGGATGCTATTTTCCATGGTCCGGATCTTCAAATCCCGGAGATCGTCGGGAGTATTGATAGGGTGGGAGCTGTTGGTGACATGGCGGATGCCGTTTTCCATGTAGGTGAGGTTGATCAGGCCAATGTCGCCCAGATTGGCTGCCGCAGCGGTCCCCAGTTCTCCGGTGATGGCGGCGCGAGCGGTCGCCTCGTCCTCAAACAAAAAAAGGGCAGGTCCAGCACCTCCATATTTTTATCAAAGTTCGCCAGCACGGACGTGGTGCCATAAGCCACCTCCAAAGTGCCCATCTGACAGGCCTCAAACATCACGCGCTCGGTGCCAAGGGAAGAGTTGGGATATAGCTCCACAGCAATACGGCCCTCGCTGTTGGCCTCCACCTGCTCCTCAAACAACAGCCATGCCTTATGGGCGGGGGGTGTCCTCCTGGAGGGTGTGGCCGACCTTGATCGTATACTCCGGGGTCCCCCCTGCGTCGGAGCCGCTGCCTTCATCATTCGTTGGGGTGGAGCTATCCCGCCGCAGGCGGTCATGGTTAGTGCCAACAGGGTGGCAAGGGCGGCGCTTACGAGTCCTTTTCTTCTCATCATAACTTCTCTCCTTTTTCATGTTGTATTGGGTGGGCTGATCCAAAAACAAAGCCCTTCTCAGGGTTTTGTTTTGAAGCACTCCCATGTCCGTGTTGCGGGTAGCCATGGAAGCAGCTTTCTGTGCCTACCATAGCGGAGGAATCTTTGCCTGTAAATTCACAATAATTTCCAAGCTCACGAAACCAAACCTCGACGCTCAAATTTTCTGGTCTCCAGGGCTGTGTCACCGCTTCTTCCCGTAAATTTTCACAACTGGAAGCTCTGACAAATCCAGTTCTTCCACCCCTGTGCCGTCTGAACAAATTCCGTCGGCATTTTTCGGCACATTTTGGCTTTTGGAAGGCAAATTTCAAAAAAACTTCTGATTTTGTTTGTAATATTCATGAATTGTGAGTGATAACAATTTGAAAACACTTGGTTAAATCGCTATAATTTATTTTAAGGAAAGATAGGCGATTTGTGCGGTCTGAACCCAGACCTCCCCGCAGCCTCTTTTCTGTCACAATATGCAAGTAGATGGAGACGCCACATGCAAAACAATCAGGAAAAAACAAGAAATTCCGTGTTTATCAAAACACTCCGCAGGGGGTGCTCTGTTCTCTGATTCCTCTGCTCTTCATGAGCACTTGTATTTTTGTTCTGGATTTACAGCGGTCCTTGGAGCAGCTTGGCAGCGTGACAGTGAATATGCTGGCTCAGAGCGACCAAATGGTGCATTACATGATGGAGGACGTCATGCGCAGCATCAGCACCTTGGCCAAAGACCCTTCTGTGGTGGACTTCTCCATGCGGCCCTATCTGCGGGACACAGAGCGAAACAGCAATCTCTGCACCCTCCTCTCGACACTGTCCGATTCCTACAGCTATGTGGAGGAGTCCATTCTCTACTCCCCCTATGAGTCCTTGCAGATCAGCTCATCCGGGCTGATTGCCTACGGCTTGCAGGAAGAGCTCTCCGATAACTTCCAGCAGGCGAAGGACACCTGCACTGCCTGTATGCAGATCAGCTCTGTTGAAGGCGGAATGCAAAAAGATGTTTCTTACCATCGGAATTCCCGCGTATTCCAACGATCCGCAGGCCATTGCAGTTTTACAGATTGATCCGGGCGCCTTTTTACGCTCTCCATGGGCGGTGATCTGAAGGACAATATCAAGCGGAATCTCTACATCTCTGATCGGGATGGGAATCTTCTATTTTCCGATCAGGAACTGGAGTTCAGCCAGAAAATCACTCTGCCGCATTCTGATCTATCTACCGGTTCCCACCTGACACTGGCAGGGTCTGCCTTGCTGCGATACTCTGTATTTACCAATCCTCAGCTGGGGTGGCGCTACACCTATGTCACGGGCGCTTTATCCGGAAACAACAGTTGGCTTCCTCTGGTGATTCCCCTATTGATCAGTGTGCTGGCCAGCTGTGTCATCGGCTTACTGTTGGCTTATCAAAGCACCAAGGTCCTGTATAGCCCTTTGAGCAGCTAATTTCCGCACTTCCAGAGCCGGAAGCAGAGACCTCCCAGGATGAGTACCAGCGTCTTGCGGGCTATTACGATCAGCTTCTTAACCAACGGGATGAGGTCTATGAACAGGTAGAGGCGATCCGACCTCTGCTCCTGAAAAAATTCCTGGTCTCCCTGGCAGACAGCACGCAAATTTCCCGGGACGAAGTTTTATATCAAGTGCGTATTTTGGAGGTTCCCTTCCAGGCGACGCTTTTCAACGCCTTTTTTCCTACAGATTGACAACTACTATGCCCTGCCCTATTCCGAGCAGGAAAAGCAGGAGCTCAAAGCGCAAATGCAGGCGCAAATCTCCGCCTGTGCCAGCAGCATCGCCTACTGTGCGGCCACAGAGCTCAATGATGAAACCCTCCTTATCATCAGCAATCTTCACTCGGAGGAGCCGCCAGAGATCGGAAAGCAGAGTTTCCGAGCATTGGCCGAGGAGATTCAGGGAGGAGCTGGAGGGGCTTTGGCCGATCACTGTGACGCTGGGAATCGGCCAGATCTGCCGCTGTGTGGAAGACCTGCCCCTCTCCTGCCAGCGGGCAAAAGCGGCCCTGGCTTACAAGCTGTATCGGGGGCAGGGCAGCATCATTGATTTTGAAGAAGTGCAGGTGGAGCCCCACCAGATTTACTATGATTTTGAAACCGTGCATCAGGTTGTCAATCGTGTTCGGACGGGAGATGGAAGGGCGCAGTCCATCTGCTCCAGGAAATTTTCCGCACCTTTTCCTCCCAGCAGCAGGTCCCTCCAAAACAGGTCGGGCCGTTCTGCAGTATTTGACCTCCGGCATTGGGGAAATCATTCAGTCCGCGCAGCTCCCACTGGAACCTCCGGCGGAGCTGGAGTCGAGCTTTCAAGAAGGCAACCCTTCCGGATATGGAAGTCTGGCTGACAGAGCTGTGCATGCGCACGGCGGAAGCCATGAGGCGCACTTCTTCCGACCGCGTCCGTCAAAACGCGGAGCGGATCAAGGCGTATATCGACAACAATCTGACCCAGGATATCTCCCTGTCCTCCATCTCGGAATATGTCAATTACAGCCCCACCTATGTAAGCCGGGTCTTTCGCCAGCACTACGGTGCCAGCTACATTGACTATCTGAATTCCAGCCGTGTCAAGCTGTCCCAGGAACTGCTCTCCGCCCGTGGAGACTTATCTGTCAAAGGAGATTGGATTCCAGGTCGGCTTCAACAACTTGGCAGTCCTTTTTCGGATCTTCAAAAGTACACCGGTATGACACCATTGCAGTACCGGGAAAGGCAGGATCGATGAGGCGTCTTTGCCCAGAGGTCCTGCCTTTCATTTCGCCCAATCGCCATAGGGCTGTCGTGCAGCCTCAGCGATTCCTTGCCCGATTCCCTTCAAGGGCCGGACAGGGTCTTTTCTTCAGTGGCATTCCGTGCAGACTGCCGATTGATTTTTCACGAAAAGTCTGCTATTCTATGATATCAATATGTGGCTGCCAGCAGACAGTCATAGAGAGGATGAATCCTTTTCATGAGCACGTTAATCAAAGGCGGTCTGGTCATCGACCCCAGAAACCAGATCTGCTCCCAACTAAACCTGCTGCTGCAGGACGGCAGGGTGGCGGCTATCACTGAGAGCCAACCTGAGGCGGATCAGGTCATTGATGCCGCGGGCCGGATGCCACCGCCATCTTTCCCGGCTTTGTATGGATATCCGGTCCTGGCCGGGCATGAGGACCCGGTGGGGACCTGACGGTCATCTGTCGTGCGGGGATGATGCCACCGCCATCTTTCCCCTGCATGCTGCGTATGGGTGTCACCACGGTCCTGGCCGGGCAGTGCGGCATCAACCGTGCCGATCTGCCGGGGCGGGACTATCGCCGACCTGATCGACCGGGACGGCGCCGCCTGTGAATGGACGTGGTCGCCATGCTGGCGGGTCACGCCTATATGGCGGGATTGGCCGGAGTGCCTTACCGTCTGCTATGTGATGCAGGAGTCTGACGTGGACATGGCCCTGCGCCATCCCGGCGTCATGCTGGGGAAGCGACGGCATCATGAATGGCGGGCAGGGCCATCCCCGGGCTGCCGGCTCCTTCCCCCCGCCTGCTGGCGCAGTTTGTCCGGACGGGAAAGCTGTCTCTATGAGGCCGTTCGGATGATGACAGCCATGCCGGCGGACAAGCTGGGAGCTTTCCAACAAAGGGGCAGTCTCCAAGTGGGTGCCGACGCGGACGTGGTGATCTTCGACCCGGACCGGGTCCGGGATCATGCCACCTTTGACCAGCCCACGTCGCCGGGAGAGGGCATCGACTATGTGTTCATCGGCGGAGAGCTTGCGGCCAGGGACTGCCGCGTGGTCCGGGGTGACCTGGGTCGCTCTGTCCGGAAGCTATGAACAGACGGCCTGTGTGTGGCCGCAGAATGAAGTTGCGCCCATCGGCGCAGGGAGGTTTTTATGGAATATGGGTTTTGGTCCATCGTCCCCCCGCTGGTGACGATTGCCCTGGCGTTGGCCATCAAGAATGTGTTCGTCGCCCTCATCATTGGTATTTTCCTCGCATCGTGGATTTTGGCTGATTTTCACCTGTTCACCGGCATCAATGACACTTTTACAGCCTCGTCCATACCTTCGAGAGCAACAGCAACACCATTGTCCTCATGTCCATGCTGCTCATTGGCGCCCTCATCTATCTCATTATTGAGCGCTCCGGCGGCATCGAGGGGTTTGTGGACATCATGGTGAAAAAGCGGGGCGTCATCAAATCCAAGCGGGCGTCGGCTCTCTTCACCTGGGTGCTGGGTATCGTGGTGTTCACCTCCGGCTCCCTGAGCTGTATGGTCACAGGCTCTGTGGCCCGCCCTTAAACGACAGCATGAGGCACTCCCATGCAGAAGGCCGCCTTCCTGGTACATTTTATACCACCTCCACGCCTGGTGCGTGCTCTTCCCCTTAAGCGGCTGGCTGGCCTCCATGACCGGCTACCTCACCTCTGGCGGCGTGGCGGAGGAGTCCGCCATCAACACGCTGATCCAGTCCATCCCCTGAACTTCTACTGCATCATCGCGGTGCTCTTCGCCTTTGTTTCTGCTGTCTTCTCCCTGGACTTCGGTCCCATGAAGAAGGCCGAGAGAGTCAACCGCACTGGCGAGCTGGATGACCCCGCCTCCGCCGCCCATGATGCCAAAGAGTCCTCCGCCCCTGTCAGCGGCGTGAAGCCCCGGGCCAAGAACATGCTGATCCCGATGGCCACGATGGTGGGCACCATTCTGGCGGTGCTGTGTGTGACCGGCGGCGGCAACCCCACCCAGGGCGACGGCATGCAGTCTCTGCTCTGGGGCTGCATGGTTTCCGTGCTGGTGGTCTCTGTAATGTGCATGGTGGAAAAGCTCTTTACCTTGGATCAACTGGTCAGCGAGCTGATTCATGGCATGTCCACCATGCTGCCCATTGCCTGCGTGCTGCTCTTCGGCTTGACGATGGGGTCCCTGGTCAGCGGCCTGGACACCGGCAACTACCTCTCCTCGATCTTCCTGGGCGTGCTGACTCCGCCCTGCTGCCCCTGCTGACCTTCATCATTTTCCATGCTGCTGTCTTTCTCCACCGGCACTTCCATGGGCACCATGGCCATCATGGCCGTCATCGCCCTGCCATGGCTGCCAACATGGGCACCAGCATCCCCCTGGTGGCGGGCGCTATGTTTGGTGGCTCCATCTTCGGCGACCACGCCTCTCCCATCTCTGATACCACCATCATGTCCTGCGCCACCACCGGCTGCAACATCATCGACCACGTCAAGACTCAGATGCCCTATGTGTGCTGTTTTGCCGGCATTTCCATGGTGCTCTATGTGATTCTAGGCTTTTTCATGTAAGGATTCCGGCCCCCTCCTTGATTTTGGGAGGGGGCCGCATATTGCGCTAAGCACCGAAAAATTTTTGTTTTCGGTGGTCTGACCCTTGATAATTTTTCTGGCATTTGCTAAGATACAGAGGAAGAAACCCCTACAAAATGAAACGAGGAGGAATTGTATATGAAGATCGGTCTTTTAGGCTGCGGCGCCATGGGCAGTCTTTACGGTGGCTACCTCAGCAAGGTACATGAGGTCTATGTCTGCGACGTGTGGAAGGGAGCATATTGAGGCGATCCGCGCCAACGGCATCCGTCTGGATGAGCCGGAGGGTGAAACCGCTGTGTTTACGCCGAAATACGCCACCACAGACCCCAGCGAAATCGGCCCTGTGGACCTGCTGATCGTATTTGTCAAGTACATGCTGCTGGAGGACGCGCTGAAAAACGCCAAGACCATGATCGGTAAGGACACCATCGTGCTCTCTCTGCAGAACGGTATCGGCAACTATGATGAGATCGCCAAGGTGGTGCCTGAGGAGCAGATCTGCTGTGGTACGACCGCTCACGGCTGCACCTTCCTGGAGCCGGGCCGTGCGCCACACCGGCCGCGGCATCACCAATGTGGGCACCCTGAAGGGGCCCTACGCCAATGCAGAGAAGGTGGCGGACGCTCTGCGTCAGGCCGGCTTTGAAGCCGCTGCCCACGAGAATGTGATGCAGCTGATCTGGCACAAGCTGTTCGCCAACATCGCCATCAATGCCATCACCGCTCTGCTGGACCAGACCAACGCCACGGTTGCGGAGAATCCCTATGAGCACACCCTGGCGGGAGAACATGGTCCGCGAGGCTGTCGCTGTCGCTAACGCCACCGGCTGCCATTTTGATGTGGAGGCGGAGCTGAAAAACGCCTTTGACGTAGCCATCGCCACCGGCACCAACCGCTCCTCCATGCTGCAGGATGTCACCCGCCAGCGGGAGACTGAGATCAAGATCATCAACGGCGCCGTGGTCAAAACCGGCAAAGAGGCTGGAATTCCTACGCCCTATAACGGGTGATCTGCCAGCTGATCCAGGCCAAGCAATCCTTCTATCTGAAGAAATAAACAGAAAACCGCCTCCCTGCGTGGGAGGCGGTTTTTAATTTCAAACGCATTAACACAAGCAACCTGCTGCGGGCGGGTCTAAAAGAACCGAGACGCAGTCAAGGCTTGATCCGTCCTGTCTGCGTCTTGGGCGCATGAAGGCTGATTTCTCTTTATGGTTTAGTAATCCACCGGCATACGGTGCCATTTCCAACCGAATGAAATAGCCCTGGTCATAGGTCGCAGACAGGACAGACCTTCG